>Ga0209573_1000784_pt1 | contig 58453 bp, 47 predicted proteins | sample TNRBio252014_DNA_FD_185870 | JGI IMG/M metagenome (GOLD analysis project Ga0209573, IMG submission 185870) | Wastewater treatment Type I Accumulibacter community from EBPR Bioreactor in Madison, WI, USA - TNR Reactor_6/25/2014_ DNA (SPAdes)... | ecosystem: Engineered > Bioreactor > EBPR >...
GGAATGCAATTTGGTATGCAACGGCTTCTCGTTGTGCGAACATCGAAGGGTTGTAGGAGCCAGAACAACCTTTTGTCGGACGCAACGCGGCCAACGAAAGCGTTGGAATGCAATTTGGTAGTCAACGGCTTCTCGTTCTTCGAACATCGAAGGGTTGTAGGAGCCAGAACAACCTTTCGGCAGGCGCACAGCGGCCACGAAAGCGTTGGAATGCAATTTGGTATGCAACGGCTTCTCGTTGTGCGAACATCGAAGGGTTGTAGGAGCCAGAACAACCTTTTGTCGGACGCAACGCGGCCAACGAAAGCGTTGGAATGCAATTTGGTAGTCAACGCCTTCTCGTTCTTCGAACTTCGAAGGGTTGTAGGAGCCAGAACAACCTTTCGGCAGGCGCACAGCGGCCACGAAAGCGTTGCGATGCAATTTGGTAGTCAACGGCTTCTCGTTCTTCGAACATCGAAGGGTTGTAGGAGCCAGAACAACCTTTTGTCGGACGCAACGCGGCCAACGAAAGCGTTGGAATGCAATTTGGTATGCAACGGCTTCTCGTTTTGCGAACTTCGAAGGGTTGTAGGAGCCAGAACAACCTTTTGTCGGACGCAACGCGGCCAACGAAAGCGTTGGAATGCAATTTGGTATGCAACGGCTTCTCGTTCTTCGAACATCGAAGGGTTGTAGGAGCCAGAACAACCTTTTGTCGGACGCAACGCGGCCAACGAAAGCGTTGGAATGCAATTTGGTATGCAACGGCTTCTCGTTGTGCGAACATCGAAGGGTTGCGGTTGGTGAGCAGGTTTGTCCATAAAAAAACGTCGGTGAAGTGACCACCGACGTTTCGTTTTCTACTGAAACCTTCAGCACCAGCAAAAGCGGCGTGCTTAATTGGTGCTGGATTTCTTGGGTGCATTTTTTACGTATTTGTCCAACCATTGCACTGTTTCCCATAAAAGATGCAAGTTGGATTCGCGGGCTGCGTATCCATGCGATTCGTGTGGGAGTACTACATATCGGGCTGTTCCACCATGTCCTTTGATGGCGTTATACAGCCTTTCGCTTTGAATAGGAAACGTTCCCGGATTGTTGTCTGCTTCGCCATGGACTATCAAAATAGGGTCTTTGATTTGGTGGGCATACATAAAAGGCGACATCTTTGCATAGACTTCTGGGGCTTGCCAGATGGTTCTTTCCTCGTTCTGGAAGCCAAACGGGGTGAGGGTTCGGTTATATGCACCACTCCGTGCAACACCCGCACGGAAAAGTTTGGAGTGCGCCAGCAAGTTTGCAGTCATAAAAGCTCCATAAGAATGCCCCCCTACGGCCACTCGGTCTGGATCCACTACACCACGTCGTACACCCTCATCTATGGCTGCTTTTGCACTTGCCACCAATTGTTCTACAAACGTATCGTTGGGTTCCTCTTTTCCGGTTCCGATGATGGGCATAGAGGCATTGTCTAAAACGGCATAACCAGCAAGTACCATCATCAGGGCCGAGCCTGCAGAAATTCGGGTGAAGGTATAAGGGGAACCCGTTACTTGTCCTGCGGCGGCGGCATCTTTAAACTCGGCGGGATATGCCCAAATGAACGTCGGTAAAGGCCCATCCTCCTTTTTATACCCTTTCGGCAGGTACAAGATCGCATTCAAGTCCACGCCATCTGCACGTTTATAACGGATAATTTCCTTACTAATGCCTTGTAGTTGTGGGTAGGGGTCGGGGAATTGTGTGATCTGGCGTGATTGATTGGAGCCTAATGTGCGTATAAAATAGTTGGGTACTTCTGTTGCAGATTCCCTACGGGTCATCAGGGATTTGTCATCTGGCATCAGGGCCACAACCAGTTCATAGTAAGGGGCTTGTGAGCGCCACAACTCCGAGGATTTTCCATCTGCTAAACCCATTTGATTGAGGAATGGGCGATTTCCCTCTGGACTTGCACCCGCACCTTGCATATATAGTGATTGCCCATCTGGTGTGGTACGGAGAACAAATCGGTTATATTGGTTGCGCTTCATAAGAGGAGTTCCCGGATTGTTATAACGGTCATCCGTATTCAAATCAAGAATTTTGCGCATTTCGCCCATAGGCTTGGAAGAGTCCATCACAAAAGTACGGCGGCTCCGGCTTTGAGTCCATGTGTCGGAAATCAAAGCGAGGTCTTTTTCACCCCACATGATGCCGGCATAACGTTGTTCTGTTTTTGCAAAAGCGATTTTTTCGGTATTAAAAGGTGCTGAAAGGGTATAAACCTGATCTCGGAAAGCAACTTTGTTTTTGGGGTCTCCGCCATCGAGTGCTTCTACCCAAAAGAGCGTTGCGGGTGTATTGGGACGCCAAGAGGCGGCACGAACGCCTTTAGTGGTGGCATTAAAACCAATAGGAACGGTATCTTGGAGAGGCAAATCTGCTAAAACATGTATAACCTTTCCTTTTTTGTCCCACACTTCGAGTTTTCTTGGAAAGGAACCCACCGTCACCAAATAGGAATAGGGACGATGAATGGTAGAAACCAAGAAATAATTTCCGTCGGGCGAGTCGGTTATGTTGTCATAGATAGCGGGTGGGCCAAAATTTTGTGTTGTGCCTCCCCAAGTTACGAGAACGGGTTGTGCAGTAAAATAATAATCAAACAAGGCTTCGTCGTGTTCATTCCGCAAGAGGTCTTGATATGTGCGTGCTGGTGCAGATCTCCCTAAGTTTTCTTGAACAATAGGGCCTTTGGGGGCAGGGTTGGCAACCGGAGCGGCTTTACGGTTTTGTGGAACTGCAAAGCAATAAAGTTTGGCATTATCTAACCAAGAGCAAGCATTGTTGAGCGTTGTGTTCATCTTGTGTGCAGATAGCCGCTGGGCTTTGCCTGTTTTGACTTCAGCGCCCCAGATTTCGATCCGGTCTTTGAAGGTTACGGTAAAGGCAATGCGCTTGCTATCGGGAGACCACGAAGGGGCGGACATACGACCCTCGGCAGGAACCCCAGTAACCTTCACTTCTTTTTGGTCGGACATGTTTCTTAGGGTAATCGCGGTTACAAACCCACCTCGGCTTGTGCCATTGGTTGCGGGATTAATGCGCATCCCTGCAAGTCGAAGTTCGGGTGCTGCAAGCTCTGCAATGGGCGGCATACTGGAGGTCTCGATGATGGCCATCGTTGTAACGTCAGGACTAAGGGAAACAGAGGGCGTATTCGGGGCATCTGCTATGGCCTTTAGGTCGGGCGGAGGAACTTGGTAATTGGTTTGCGCAAAGGCTGTATAAGTGCCAATGGCCAAGAAAAACAAAACGAGTAACTTTCTCATGCGAATTAGTATTTGGTTTTAGATGAAGCGAAAAGCGTTTCCTAAAATTACAGCAAAAAATCCATTAATCGTATTCTGAATGTATATTTAAGCCTCAAACGCCAAAGAATATGAAAAATCGCCGTTTTCCCAATCCGTTGGTGCTGCTTACGTTTTGTATTTTGCTCGCCTCGGTGCTTACCTATTTGGTTCCCGCCGGACAATTTGACCGCAAGGAAGACCCTATGACGGGGCGGAATATCGTGGTTTCTGGAACCTATAAAGCTGTTTCCGCCAAGCCTGTAAATTTATGGGAAGCCCTCATGTCCATACCCCGTGGCTTGCAATCGGCGGGATCGGTCATTTTTTTGGTTTTTATTTCCGGCGCTGCATTTGGCTTGGTGGATAGAACGGGGGCGCTACGCTGGGCTGTGGAGGCGCTTATCCGCAAATTCTCTCACCAAAAAATATGGGTTATTCCTATTATATCGCTGTTTTTTGTCGTTGGAGGGGCAGTGATCAACCTCCAAGAAGAAATTATCCCTTTGGTTCCGGTTTTGCTCATTCTTACTCGGCGGCTCGGATATTCGGCAGTTATTGCGGTGGCAGTCAGTATTGGGGCAGCGGCCATTGGCGCAGCCTTTAGCCCTTTTAACCCATTCCAAGTGATTATTGCACAGAAGTTGGCCCACGTCCCGTTGTTATCAGGAATGGAATTCCGATTGGTTTTTGGTGGTATTGCATGGGCGTTTTGGACTTGGTGGGTCATGAGATTTGCCCAGAACACAGCCGAGGAGCCAGAGGCTACAAAGGACGAATTGGCCACAGGGCCGGTTTGGCGTCATCTTTTGGTCTTAATTTTGGTTGTGGCTACGCTTGCAATTTATGTGGTTGGCATTACCGCTTATGGATGGGAGTTCGATCAATTAACCGTACTATATTTCCTACTTGGGCTTTTTGCGGCATTTATCGCACAACTCACGATGGAGGAAACGGTCAATGGTTTTATTCAAGGGCTTGAAAGTATGGCGTTTGCGGGGATGATTATTGGATTTGCGAAGGCCATCTTTGTCGTCTTGGATCAAGGCCAAATCATTGATACTATTGTCTATGGCCTTTTCATTCCAATAGCAAATTTGCCGGTAAGCCTCTCGGCTATGGCCATGATGGGTCTTCAAGGGGCACTCCATTTTGCCGTACCAAGTGTTTCCGGACAAGCCGTACTAACACTTCCCGTTTTGGTGCCGCTTTCGGATTTGCTGGGGCTTTCCCGTAACGTCACCGTCTTGGCCTATCAATATGGTGCAGGATTGGCGGAACTTGTCGTCCCTACAAATGGCGCACTCATGGCAATTTTGGCGGCTTCTGGAGTTCGATACGAGGTTTGGGCGCGCTTTTTAGGGCCTGCATTGCTTGTTTTGGGGGGAATTGGGCTGTTGGGCATTGTCCTCGGTATATATGTTGGGATTTAAAATGTTTTTAATGGTTGTTTTCTGTTCTTAAGCTATTACCCTTATGAATGTTCCTAATACCTTTGCTGGATATGTAGAAGTCTTTAAAAAACATCTTTTTGTAATTCTTGTTGCAGCCTTGGTGTTATTGGTGGTCTTCGGATTGGTCCGCTTTGGAGAGTGGTATTATTATCTTGGATTGGCGGGTAGTTTTAAAAACAATTTATTGGCCCGGACATCATTGGGGCCAGACGTGGCAGAGGCGTTGGCGTGGTTATATGCGGCAGCTTTTTCATACTTTGTCATCGGTATTATCCTCTCAAAACGTGACTTTAGAAGAGGAATTGCGCTTTGGTTGGCTTCTTTTGCCATTTTGCCCATTATGGCGACCCTTTTTCCCAAGCCCGTTCCGCAATGTTTGGCGCTAAATCCGGCTACAGGGAAAATGTCAAAAACAAATTGCCATCCGGAGGGCATACATCCCGAATGGCACACGCCCGAATTTCCAGAAGACCAGATTTTGATCAAAGTACAAACCGACCTGAATACCGTTTTCTTTACCGCAAACAATAGGCCCATGTTGGCTTATGTGGAAGAAGAAAATGGCGATTTCTCGTTTTACAACAAACCCGGCCTTACCCCAGACGGGAAATCGGCGGTTTGGGTGTCTAAAACCGTTGTTGCGGATTGGTTAGAAGCCGAAAAAGAGAAACTTGAACCAAAGCCCAAAAAGCGAAAAAGATAATCGTTAATCGCAAATAAAAGGTGTGGATTTCATTCGCAATCCCTCATACAACGCTCATCAATGCACGGAAAAGTTGGGCAAGTTTCGGTTCTGCAATGCTTGCTGCTGCTACAATTTCCGACATCGAAACGGGTTTTAGCGCATCCGGTAAACATTCATCGGTGATGACGGAAAACGCCAGAACATTCATGCCCATGTGTGCAGCCACGATAGCCTCCGGAACGGTACTCATCCCAATGGCATCTCCACCAATCTGGCGTAAAAAACGGTATTCGGCTTTCGTCTCCAAGTTCGGACCAGAAACAACGGCATAGACGCCTTGGTGGAGGGGGATGCGGAGCTTTATGGCCAAATCAAGCGCTTTTTGACGGAGTGATGCGGAATACGGGTCGCTCATGTCTGGGAAACGTGCCCCCCATTCCGATACATTTGGCCCAATTAAGGGGTTAGTGAACATCAAATTGATATGATCATTGATGAGCATCAAGTCCCCACGCTTAAAGAGTGGATTAAGCCCTCCGGCAGCATTGGAAATCAGCAGATTTTTGATCCCCATTTCGGCCATAACGCGGACAGGAAACGTAATTTCTTGAGCAGAATATCCTTCATAAAGATGAAATCGGCCTTGTAGTGCGAAAATAGGACGCCCGTCTAATTTTCCAAGGTGCAGTTTTCCAGAATGACTCTCGACGGTTGAAACGGGAAAATGAGGAATATCTTTGTAATCCAAAACCAGGGCATCCGTGATTTCGTCCGAAAGAGCGCCCAATCCGGTTCCAATAATTAATCCCGTTTCAAAGGTATGCGCTGAGATGTTGTTTAGAAATGAGGCGGTTTCTAAGACCTTTTGACGATAGTTTTGCGGATTTTCAGTCATAGCCATACATAAGAAACGCGCAAAGTTAAAAGCCCTGCGCGTTGGTGAGAAGGTACATTCTATGGTTTATTGTAACTCATCTAAGATGCGTTGTATTTTCTCGGCTTCGGTTAAGGAGGCCGTAAGCAGTTCGCGTGGTATTCCTGCCGGTTGCATCTGGATAAATTCGGGCTGAATATTCGAGGAAATAGGTGGCAAGGGCGCAGAAGCGACCTCTGGTTCTGGTCTAAATTGATGCACGGAAGGCGATTGAGGGTGTGCATTTTGTCCGAACTCCAAGCGAACAACCGGAATGGGGTCGGTTTCAGGTGTTGGCGAACTTTGCTTGGAAAAACTCATTAACTCGGAAACCGGAGGCTGTGGTAGTGCCCCTATTGCTGTTTTAGTTGGTAGGGGTTCGGGAATGGAGGCAATGGGTTGTGGTTCCGAAGTGGGGACGGAGATTTCTGGCTCTGCTTTGGCCTCCCAAATTTCCGCCACCATTGTTTGCTCACCATTGGTTCCCGTAGCCATTATTGGGGTGTCTAAGATTATTTCGGTTAATGAAGGGGATATATTGGGGATTTCAGGAATTTGCCCGCTTCGATCTGTTTGTGGATTGGTTTCCTCGGCAATGGCTGGTGCAAGATGAGGCTCCACTCCTGCCGTCCCCGGAATTGGTGGTGGCGCTGGGGTAGGCGTCAATATGGGTTGATAATCAAAAGATTCACTTTCCTCAAGCTGCGCGGTTGGCTCCATTAATTTACGGAGTTCTTCTTCCAATGCTTTTTGGCGATGTTCTAATGCGGCCAAAATCTCTTCTTGCTCAACGTTATGAGATGTTGATGCTTCGTGTTCTTGGAGATCATAGGGTGAATCTTCAAAAGCAATGGCTGCTTTTTCGGTGGGCAGATCGGGTGCAGAAGCAGGTAAATCTTGCGGTAAGTCTGGAAGAACCGCATTTTCTCGGAGCGTATTCTCGAAAGGCAAAGATTCAGACGAACTGTCCAACGGATTGATCGTAGGTTCGTTCTGTGCAAGGCTCGGTTGGGATAAACTCTGTAATATGCCGTCATTACTGGTAAGAAAGTTAAAATAATCTTTTTCAATTCTGCCCAAAAGTTCTGTCTCGGCTTGGAGGAAACCTTTCAAACGAAGTGTTAATTCATTCCGCCTTTCGTTGAGTTGGGCCACTTCCTGTCGTGCTTTGGCCTTGATGATTTCGGCTTCATGGACAATTTTTTGGGCTTGCAGGCTTGCCTCTTCGATGGTTCTTGCACTTCTCGACTCCGCATCTCTAAGTATCAATGCTGCCTTTTGTTCGGCATTTTGTTGTGTTTTACGGGCATTTTCCCGTGCCGTTTCCAAGGCTTCTTGGAGCGCCTCCTCTACTTTTTGGTAGTGCTCCAAATCCCCTTTAAGGCGTTGGATTTGCTCATATGCACCACGCAACTTTTCGTTGTAGATGTCCACCTCTTTGGCGAGGGTCTCTAAGTATTCGTGGATCTCGCGCGGGGGATAAGCGCCAAAGGCCATCATGCGCTTTGTAAATTCTTGACGGCGGATGTCAATGGATGAAAGTGCCATAGGTGTATAGGTAAGACCTTAATGAAGGATTAGGAATCAAGAATGAAGGAATAAGTATCAGGTAATATAAGGCCGTGAGCCAAAAATTGCACTTCCCACCCGAATATGGGTAGCACCTTCTTGGATAGCGATTTCAAAATCATCGCTCATACCCATAGAAAGCCAAGCATGGGGTGGAAGGAGTGCTTTTTGTATGGCTTCGTCTCGCAAATCGTGTAGTTTCTTAAATTCAGAGCGGACTTCTTCTGGGTCGTCGGCTGGATGAGCGATGCCCATAAGTCCAACAAGCCGAAGGTGTGTAAAGGCTTGGCAATGTGCCAAAAAAGAGAACAACTCTTCTGGCTCAAGCCCCGACTTACTGTCTTCCTGTGAAATATTAACCTGCACAAAGCAAGGCAAAATGCGTTCTTGGGCGGAACAAAGGCGATTGAGCGTCTCGGCCAGGCGCAAATCATCTAAAGCATGAAAAAAATCTGCATGCTGTACCACTTGCTTGGCTTTATTACGCTGGAGTGCGCCGATAAAATGCCATGTTACCGTACCTCCAACTTGTGCACCGGGTATCACCAATGCTTTTTCTCGTAGTTCTTGGGCTTTATTTTCCCCGAAAACCGTTAAACCGGCAAAGATGGCGTCTTGAATACGGGTGGTAGGATGCGTTTTCGAGACACCAATCAAGGTGATTTCGGCGGGATCACGTCCTACGGCCAAACATGACGTTTCAATCCGTAATTTAAGGGCGTTTAGGCGCTCCTCCAAAGCCGAAATCTCGCTAAGATGAATGGTTTCCACAGATTGCTTTTAAGTTTTGGTCGTAAATTACAAAATTGTCGAAGTCTTTACACCCCACTCTCCGTTATTTCCCAATATTTTAGCTTCCAAAAAACATGCTATGAATCAAAAAATGTCTTGGCAACAGGGCGAAATCCCAGATTGCACTTGTTTGCCGTTAAATAAATTCAAAGATAGCCGAGGTTGGTTAGCCGAAATTTTTAGATCGGATGAACTTCCCGAGGCGCTTCTGCCGGAAATGGCATATTTGTCGCTGACGGAATCGGGGGTTGCGCGAGGGCCACATGCCCATGTTTCACAAACCGATCTTTTTGTCTTTTTTGATGGCCTTTTTGAGGTACATCTGTGGGACTATCGCCCCGAATCCCCTACTTATGGCCTCCATCAAGTCTTAAGGCTGGGCGAAGAAAAACCATCTACCCTGTTTGTGCCTCCGGGCGTGGTGCATGGATATCGGAACATCTCCGATAAAGCGGCACTTATTCTCAACTGTCCCAACAAATTATATGCCGGACACCTTAAAAAAGAAGCGGTGGATGAAATCCGGTACGAAGAAAATCCTGATTCCATGTTTAAACTCTGAATTATGCGAAAATTGTTGTTTTTTGATATAGATGGAACCATCTTATTAACACATGGGGCTGGACGAAGGGTTGTGGAGTCTGCCTTGTCCGATACGTTTGGGAGGCTAATTGTCACGAAAGGGATTCCTTTTGGCGGGAAGACCGATCCGCAAATTCTTACGGAGGTTTTGACCCTTCATGACATCGAAACCTCGGAGGAAAACCTCTTAAAGGCTGGCAACAGCTATATGGAAGGCATGATGCAGGTAATGCCAGAGGCTTATTGCGAGGTCTTGCCCGGAATACCGGCATTGTTAGATAACCTTGCAAGGAGAGAGGATGTTGAATTGGCCCTTTTAACGGGAAATTTTGAGCCGATGGCCTATTTGAAATTACAAAAAGCAGGACTGGAGGGTTATTTCAAATATGGCGCTTTTGGGAGTGACCATGCCGATCGGAATGAATTGCCCGCGATTGGTATCAAAAGGGCGGAAAGCCTAACGCAACAAATGTATGCGCCAGAAAACATTCACGTTATTGGAGACACCCCAAAAGATATTGAATGTGCAAGAAAGGCCGGATGGCGCGTAGTGGCCATTGCTACGGGACATTATTCATCTGACGATCTTGCGCTTTTTGAGCCAGATTTGCTCTTAGACAACCTAAATGATCATGGGCCGTTTTGGTCATATCTCGATGGTATTGCTACATGAAACGCGGTCAACTCCAGTTGTTGGGATTTGAGCACACCTACTATACTTCCCTTCAACCACGCGCCGCACATGCCATTGTGGCCTTACATGGCTATGGCAATTCTGGGCGTGCTTTTCGCTACCTAACACCATTCCTTGAGGCGGCCAATATCTCGCTTTATGCACCGGATTTATTGGGTTTTGGCAATTCCGCAAAACCAGAAGGAGGCTATAGTTTATTACGATATGCGCGTTTAAATACGGCATTTGTTGAAAAACTGGGCTTGGAAAAACCTTGGTTGATGGGACATTCCTTTGGGGGGATTTTGGCCTTGGCCACTGCCGTTTTACATCCAGAAGCTTTTGCAGGGCTAATCCTCATAAGTCCGGGTGGTTTCCATCCCCTCACCAAGTTTCAAGTCTTGGCGGATCGAAAGTTCGCCTACAAACTTATGCGTCGCCCGGTTTTTAAACGTATCTTGCTTGCTTCGCCCTTAGGAACCGTGTTTGAACAAGAAGCTACTTTTGAGACCCTTCTAAAAATGTATGGTAGCCACCAAGACTTGGATTTAGACCTAACGGGCATCCGTAAAAAAATCGCCGCATTATCCCTCCCAACCTTGCTTTGCTGGGGAGCGGACGACCGCATTTTGCCCCGATTTGTCTGGGAACGTGCCCGTAAACAACTTCCTAACGCTCAATTTGAACTTATCCCTAATGCGGGACATGCACTCACCAAAGATCAGCCTGTGGAGTTGGTAAAACGGATTTCAACGTTCATAGACCAGGAAAAACGTTCATAGATCGGGTACAACGTTCATTTAAAGCGTCAACCAGCGCATCAGTGCCAATAATAAGGCCGCATTTTGCCTACCTGCCTCATGATTAAAACCGGCCGGAGATCCACTTACCCGTTGTGCCGAGAACATAGCCGCTTCTCCAGAGAAAATAATTTTACCTTTTCCGTAAGACATTACCGCAAGTTGGAACCAGCCCGTTGAAGGCAAAAAGGGCGTATCTTCCCGAAATTCCCAAGCCCTCATCGGTGAAAGTAAGGTGAAACCGGTTAATTCTATGATACCTATTGCCGACTTGGGTATTCTAATTGCACTCCCCGTAAAAGAAGCAACGGTGTCTGGGCGTAGCAACCATGAACTAGGAATCTTTAGTTGGCCTTTCGTTGAAATAAATCTGGCTACATCCCTTTGGCGATTATCCATCGCAAAGCAGTTGCACCATGTCACCCCAAATGACTTTGCCAGTTCTTGTGCAGCGCCGGAAAAAGGCATATGATCCGCAATCAGAAAAAGACGACCACCAGACGATACCCACTGATGTAGTGCTTCCATTTCTTCTTGTGTAAATGCCGATGGCGTAGGGAGTTGCCAATTTCCTAAGTTGGAAGCATGGAGAGCATTAGAGATGACCAAAACGTTCATGTTCTTAAGATGCTCGGTGTTAAAAAGTAAGTTGTTTTCTTTGACCACAAACCCGTCGTGTTCCAATACCTTTTTGAAGGGTGCATATCTATTACGGATGGTATGGTAATTGTTGTGGGCTGCATCCACATAAATGTGTGGGCCTTTCCCGTGTATGAAAGCAGGCTTAGGCAGCTCTATTTGGAATAAAGTATCTGGAACCACTTGGGCATCCGTTTGAATGGAAAATAAGGCCAGAATAAAGTAGGCAAGCAGTTTTTTCATTGGTTTTTGGGTATGATCAATTTTGATTGGTAAATTTATCTGACTTTAAGACTTTAAGACCCCTCATGCCCACAACCGTTACACGTTTTTAATCTGCAGACAATTTAATAGGCACTGCTTTTCTACTTGCATTCTCATGCAAAATATCCGTATCGTTTCTCTACTTCATTATTTTAAAAAAGCCGTGTTTTTACTTGGAATTGATTTAGGAACTTCTACCATCAAAGTATGTTTGGTTGAGGCTGTAACAGGCGAGGTGGTAGCCACGGCTGCTTCGCCGGAGCAAGAAATGCCCATTACGGCGCTGAAATCTGGCTGGGCAGAGCAATCTCCCGAAATATGGTGGCAAGAAGTGTGCAATGCCATACAAAAATTACCCTTGGATTTGCGAAAACAGGTAAGTTCTGTTGGGATCGCCTATCAAATGCACGGCTTGGTTATGATAGATGCTAAGGGGAAAGCGGTGCGACCTTCTATTATATGGTGCGATAGCCGAGCAACCGAGGTGGGCGAAACAGCAAGTCAAGGGTTGGGGGCGTCCTTTTGCTTCCGGCGTTTTTTGAACCAACCCAGCAATTTTACTGCCGCAAAGTGGAAATGGGTGGCGATAAACGAGCCTAAATGCTATGAATCGGTGCATAAAATCATGTTACCGGGAGATTACCTTGCATACCGCTTGACGGGCGAGATAACCACAACCGTTTCGGGGCTTTCCGAAGGCATTTTGTGGGATTTCCACAATCGTTTTCCAGCATATGCCTTGATGGATTATTGGGGACTTGAGGCTGAAAAATTGCCCGATATATGCCCCACCTTTGGAAGTCAAGGTCGTATTACGAAGGAAACCGCTGAAATGTTGGGGATTCCAATCCACACGCCTTTGATGTACCGAGCGGGTGATCAACCGAATAACGCTTTTTCGTTGGGGGTGCTGCATCCGGGCCAAGTGGCCGCCACCGCCGGAACGTCGGGTGTGGTGTATGGTGTTCACGATGCGGCAATCTATGATCCGCTCAATCGTATAAATACCTTCGTGCATGTCAATAATCGGCATGAATACATCCGAAACGGTGTATTACTTTGTATTAATGGTGCTGGACGGCTTAACGCATGGCTTCGTGCAAATGTCACCCCCGAATCTTCATATGGAACCATGAATGCCTTGGCCGCAACAGCGCCCATTGGTGCTGATGGCTTGGTATGTTTACCTTTTGGAAATGGAACGGAACGAATCTTGCAAAACCAACCCCTTGGTGCCGGATTTTTTGGTTTAGATCTGAATCGGCATGAGAAGGCGCATTTGCTACGGGCGGCACAAGAGGGCATCGTCTTTGCTATGCAATTTGGATTAGAAACCATGCGGGAGATGGGGTTATCAGTTTCGCATATCAGGGCCGGAAATGCCAATTTATTCCTTAGCCCGCTCTTCCGAGAAGCCTTTGTAAATACAACGGTTGCAACGCTTACCCTCTTAGACACCGATGGTGCGCAAGGCGCTGCCAGAGCGGCTGGTGTGGGTATCGGCGCTTTTTTGACCATCGAAGAAGCGGGTTCGGCAGGACTGACCACCATACACGAAGAATCGCCGGATCCGAATTTGATCCCATACTACAAGGAAGCCTACGAAAAATGGGCTTTGACCCTCGAAAACCAACGCAACTGCTTAAATCCACAAAACCATGTCTGAATATTTTTCCGGTATTGAGAACATTAAGTTTGAAGGCCGTGCATCCGATCATCCCTTGGCCTTTAAATGGTACAATGAAAACCGCGTAGTCGCCGGAAAAACGCTTAAAGAACATCTGCGTTTTGCGGTTTGTTATTGGCATACCTTTGGCGGAGCAGGAGCAGATCCCTTTGGGCCGGGTACACGGAAATTTGCGTGGGACAAATTGGCTGATCCCATCGAACGCGCACGCCAGAAAATGGATGCGGCCTTCGAGTTTATGCAAAAATTAGGCGTTCCCTATTATTGTTTTCACGATGTTGACTTGGTGGACGAAGGGGAAACCCTTGCTATGTACGAGGCAAATCTGGCTGGGATTATTGACTATGCCCAACAAAAACAAAAAGATACAGGCATTAAATTGTTATGGGGAACGGCCAATGTTTTTTCCCATCCACGTTATATGAATGGCGCTGCGACCAATCCTGATTTTCGAGCAGTGGCTTATGCAGGCACGCAGATTAAAAATGCTTTGGATGCCACTATTGCACTTGGGGGAGAGAACTACGTCTTTTGGGGAGGTAGAGAAGGGTATATGACGCTGCTCAATACCCAAATGAAGCGGGAAAAAGCACACTTGGCCATGATGCTAACCATGGCAAGGGATTATGCGCGAAAACAAGGCTTTGCAGGAACGTTTCTTATTGAGCCAAAACCGTGCGAACCCACAAAACATCAGTATGATTTTGATGCAGAAACCGTTATTGGCTTCTTGCGGGAGTATGGGTTAGACCAAGACTTTAAACTCAACATCGAGGTCAACCACGCTACTCTTGCTGGGCACACCTTTCAGCATGAACTTCAGGTGGCAGCAGATGCCGGAATGATGGGAAGTATGGATGCAAATCGAGGGGATTACCAAAACGGATGGGATACCGATCAATTCCCGATGAATGTACAAGAACTGACAGAGGCCATGTTGGTGATTTTAGAAGCGGGAGGTTTTACTTCGGGTGGCATTAACTTTGATGCAAAATTACGCCGAAACTCCACTGACCCCGAAGACCTGTTTATTGCTCATATTGCCGGAATGGATGCCTTTGCAAGGGCGCTGATTACTGCAGATGCCATTCTTTGCAAGTCTCCTTTTCTGGCAATGCGGAAAAACCGTTATGCCTCCTTTGATGATGGCATGGGGAAAGACTTTGAAGAAGGAAAACTTGCCCTCGAAGCTTTACGGCAATATGCTTTTGAAAGTGGTGAACCAGAGGAGGTCAGCGGGAAACAAGAACGCTACGAACAAATCTTGAATGATTATCTTTAGACATGCTGTCCGAGTTTAACCTTTTCCTTTTTCCGGCTTCATGTAGGCATGAAGGATGCATATCGCAAAGGCAAAGGTACTTGGAATATGGGCTTCTTTTCCGTATCTTAATAAAAAATAAGAACGGCACAGACTGCAAAACTGGAGGAGGTACTGTCGTTTTGCATCCGATACCGTTCTTCAAACCACCAAACACCAAAAGGTACATTTCATAAGCCGTGCAGATTTGGATTAGGTAACAACCCCAATAAAATTTTTTCACCTTTCCTCTTGCTTTTTACGTTCTTTAGGGTTAAATAAGACTTGCTTCCAGTGTACAGGATTTCTTGTCCATCGTGGAAAGTTTTGGGGAATGGGCAAAATGCCAATGCACGCATGGTTTGTGCAGTTCTTGTTTTTGCTAAAGAACATCCAAAAGGCGACCTCATCATCCATTTGACCATAAAAATAAACCTATCACCGCGAATATGGAAAACACCTCTCCAATTCAGGAATTCCGTGTTAATATGGGATTCTCTGCTTCTAAAGGGGAAGAACCCCGTGAAATTGCGACCAATACGCCCTTCCGCCTCTTTTTCGCTTCCGATCTGACGCCTCATTTGATGCACGAAGTTGATTGGGGAGGAGCAACTCGGATCGTTAAAGTGGACAAATACACCTTCTCGGAATTAATGATCTCGTGGCGACCCTCCATCTCCATAGAGGTTCCCAACCACCTTGTTACAAGTTCAAAAACATTTACCGCAACATTGGTTTTTGACCATATTCAGGCTTTTCAGCCAGACCGCTTGATAGACCAATTACCGTTGGTGAAGCGTTATCTCGGCTTGAGAGATGCCTTACTTATGGTGAAGCGAGATCAATTAGGCCATCAAGAATTTGCAGGAACCATCCAAACGCTCGGTTTTGAACGGGAAGAAGCCTTGCATTGGTCGGATCGAATCCAGCCTACGCCCCAAACATTAGCGCCATTGCCAGCAGCACAAACCGGTGGCAGCTTGGATAATTTGTTGAATTTAGTAGATATTGGCACCACCTCGACTGGAAAACAAGCCGGAGGCGATCCTATGGATGCCTTGATTCGGGCTTTGGCCGGGCAAAAAACGACTTCAAAGCCTGCGCGTTCGGCTGAAGTTGGAAAATCTGCACTTCAAGAAGCTGTGGAGGATGTAGAACGTAGTATTGCCCAGCAATTGGATGCCATTTTGCACCATACGGCCTTTCAACAATTAGAATCGGCTTGGCGTGGCTTAAAAAATTTGGTGGATCGTTTAGACTTTCGCAAAAACGTTCGGTTGGAAGTGTTATCCGTCAATAAAGAGCAACTCAATACTGCTTTATACCACCAAGTTTTGTTGCCTGCTTATGATGAACCGCCACAAGTCCCATTTGCAGCAATGATCTTGGATTTTACGTTTGGGGATGTTGCAATGGATTTGGAGCGCGTCTCGGACATTTCAGAAACGGCAGCAAGTTTGCAAATTCCGGTCATTGGGGCAGCCGCAACGAAGCTTTGGACAGAAAAAGATGCTTATGGCAACCTCCGTGCTGCAACCATTTTACAAAACCTCCAAAAACCCGAATTTTTAGGCTGGCCATTGTTACGAGAACAACCGTCTTCTGGTTGGATAACGCTTGCACTCCCACATGTTTTACTCCGAGCGCCTTATCGTGGGATGCAACTTTTAGGCGGCCTTGCTTATGACGAGAAAACCCCTTCGGATGGGAGTGGTCATTTATGGGGTCGTGCGTCGCTACCTGTGGGTGTCGCTCTTGCACAAGGATACCTAAAACATGGTTGGGGAGTGGGGTTTGTTGGCGCTGGAGGTGCAGGTCTGCAAGTCGGTTACCCCATTAGAAAATCGGACACGAATACTTCTCCCTTGTTTATGTGGTTAGACCAACAAAAACAAAGTGAATTGGTAGATGCAGGTTTTACGGTTTTGGCATCACGGCCCAATGCAGATAGCTTGTATGTTTCGGGTGCGCAAATCTTTCAAAAAGTGGCCAATTATATAGACCCCGATTCATTGGCCGAGGCAAAACGCCATGCAACGCTTGCGTGCAAAATGGTGACTTCAAAAATCACTCAAGCCATTCTATTTGCACAAACCAAACTCGTCGCAGGGATGAGTGCATCTAATATTCAGGAGCAACTGACTTCCGCATTGACCGCTGTGTTATCCGAAGGCGGGTATCAACTGCCTGAAAATGCGGTCAAGATCGAAGTGGGTGATAGCCCAAGATCCAACGATCATTTTGGAGTTGGGATTTGGGTCAATTCGCCAACGTCTTTGTTAGGAGACGAAGTAAGTATCGCACTTGGCTTTGAAGTCTCAAAATGATGGCCATAAGTGTTTGGTTGTATTAAAAATGTGTTTTGGATTAAGTTGTTAGATTGTAAGCACTTAATCTAAATAAAAATACATTGTTAAGTTATACAAAATACTTATAGCCTTTCGGTTCAATTTTTGCGTTGTAAAAAAAAGTTGGTCGTGTTAAAATTCGTACCAGCTACTTATTTTTAACCTACGAGTATATAGTTAGCCCTTCCGCGCATGCAAACAAACATCCGCGTTATTATTTTGAAAGGACAAACTGCCGATACGGCCTCCTCCTTTCAATTTGAACAAGCATTTAAGATTGGACGGGATTCGAACTGCCCGATATATCTCCCCAACTCACTTGTTAGTCGTAACCATGCCGAAGTTATGAAGGATGGAGACCTTTGGGTTCTTCAAGACCTTGGCAGCACAAATGGTATTTGGATGAATGGCGCCAGAGTGATGCGCATTGTCTTAGATGCTGCTAAAGAAGTGGAGTTTGGGCGAAATGGCCCGTTGCTACGCTTCGAACCCATAGCCAATGTGGTGGAAAAGCAGCCCGATAGTGAGGCTACGCCCAATTTGGCAACGTCGTTTTGGCAGTCTTTGGGGGATATTTCGGGGACTTCACCCGCATTTGAAGAACCAGCGGAACGCACCTTAGACCCCAAGCCGATAGAATCAACAGGGGCGTTAGCGTCTGGCTTTTTTGCTTCTTTATCGGATGAGGCCGAAAAAACAGGCCAATCTGCTTCTCAAGAACCCAAATCCATAATTGACTCCGGCATTTTCAAGTCGGAATTAGATACGGGAAAGGCTTTTTTTGAGTCTAAACCGGAAAACCTCGCTTTTGAGGCTCCTCAAACGCCTCATCAGGAAGAGCCTTCGGTAATTGAACCACCTTCCACGGGTTTGGCATCTGGTTTTTTCCGTTCGTTGTCGGAGTCTATTCCCGAAGAAGGCTCGTCCCCTGCTTCACCACCAGCGCCAGAGGGTTCCTCATCCACGGGTTTGGCATCTGGTTTTTTCCGTTCGTTGTCGGAGTCTATTCCCGAAGAAGGCTCGTCCCCTGCTTCACCACCAGCGCCAGAGGCCGCACCAACACCATCTCCAGAAAGCACTTTAGGCTTGGGCACCGGATTTTTTGCGGCCTTAACCGAAGAAACGCCCAAAGAGACTACCAGTCCGCCTCCTACTTCGGCGTCGTCGGCACTACCTTCAAGTATTTTTAAAGCCTTAGCGGACTTACCACAACAAGAGACCGCGCCAAGCCCGACGTCCAAGAATCCAGAACCTGTGGAGGATCCGCTCAAGGACTTAGGCTTGTCTTCAGGAATAAGTTCTGCGCTAAAGGATTTGCAAGGATTAGGTACAACACCAACATCTGATTCTCCACAAGCGGGCTTAAATACGGGGTTTTTTAGGTCATTGGAAAATGTGGCTGGCGAAGCTCCGTCAACGGCTCCAGCCTCACCAACCGATTGGGAGGTTCCACCATCCGGCGGTTGGGACGCCCCGAATCAAGCCCAACTAACAGCGCCGCCTTCTTGGGAGTCTCCAGAAACCCCAATGCCAGATTGGTTAACTTCTCAGACCGACTGGAATCAGAAGGGCAGTACGGATAATGAACCACCTAAATATGAATGGAGTACACCCGGAATGCCGGCTTTTCCAGCGCAAAAAACGACGCCGCCGGAAGGTGATCCATTCCCGAATTGGGGCACGCCTCCACCTGCTTCTGCTAACATGGATTGGGGCACGCCTCCACCTGCTTCTGCTAACATGGATTGGGGTGCGCCTCCAGGAGAAGAAAGCCCTTTATCGGGTTTGGAGCCTGAAAAACCTGCCGCTACGCCTGCCTTTGATTGGGTAGCGAAGCCTTCCGAGCCTCAAAACGTTGCATCTGAATGGGGAGCGTCACAACCTTCTCAAAAGCCGCCAAGTGCAGATGCATGGTCCGCACCCGGAAATTGGTCAAGCCCAACTGTTCCTCCAACAAATCAACCACCTTCTGATTGGGGAAGTGGGAAAAAATGGGAACCTTCTGCGATTGCGCCTTCATACCAAGATGCACCCAAGACAAGTCCGCCTGCGGGGTCTGTTTCAGGATATGTGCGTAAATTTGAGTCGGGGCAGACGGCAGAAATGGGTTCTCGGACACAAATGATGATGGCGGCCTTCAATCGGATGAGCAAGCGGGATAAGCAAAAATACTATATCATTATCGGTGTTGTGGCTGTAGGATTATTGATTGCGGCTATTTGGGCATTTTGGAAACATAGCGAGAGCAATACATTAGGTGCAGCCTTAGATGCTTCGAATAATGCACTCACAACGCAGGATTCCTTAAATGTCGTTTTATTTTATCAAATTAAAGAACTCCAGCTTAAATTTGCGAATGATTCAACGCTCAATACGAATAAAAAATTGAGAGATGAAACCGCCCGTAAAATCATCGAAATGCAACAAGCTTATTCGGAAAAAATGCGTGCACGACCGCAGTATCGGGCAGCGGTAAATCTTGCAAACAGCGGAAATAATACGGGCAGTGTTGATAAATTGATTTTTGATATTACAAGGCTTTTTGGCGAAAATGAGATGATCATGCCCGCTGGTTATGTCGAAAAAGTAAAGCAATACATAAAATACTGGCAAAGCAGTTCTCGTTATAAAAATGCCCTTAAAACAGCACAAGATAATGGCTATGTTGAACCCATTGTGGCCAGTTTTATGAAGCGTGGTGTACCACCACAGTTTTTCTATTTAGGGATGCAAGAAAGTAACTTTAATACCAAAATTGTGGGTCCACCTACACGCTATGGACATGCAAAAGGAATGTGGCAATTCATTCCTGCAACAGGTGCAAAATATGGTCTAAGAATTGGGCCATTGAAAGACTCCGGCGTTTATGATCCAGACGATGAGCGGCACGATCCAGTAAAAGCTGGCGAGGCCGCTTCTTCCTATATTGCAGATATTTACAAAACGGATGCACAGGCTTCGGGACTATGCGTAATGGCCTCATACAACTGGGGCGAAGGGAATGTCATCAAACGGGTTCGAGCCATGCCAAACAATCCGCGAGACCGTAATTTTTGGAACATGTACACCCAAACATGGATGCCAGAAGAAACCAAAAATTATGTATTTTATATCACCGCCGCCGCAGTTATCGGAGAAAACCCGCGTTTATTCGGGTTTGATTTTGATAACCCTCTGGCCGCAGCCATTCAAAGAGTCGGGAGTGGGCAATATGTGATGCCAGCAGGTGGGCCATCATATTCGGATTTGCCGCCCATGACCTTAGCAATGGATAGTGAACGCGAACAACTCTTTAAATTCCGGACGTTCTGGTGAGCCGGAAAATTATTCCTCTAAGTATTCCGTAACCAAATGGCACAAAAACAACAGCCGCACCAACTGCAATTTGGAGAAAAAACAGATGTAGGAAGGGTGCGAACCGAAAATCAAGACGCTTGCGGGCATTTTGTCGCGACGACCCTAGACGACAAGCCAGCAGCCCGTTTGTTTGTGGTGGCAGATGGAATGGGAGGACATGCGGATGGCAGGGTTGCAAGCCGTACTGCCGTCAATACCATCGGTGAAGCCTATTTTGCACGCCGGATGGGGTCGGTACTTACCAAGTTGGAACATGCTTTTCAAGAAGCTAACTTGGAAATCCACAATTTGTTGAAAGCATTACCCGGTGGCCAAATTATGGGAACTACCTCTACAGCGCTATTGGTGGATGGAGATCGAGTATTTGTGGCGCATGTTGGGGATAGCCGATTGTATCGCATCCGTCCAGACAAAGCGGAGCAAATTTCGGAAGACCATACCATGATTTCGGCGATGGTCAAAAAGGGTATTTTAACCCAACAAGAAGCGGATAGACACCCGCAGCGCTCGATGTTGGAGCGGGCTTTAGGCCCCGAACCTCATGTGGAGGTGGATACCTTTGAAATAGATCGTCTGCACCTGAATGATGTTTATGTGTTGTGTAGTGACGGCTTGGCTGATGTTCATCTGGATGAAATTGCTGAAATTGTTCGTTCAATGCCACCACAGGATGCCGCAGAAAAAATGGTGGCTTTGGCCAATGAACGCGGTGGAATGGATAACTCAACGGTGCAAGTGATTCGGGTTACTTCCTCAGATCAACCCATCACCTATGCAACTTCTCATGCATCATTTGATACAAAAGCGGACGCTTCAACCACTCCCGCAGTGGCTACAGGGGTTTGGAATGCCTTGGAACAACCAGAAACGTGGCGGAATGATCGGGGGCACGCCGTTTTGCCGCCGCCACCTGAAGCCAAAGACCGACCTAAATGGATAGTCCCATTAATTGCCAGTATTGTGGTTCTGGTGGTTGTTGTTGCAGTATGGTTCAATATGGATCTCTTAAACCGATCCAAAAACACTTCTTTGGGGCTGCAAGATGAACCTTATAATGCCGATGCCTACACCAATAACCATCAGGAAAATCCGATAAATGCAGAAGAGACGTTGTCTTCATCCGCCAATGACCTTAAACCAGCTCTATCGGATAACCCCGTAAATCCAGATGCGAAACAATCACCCCTTTCAGGTGATCTATCTGTAACACCAGTTCCACCCAATAACCAGTCAAAACCCGATGTAAAACCCCGAACCTCAAAACCCATAGAAACACACATCACAAAGCCAGAACCGGAAAAACCACCAGTACAAGCAAAAGATGGGGCAAAATTGGCCACTGGTCTGGCGTCTGCATGGGGTAGCCTACAATCGGGCAATCACCAAGAAGCCATCACACAGTTCAAGGCACTGGAATCGGAGTTTGGGAATGAAACATCGTACCGAGAGGAGCGAAATAAAGCCGCAAAAAAACTAATGTCTCTGGGAGATGGAAAACGTGCAAAACCCAAAGAGGCGATAGAATTGTATCTGAAGTCCCAACAATTATTGGACAACGAGACGATTCAAAACCGGATCACCGAAATCAAAAAAATGGACAACAATAATTAAATAACACCATGGTAGGGCAATACATTGATATTTATCGGGTTACGCAAAAACTTGGTCAAGGAGGTATGGGACAAGTTTGGAAAGCGGTGGACACCCAGCTTGATCGTACGGTTGCGCTCAAGGTTATGAACGTCCAAGACCCCATGTTCCTTCAGCGCTTTCGTGCAGAGGCCAAAGCGTTGGCCATGTTAGACCATCCCAATATCGTTCGGGTTTTTGGCATGCGTGAAACACCCATTGGCATGGTCATTATCATGGAATTTGTGGAAGGTAAAGATTGGTCAGACCTTATTGCGCAGGGTAAATATAATTCGCCAGAGGAAGTGGCCAATATTTCAAGCCAATTATTGAGTGCCCTTGAATATGCCCACTCAAAAGCCATCATTCACCGAGACATCAAACCAAGCAATATTATGATTATGGCAGATGGGACGGTGAAGGTTACGGATTTTGGTTTGGCCAAATTGATTGATCCACAGGCGACGATTGCCGGAAACCCACTTACACAAGTAGGGCAGGCTGTGGGAAGTCTCTATTATATGTCGCCAGAGCAGGTGCGCGGGTTGGATACGGTTGATCAGCGAACGGATATTTATTCTACCGGCATTACGATGTATGAGGCATTGGCCGGGCGCCCGCCTTTCGAGGATGTTACGGCGACCTCACCCTTTGTAATCCAAAAGAAAATCGTGGATGGAGATGTGCCCGCAATTACGAACGCTGCTCCCGGCATTCCAGCCGACTTGGCCAAGGTGATCAATCGGGCAATACAAGTGAAACCTGATAAACGCTATGCGACCGCAGCAGACATGCGTCTCGGATTGCAACAATTGGCAACAGGATCACAAGCGACGTATAGCCCACCCATTGCTGCGGGCAAAAAATCGGCCATCCCTTCAAAATCGAGCCATAGTGGAGTGCGTCAGCCCAATTGGATGATGTTGGGTGGCATTGCCGTAATTGCCCTCTTAGGGCTTGTTGCCACTTGGAAATTTGTATTAAGTCCTACACCTAAATCACAGCCAATCTCTCAGCAAATTACGCCAAAACCGGAGTCTTTGGCGCAAAATACGCTCACGCCAGAAAACAAGACGGACAACCCAGCCAATGTAACGCCAGAGGTGAAAACAACCCCTTCGGGTAATCCAACCACTACAACGCCTGCAACTACAAATCCCCAAGGTAGCACGCCTGTTCGGGATCGTCTGCAACAAGCCGCGCAAAACGTGCGGGAAAACGTCCAAAATCGTGAGCCAGTAACACGGCCAAGCCAACCAACGACTCGGCCAAGCAATACACAACCCCCCACAACGACGCCGCCTGTAACCGAAAAACCAAAAGAAGACCCTAAGCCTGAGCCTGAAGAGACCGTAGGTTCGTTTATGGTAACAGTGGTGGGGCCTGACGGAGAGCCGCTTCCCGCAACCATTTCAACAGATTTAGGAAGTGGTTATGGGAATAGGAAAACGTTTAAAGGGAAAGCTGGTACGTATTCGGTTGCAGTTACCGCCAATGGCGTCACCAAAAATACCTCTGTCAGGGTGGTAGCGGGTAAAACCACCACAACAACGGTACGTTTCTAAATCTAATCAAATTTTAATCACTATCATCATGAAACCCTTCTTTTATTCAGCAACTCTCCTGACCTTGGTTGCATTGGTTTTTGGGGCTTGTTCAGGGTCTAAAGACGTGTCCACCGAGGTGGTAACTCCAGTGGCAAACAATACCGAAGCACCCACTGCCCACACAAAGCCGCAGCCTGTTCGGATTATTGATCCACGTGTTCAAGAAGCAATCCGGCAATTTAACATGGGAGACTACGATGAGGCCCTACCTAAATTGGAGCGTCTTAGCCGTGACCGTAGCTTAAGTATTACCGACCGTCGGGCGGCTATTGAGGCTTTGGCCGAATTTGCGGCTGCCTCCGAAGAACCCAACAAAGCGGTACAATTGGTTTCGACACTTCTTCAGGAAGAACCACCTGCATATGACCCCGATCCAGACAAAAAGCCTTTAGAGTATCTACGCGCCTATTATATGGCCAGAAAAAATAAAACGGGTGGTTTTGGTGTAGAGCGGGCAGATCCGGGCATCAAAACGATTGCCGTGATGGATTTTCATAACGCCTCCATCACAGCCGACGCCGCCCGATTCGACCGTTTGCAGGTAGGTTTGCCCCAACTCATGATGTTTCAATTCCAACAAAATGTAAATCTGAAGGTGGTAGAAAGGGCGCGGTTGGATTGGTTGATGCAAGAAGCCAAAATCCAAAATGATCCCGCAAGTTTTGATGTTTCGCAGGCGGTAAGGGTTGGGAAGATGCTTGGGGCACATTCGGTTGTTTTTGGAACGTTCATTGTGTTGGACAAAAACCGCGTCCGAATTGCGGCACGGCTTGTTAAAGTGGAGACGTCCGAAATTCTCTTGACCGAAAATATGGAGGGGAAACCTACGGACATCATGGCACTTTCGGATCAGTTGGCCCTACGTTTAGCCAGACGTATTAATGAAAACCAAAACATCAAAATGGCGGCTGCCAATCCAACCAACTCCTTAGACGCGATGTTGGCCTATGCGGAAGGGCTGGAAATTTACCACACTCAAGGCCCTGATTTGGCTTTGGAGAAATTTAAATTGGCTGCACAATTGGACAACAGATTCGAGCAAGCGAAAGAAAAAATTGCGGTGATCGAAACCTCGCAGCGTATGGCCGCAGCCAACGTAAAATAAGTTCTCCCTTTAAAAATTTGCCTTTATGAGATACTTCAAGACATTGCTCTTCTCGTTCTTGCTTTTCCAAGCCGGATGCAGTGGGGTTCAAAACATTAAACCGCCAAAAGAAAGAATACAAGAGTATGAGCGTCTTTTGGTTAAAACCCCCGGAAATCCGGTCTTGATGCGTGAATTAGGAGCGGCTCATTTTGAGTTGAATCAGTTCGATCAGGCTGAAAGCTACTTGAAAGATGCCCTTGTGCGTTCTCCCGCAGACCCCAAAGTCGCCCTTTATTATGGATTGGTGCTTGAGGCGACCAACCGGAGGGCATCTGCTTTGGAAATCTACAAAAATCACACCCAATACGATCCCAAGGTGAGCTTTACACGATTGCTGGAAGGCCGCTACCTGAACCTGACCCGTGCGATTCTCCGCTCCGAAATGTCCGAGTTGGCGCGGAAAGAATCATCGGGAGAATTAACCAACGGGCGGATTGAGCCAAATGCCGTAGCCGTTTTCCCGTTTAACTATCTGGGGAAGAACAAACAATATGCCCCACTCAGTCGCGGCATCGCTGCCCTCATCATTACGGACTTGGGGTCGGTGCAGGGGCTGAAATTGTTGGAACGTCTCCAGATTGGGGTACTCCAGCAAGAAATCGCTCAAGGCCAAACGGGCTTTATTGATCCGGAAACGGCTCCGCGTGCAGGACGAATATTAGGCGCTTCTAAGGTGGTTTCAGGAAACTATAATGTTTCGGCAAAAGATCAAATCACCATTGATGCAGGTTATTGGGATGTTTTGAAGGATGAATCAGATTTTAAGACCGAACCCGGCCCTTTGTCCGATTTGTTCCGGCTCCAAAAAACAGTGGTGATCAAACTGTTGGAAAGCATGAAAATCCCCATAACCCAGCAAGAACGCCAGAAAATTTTGGGAACCATTCCAACCCAAAACCTACAAGCATTCTTGGCCTATTGCAGAGGCATGGAATCCGAAGACAGCGGAGATGTGACCGGGGCGTTACGCAACTTCCGCCGCGCCGTTGAACTGGATCCTAAATTCCAGAAAGCACGGGAACTCTTGGACAAGAACATCAACCGGCAAGCCGCAGGAAGTACATGGAAAGACCTGAATTTTACTTATGACTTTAGTGGGGCCGGCAAAAATGGTGGTTCCGGTTTGGGTAACGACCAATTGGTAGCAGACCGTTTACAAGCAGTGGGGACCGAACTGGGAAGCAATCTTTTCCCAAACCCAGACAAACGAAATCCTACCGATGAGTTTGGACGGATTTCCGAGCAAACAGACTTACCCCGACCTCCGGTATTTCCACCAAAAGGCAACTGATCTTAACCCTGAAACGACATGAAAAAAATCTTAATGCTGCTCGCCGGGGTTTTGACTGCTTTTCCGGCATTAGCGCAACAAACTACTTCGCCTACTACCGAAGACCCGCAAAACGTGCGAAACCAACGATTCGTGAGCGTCATGCCCACGTATCAAACGTGGAATTTTGAGGCAAACCCAGATGAAACCCACAAGTTAAGTCAGGTTTCTAATCAAGTCTTGGTCTATTATCAAGTAAACAATCAGGTGCTGCTGAGCTTGCGGAATACGCAAGGTACGTTTAATGCAACTTGTGAAGGCTGTACCTATACCACTCCTGAATCTTCCCTTTCTGGATTGGGCGATACGCAAGTTTCTGTCTCGTATCGCTTGCCTAACCCTAACTTAATTTTTAACGCCACTTTAAATTTGCCAACGGGACGATCATCGGTTTCTGCTTCCGAGTTGGAAACGCTTGGGTTGTTTTCCAATCAGGTTTTGGCATTTAAATTACCCACGTTAGGGCAAGGTACAGCCATCATGACGGGTATTTCGGGCGCTTTTCCCTTAAATGACCAAGTGGTACTGGGGGGCGGCCTTTCTTACATCGTAAACGGCGGGTTTAAACCACTTGCCGAATACGACTACACCTATAAACCGGGGAACGAAGTCACTGCGGATCTGGGACTGAACCTGCGGGTGGGGAGCAATGGTTCTCTTGGGGTTGATGCGATGTTGACAAGTTATCAAGAGGATGTTTTTGTAGATCAATCTGTATTTAAAGCGGGAAATAAAATCAGTACGGTACTTCAATACCGACAACTCAACCCAACGTCTGAATGGTCTGCGATGCTACGGTACCGCTCTCGTGCAAAAAATGCGGTGGCACAATTTATTGGGGATAAACCCGTAGAGGAGTCGGTAAATACCAATCCAGCCGTAATGATTGCACGTGGAACGTATCGAATGAATTTGGACAAGCAATTTGTTCCGGGTTTTACGGCCGAACTTCGTTCTTATGAGGCTACCCCCGCGTGGCTTTCGGGTGCGTTGGTTTTTGGTATTGGTTTTGAGCCTGATTTTCGGGTGAGCAAAAGCGTTTTGGTTCCATTGCGCATTCGCTATGTCATGGGCAATGTTGTCAATGAAAAATACTACCCAACTTTCGGCTCGCTAAGTGAATTGAGTGCCAGTGTAGGGCTTTATTGGTCGTTCTAAAAAGATTGCGGGATAAAGGTTGCGAAAACCGCCCATAAGTGGTACATTCACACATCCAATTGCCCGCAAAAGGTTCAAACATTTGCCGATCAAAACCCGACATGTTACTCAAAATCATTGTCAGCCATTCCATACGGGATGATTTTACATCCGATTATCTATTTGATGAAGGCCCGGTGACCATAGGCCGGCTTCCTGAGAATAAGGTGGTCTTGCCAGACCGTGAGCTTATTGTCGGGCGGCATCATGCCGTTATTTACCTCGAAGATGCCTTTGCGTGGATTGTGGACGAGGCGAGCAAGAACTTTACCTATTTGAATGGCGAAAAACTTGAGCATGGCAAAAAATACCAGTTGCGTGACCTTGATCAATTAGAAATCGGGAAGTATCAACTTAAAATACAAGACCTTACGCCAAAAGTTGAGCCAGAGAAGGAGCAAGACGAGGTAGGGCATACGGCTGTCCAGCAAGCCTTTAATCCATTTACCGATTTGGTGAAAGGCATAACAGATGCCCTACAACACATAAAAGCAACTTATGTGCAGGCAGACCCCGGAACCCGCCTTGCTGATTTAGAAGCGGCTTTCCAACGAGAATTGGGCGTACTTGCCGCAGACGACATCGCCTTAAAAATGGTGGATGCCATTCGGCCAAAAACCGAAATACCACCAATATCTGCCCCCGTAGCTTCGGTTGAACCGGAAAAACGCCCCCCCTCGGTGGGATACGAAACGCCAGGCTTTGTACCTTTTTCGGGGATGGATGTCCAAAACAAAACCGAGTGGGAACGGGCCATCGGTGGGATTTATAGCAGTAGCCAAGATGGTTTAGTGCTGAAGCGAATGTCCGTTGTGGATGATGTGATGTTGCGCATCGTGGAGAAACTTGTTAAAATTCCTGCCCACTTCCGGCTTGAATTTCTGGGCCACTCCTTTATTCCACATGCAACGGGCTTTCCGTTTCATACCGCGACTGCCGAGCAATATAAGGCATTTTTGTACGATATTCACGTGCCTTATGAGGTGCTCCGAACGCGGCTTGCGGCTTTAGAACACATTGCAGATGCCGTTCTGTATCACGAAATCGCCTTATTGGAAGGATATAAACAAGCCGTGCAGATGGGCGTCCTTCGTATTTTAGATCAGCTAAATCCAGAATATATCCGAAACGTGGCCGAGAAAGAAGGCCAAGACCTTTATACGGTTGGTATGTTAAGCCATGCAAAATGGTTGAAATTGGTACAACAAGCCCACTTTGAGTTGGTGCGAGAAGATAAAGGCGTTTTGGAGAAAACAATCTTTAGGCCGGGGTTTATCAAAGCCTATTTGGCCAAAACCGAAACAGTTAAATAGGCTATATGTCATTGTTTTAATTGAAGGAAGGGCAATATGTTGCGTAAAAAAGTATTACAATCCGTTTTATGGAGTGCGTTGCTCCTCGTGGGCGTCTTGATGCCCGGATGTTCTTTGTTTAAAAAGAAAAAACCACCCCAAACCGTCGTTACAACCCCAACCGAGACCCGACGCTCGGTTGAACTGACCGTAAAAGCCGATGCAAGCCTAAATGGTGGGAACCGTGTCCGGGTGGTGGTCTATCAACTTCAACGCAAAGAACTCTTTATGGCCTCTTCTCGGCAAGCCTTTTGGCTGAAAAAGGAGACCCTCTTGCCAGACATTGCAGGAGACCCAAACCAAACTCTTAGCTTCGAGATTGATCCCAATGTTGCAAAAAACCACAAAGTTTTCCTCTACGAAAATACCAAGTATATTGGGGTTGCGGTGGATTTCTTCCGACCTGATGGAAATCTTTGGCGGACGGTCACGGAAATCAACCCGAATAAAAACAGTGCTTTACAGGTATCTATTCAGGGGAGTAAAGTTTCCATAAAATAATTGAAGGACAACCGGAGAATTTATTTTCTGGAAAAATCATAAAGACGTAAGACCCACACCGATTGTATGGCAAGACCTCAAAAAGTTGTTTGGTCGGAAGGCATGGCCCTCGACCCGCACCACTTCCAACAGTGGGATCGCTTTGCTCAAGCAAATGTCGTGTTCCGGCAACGAATGTTACAACGTCATGCTTGGGGTATCCTAACGTTGATGATTGATGAAGAAGCGCTGCTGAATGGGCAATTTAGTTTGGTTCAAGCAAGTGGCATAATGCCGGATGGCCTTGTATTTGATGTGCCGGAAACAGACCGTTCACCAGACGCCAGACCCATCCAAAGCGCCTTTGATCCCACCAAAGACCGTCTGGGGGTTTATTTGGCCGTTCCTGCTGAAAGGGTTGAGGGACGGAATACACTCCTGCCGGATGTGCCGATTAACCGAACCACGCGCTTCATCACCTCCGAAATCATGGTGCGTGACGACAATACAGGGATTGAAGACCGGCCAATTCAGGTGGCAAAAGCCAATTTCCAATTGGTCTTTGAGGGTGAAAGTGTTAATGACCTGAGTACCATCAAGATCGCAGAAGTCTTGCGAACCCGTAGCGGAACCTATGAATTGAACCCGCAATTTATACCGCCGTGTTTGTCTCTGGCATCCTCGAAGGCTTTGGAAGGGATAGCCCGCAGAACGATGGAGCTTTTGGTCGCAAAGCGGCAAGCATTGATGGAGAAACATGCGGCGTATGGACGCGGGGAACTAACGGCAGCCGACGTAACGACCATGCTTTTTTTGGAGTCTATCAATGGTTCTATTCCAGAAATCAACCACAATTTTGCGGTCATCCAAAGTCATCCAGAAGCCTTTTTTCTAACCCTTTTGCGGCTTTCTGGATATCTAACGACTTATTCCAATGCCTTTTCGTATAATGATTTCCCCGCGTATGACCATAGCGACTTAACGGCATGTTTCCACACCCTCTTTAACCAATTCCGAACCTTGCTTGGGGATGTGGTCTTTTCAAAAGAATATGAACGTATAGACCTGAAGCGGAAGGGCGAATCCATCTATTTGGCGACCTTCGAGGATCGTCATTTGCCAGATCAGGTGGAATTATATTTGGTGGCAACCGGACAAATTGCCACTGATCGAATGCGCACCTCTTTCCCAAGTGACATTCGGATTGCGTCTCCGGCCATGATCGAACCAGTATTGAAGGGGTTCGTACGGGCACTTGAGGTAAGTTATGTGATGAGTTTACCCAAGGGTTTGCCTGTTAGGCCAGATGCATTTTATTTCAAACTTTCAAAATCTGGGCCTTTCTGGGATGACATTCGGGCCAAAAAAGCCTTGGTCTTGTTTGTTCCTGCAACCTTGAAAATGTTGGATTTAGAGCTAATCGCTTTGAATCGTTCAGCATAAATCAACGCTACTAAGGCGGCTACTTGTTGCGGTCTTTTTGGGAGTTCTGTGATAAAGGGTAAACCTAGTAAAAGGTCATGCCCAACACTTAACTTAGACAGACGGCAATAGTAAGCCAACCATGTATCTGCAAATCGCTTATTCGTTTATGCAGAGCGTTATTTTATAGACCAGCGGTCTTTCTGGAAACAGAATAGGGTTCCGCATTAATACGTCCATCTCAACGTTATAAATCATGAGTGCTAAACGTCCGCGCCTTTCAAAGTTCTGCACGGAGTTTTTGATGTTTGCATTGCACATCCGTCGAACCCAAAATCCGGGACACCCCGGTACCCTTAGAGAGAGCACCAAATTGGCGCTTCAAAAATTGGAAGACACCTGTAAACAAGCGGGCGTGGGTTATCAGGACTTCCAACAGGCCAAATTCGCCTTGGTGGCTTTTCTCGACGAATCGGTCAGTATTCCAGCATGGCCGTACAATGATGCTTGGAAGAGGAATCCGTTACAGTTCGAGCTGTATGGCCGTTATGATGCAGGCGAACAGTTTTTTGAGCGCTTGTCCTTTTTGCGCCAAGATGTGCGGGCCAATGTAGAAGCCTTAGAGGTTTTTTACCTTTGTCTCACCTTGGGTTTTAGGGGGAAATTTGAGATTGTGGGCCGCGATCAACTGGCTGCGACCCAAGATCAACTTTACCGAGAGCTGCAACCCTATGTGCAATCTGGAACGGCGCAACTTGCACCAAGCGGGTATCCACGTGCCAAAGCCATTGCTGAAGCCCGTCGGGAAATCCCAATCTGGGTCATTTTCGCCGTTGCGGGTAGTATAATGCTCTTATTTTACATAGTGATGAGTTTTCTGATTTCCAATACGGCGGCAAATGTGATGTCCGGTGTTTAATAAAGACCCGAAGTACCCTTAAAGCAAATTAGAACAATGCTAAATGCACTTAAAAACGAGTTTTTTATAGGGGGCGCTACCTATCTCATCTTTGCTGCTGGCGTATTTTATTTGGGCAGCCTTTTCGAGATAGATATGACCATGCGCATCCTTATTTCGGTGGTCATCCTGCTCATTATGGCCCTGATTATGATGTACCGCAAGATGAAAGCTAACCGTGATGCGGCAAAGCTGGAAGCTGGTATGAAGGCTCAAGCCGATGCAGCACTCTTCGGACAAGTATCCGATAAACGATTGGAAATAGAGGAGTTACAGAAAAAGTTTGTGGCTGCAATCGAAACCCTTAAGCAATCTAAATTAGGCAAAGGCGGAAAAGGGAACCAAGCCTTGTATTCATTGCCTTGGTACATGCTCATAGGGCCTCCAGCCGCTGGAAAGACAACCCTCATCCAAAACTCCGGACTGCAATTTCCGTTAGATACAAGTCGGGTTCGGGGCGTAGGAGGCACACGGGACTGTGACTGGTTCTTCTCTACATCCGCTATTTTCTTGGACACTGCCGGGCGCTATACTACCGAGCAAACAGACGAACCGGAGTGGCTTGGCTTTTTAGATTTATTGAAAAAATACCGTAAAAAGAAACCATTGAATGGTGTCATTGTCTCCCTCGCTGTAACCGACTTGATGGGGCGGCCAGAGGAGGTGGAACAACATGCGGCGACCATCCGGCGTAGATTGGATGAACTCATAAGCCGGCTTGGGGTTCACTTTCCGGTTTATCTGATTTTTACCAAAACAGACCTCGTGGAAGGTTGTGTTGAGTTCTTTAGTGACCTAAATGCACGTGAAGTGGAGCAAATCTGGGGGCATACTTTGGATGAACTGGAGCAAGCTCAAAGGGAACCCGGGCAAATTTTCCGGGCCACGTATAATCGGATATTAAAAACTTTAGAGGATTTACGCCTCTCAAGGCTGAATACCAATTTGAAAAGAGAAGACAGGCGGAAGGTTTATAGTTTTCCGGATGAGATGACAGGTTTAAAAGACCCCATCACCATGTTTGTAAACCGCCTTTTTCAGTATAATCCTTTTAACGAAAACCCCATTTTTAGAGGGTATTACTTTACAAGTGGTACACAAGAAGGGACGCCGATTGATCGCGTGATGCAGGCATTGGCAACCCAGTATAGCCTACCGCAAACGGGTGGGGAATTACCTACCCAGCGCCAGGCCAAAAGCTACTTCATCAAAGACATTTTTAACCATGTCGTCATTCCTGATCAGCTGATGGCTGTTCATACGAAGGCCGAGAAAAAGCTGAAAAACAAATTACAGATTGGCTCCATTGCTTTGGCCGTTGTTACCATGTTACTGTTCTTTTGGGGTGTGGGTTGTGGCTATTCAAAATCAAGACAGACGCTTGCAAATTTGGACGATGCGTTGATTAAGGCTAAATCCGTGGCGTGGTCTGGCCCTGAAAAAACAATCCCTAACTTGCAAATATTAGACAATCTGCGCCTCCGGATTAAGGAAGCAGAAAATGAAAGTTTCTTCTGGACAATGGGGATGACACGTGGCGAAAGCGCGGCAGAACAAGCACGTTTGCTTTTTTTCCAGAAGTTTAAACCATTGGTGGAACAGCAATTCTACCGCAATATGGAGTCAGGGCTACGAGAATATGTGACTTCCGGCCAAGATCCAATCGGTAAAATGGAAGAACAATTAGGGGCGTACATCTTGATGGGGTCAGATGTTAACTTTGCTCAAGGAACCGAACCGCCAACGAAGGCAGAAGGCGTAAAACACCTACAAGCGTTTTTGGTATATGCAGCCGATTTGCAGTTTAACAACCCTTCTTCGGGTGGGATGAAGCTCTCAAAAGAAATACAAACAATGGTGAAGGAGCAAGTGAAACTTTTTGGTCGGGTGGTACGGGAGAATGAGCCATTGCGTTTCCGAACAGATCAAACGTTGATTCGGCAATCACGGGAATTACTCCGTAAGAATCTTTCGGCAAAATCCATTTATCATAGCATCAAAAGGCAAATCATCAACCAAACACCGCGTCTGGGGAGCATTGGCTTGCCCGAATTGGTTGGCCCGATCGCCTCCGGTTATATGTTTGGCAGTGTGCGGGTGAATGGCTTTTTTACCCGTTCCGCTTGGGATACGTTGGTGGTTCGTGAGTTTAAAAAGCGCAGTGAAAATCCGGTGGCGGGGAACTGGATTATTGGCCCTTTATCCAAAGCACAATTACCGAGCAACCTGACCAGCCCAACGCAGTACCTTAGTTCCTTGGTGCGGTTCTATTTTGAAGATTATGCCCGCTCATGGGTGACGTTTGTACAGGGCATCACCTATGATCGTTCGGGTGTTTCGAGTAGTAACCCGCTCTCGGTTGCCATGCGGCTTAACCAACTATCCGCCGCCGGCTCTTCGCCATACCAAGCACTGGTGGATTCGGTGTCATCACAAAATCGCCTTACGTTTAAGCAGGAAAAAGGGGGAAATATCGTAACCAATACGTGGGATAGCATTATGGGCAACGAGCGGATGGACATTCAGGTGGACCAAGCGGCCTTGGATATAGGTCAGTCTATTAAAGCTATTCATGCACTTTCAAACCTTCCTCCGCCGGGTGGCAAGGGAACCAATGGCGGCTTAAAGACACTTTTGGATGCCTATTTTGCGGTGAGCAAGGAAGTTGAACGTATGGCGAGTGGACAACAAGCACCGATGGCGGAGCAGTCCATCAATAGTGCAAAAGACGTTGCAGAGCGGCTTTCTGGGTTGTTTGATTCGGGAACTGGTGCGAGAATGAAGGCATTATTCCAAGCTCCGCTCGAAGACATCTCCTCTGGGGTTGTGGTGATTCAGCAAGAACAAGTGGCCCAAACCTTCTCGGCCTCTGTTGGTGGAGAGTTGGCTACGGTGCAAGGACGATACCCCTTTAATGAGGGTGCAAGTGCAGACCTTTCAGCCGATGAATTTGGAGATTTGTTTAAGCCGGGAGGGAAACTTGATCAGTTCTTTGAGCAAAACAAGGCCATGATCGAAAACCCGAACAGCGGAGCTAAGGGCGCAGAACTAAAGACTTTTAGGGACAAAGTGCGGGAAATCCAAAAAAGTTTCTTTGCCGGAGGAAGCCTTTCTGCACAATTTGATATGGTTCCAGACCGCCCAGAACCTTCCAATGTGGTGGCGGAGGTGGATCTGAAAATGGATGCCACACTACACAACAACCGAACATCGGAGGGCTTCTCCTTTGAATCGCCGAAACGGGTGGTTTGGCCGGGAGATGGTGGAGAGGCTTATATCGAAATTCGGGATGTGAACGGGAATAGTGCGCGTGTTGCAGCACCGAGAGGCGCCTTTGCAATGTTCCGGTTACTGGAGAAAGGGAGCCTCAAAGCCCGTTCTTCCGATGAGTTTGAGGTAGAGTGGGGTATTAAACTTGGCGGAAAATCGGTTCGTTTGCGCTATACCATCCAGGCAGCTGGCCTCAAAAATCCCATTGCTGGCCTAAACCTCTTGCACGATCTGAAAATGCCAGATATGTGATGGACGACGCCAGATATGTGATGGACGACGCCAGATATGTGATGGACGACGCCAGATATGTGATGGACGACTCTTTCATTTTTAAGGCGTTCCAATCTATGGGCCGCCTTTTTTTATGCCTCTCATCTGAAACCTTTAACAACATTTTCTCTATTTGTTATTTAGGGTCATTCGTCGTATCTTATCTTTCTATACTAAAATGAAATCAAGATCTACTGAGCAGCCGATTTAAAGAAAATGAAAAAGAGATTCCCTGAAGCAAAACAAGTTGATTTCCCTGCTTTTGAGCAGAAAACGCTGGCATGGTGGAAAGCTGAACGTATTTTTGAGCGTAGTATCGAAGAACGACCAGAAGACCAGCCTTTTACATTCTATGAAGGTCCACCAACCGCAAATGGAAAACCGGGGATTCACCACGTTCTGGCCAGAACCATCAAAGACACCTTTTGCCGATACCATTCGCTAAAAGGTAAACGGGTAAACCGAAAAGCCGGCTGGGATACCCATGGCCTGCCTGTAGAAATAGAAGTGGAAAAACGACTTGGTATCGAAGGGCGGCATAAAGTGGAAGCCTTCGGTCTTGAGGCCTATAATAAAGCTTGCAAAGAAAGTGTATTGGAATATACAGGGCTTTGGCACCAACTGACGGAAAGAATGGGATATTGGGTGGATATGGATGATCCATACATCACCTACGAAACATCGTATATCGAATCGGTGTGGTGGCTGTTGAAGCAAATCTACCAGAAGGGTTTATTGTACAAAGGTTATAAAATCCAATGGTATAGCCCGGGATCAAATACGGTTCTAAGCTCGCATGAGGTAAGTTTAGGGTATAAAGAAGTCCAAGACCCAGCCGTTTTTGTCCGATTTCCGTTGGATGGAGATGAAAATACCGCCTTTTTGGCATGGACAACCACACCCTGGACGCTTGTCTCAAACACGGCATTGGCAGTTCATGAAAATATTAATTACGTTAAAATACGTTTGAATAATGAAGATGGAGAATCGGAACATTTAATCCTTGCTAAAAATCGTTTATCGGTGATAAAAGATGATTATGAAGTTGTTTCCGAACATAAAGGTGCTGAATTTGTCGGGCGGACATATACACCGCCATTCGATTACTTTGTACAACAAGTGGGGAAATCGCAAGCATGGCGAGTAATCCATGCAGACTTTATCACGGACTCCGACGGTACTGGGGTGGCGCATGAAGCGCCGGCTTTTGGTGCGGACGACTATAATGCCGTGGTGGTAAAAGGAAAAATGCCGCTATTTAACCCGATTAGGCCCGATGGAACTTTTGAGGACAACATCACATTGGTGGCCGGAATGCATTTCAAAGAAGCGGATAAGGTGATTGCCCGTAATTTGCGAGAACGTGGCCTCTTGTTCCGCTTAGAAAGCTACCTGCACAATTACCCGCACGATTGGCGTAAAGGCACACCACTGATGCAATACCCTATGGAGTCGTGGTTTATCCGAACCTCGTCCATTAAAGATCGTATGGTTGCATTGAATAAGACCATTAATTGGCAGCCGGAGACCATTGGCTCAGGCCGCTTTGGGCAATGGTTAGAAAACAATGTGGATTGGGCCTTATCCAGAAGCCGTTATTGGGGAACGCCTTTGCCCATTTGGGTGGCTGAAAACGATCCTGAATATATAGAAGTGATTGGCTCGGTTGCTGAATTGCGGGAAAAATGTGGGAATGATGTACCTGTAAAGTTTGAAGATGTGGATTTGCACCGCCCTTATGTGGATCAATACACGTGGGATGCGCCTGCGCATATTGGTGGAAAAATGAAGCGTGTTGCAGATTTGATAGACGTTTGGTTTGATTCTGGGGCGATGCCGTTTGCACAATGGCATTATCCCTTCGAAAATAAAGAAATATTTGAAGCAAACTTCCCGGCCGATTTTATCGCCGAGGGGGTTGACCAAACGCGGGGCTGGTTTTATTCGCTACATGCCATTGCTGCTTTGGTGATGGACAATGTGGCTTTCCGCAATGTGGTCTCTAATGGTTTGCTATTGGACGAAAAAGGCGAGAAGATGTCTAAGTCCAAAGGAAATATCGTGGAGCCATTTAGCACTTTGGACACGCATGGAGCGGATCCGGTACGCTGGTATATGATGTCCAATTCGCAACCTTGGGAAGATTTAAAGTTTTCGTTTCCGGCACTGGAGATTACCAAACGTAAGTTTTTCTTGACCTTGGCCAATACCTATTCGTTTTTTGAAACCTATGCCAATGTGGATGGCTTTGCTTATGAAGAGGAGCGGGTTCCTGTTGCAGAACGGGCTGAATTAGACCGTTGGATATTGAGCCGACTTAATTCGACTATTCTTGAAGTGGACGAAGCCTATGCCGCTTATCATCCAACACGTGCAGCAAGGGCCGTAGAACAGTTGGTAGATGAGCTATCGAATTGGTACATCCGACGGAGCCGTCGCCGTTTCTGGAAGAGTGAGCAGGATGGCGACAAATTGGCGGCTTTCCAAACGGTTTATGAATGTCTCGAAGCCATCTCGATCATGATGTCGCCCATTGCACCCTTCTACGGAGATTGGTTGTTTAAGTCCCTGAACGATACAACGAACAGAAAAAACGCCGACTCTGCCCATCTTGCCGATTTTCCTATTGTGGAACTTTTGGCCATTGATCGGGATTTAGAGCATCGGATGGGGCTTGCCAGAACCATCTCGTCGGTTGTATTGTCACTTCGCAATCAAATTCAAATTAATGTTCGCCAGCCTTTGGGCAAAATGCTTGTGGTATTGAACCGTCACGTAGATGAGGCTTCGGTCGAGTTGGTAAAGTCCGTTATTCTCGATGAGGTCAATGTAAAAGCGTTGGATTTTATCACCTCGTCGAGTGATGTGGTGATGAAGTCCGTAAAACCCAATTTCCGGATTTTGGGCAAAAAAGTGGGCGGGAAGATGAAGGCAGTTCAAGCACAAATCTCTAAGATGCAGACTGAAGACATTGAAACCTTTGAACGAGAAGGGGCGTTTGCTTTGGTGCTTCCGGATGGAGACATTGTTAATCTTGTTTCGGAAGATATTGATGTGTTGAGTGAAGGCGTTGCTGGATGGCTTGTGGGTTCTGAAGGCATGGTAACCGTGGCACTTGACACCAATATCTCTAAAGAATTACGTGCTGAAGGCTTAAGCCGAGAGTTAGTAAACCGGATTCAGAATTTGCGCAAAACCGCAAACCTTGACGTTACCGATCGGATTCATGTGTCCGTGTTTGCATCGCCCGATTTTATGGCCGCCATACAGCCGTTTACCCAATGGATTCAGGGCGAAACACTTGCCGAGACCATTGATGATCTGCAGGGAAATCATGCCATCCGCGAATCTTTTGAAATTGGCGGAGAGCAGATAGGGGTTGCACTCTCGAAAATGTAAAGTTCACCACCTGTTCTATCTCTAAAAACATCGTAATATGCTCGAAATTAATCAATCCCAAAATGAAGAGGCTCATGAGCCTAAGAAAAGGGTGACACCGTTCAATGACGAGGAGTTGGAATATTTTCGCCTGCTTATCCTGAAAAAACGCGCTGAAGCGCAAGAGGAGGTGGATATTATGCGGAAATTGATCGAAGACCAAAAAGAAAAGGCCGAAGACGATACCGCGTATAGTTATCACATGGCGGATGCCGGAACCGATGCAATGGAGCGGGAAAAACTCTACCTGATGATTGCCCGCCAACAAAAATTTATGGGCTATTTGGAACGTGCGTTGGAACGAATCGCCAATAAAACATATGGTATCTGTAAGGTGACGGGACAACCCATACCTAAAGGCCGTTTAGAAGCCGTGCCTCATACCGAAATTTCGATTGAAGCCAAAGAACAACAAAAAAAATAGAACCTAAAATCAGGATAAAAATCCTGCGGATGAACATATGCGAGTACTCTGGGTAACCCTTATCATTATTGTGACGGACCAATTGACCAAAGTTTTGATCAAAGGTTCGGAGATGTTTGGGATAAAAGGGATGCAATTAGGAGATTCTGTTCCCGTTTTGGGACAGTGGTTTAGGCTGACGTTTACGGAGAATCCGGGTATGGCGTTTGGCATTGAGGTGGATTCTAAGCTGTTTTTGACCCTTTTTGCGTTGGTCGCTACAGTGCTCATTTTTGTCTATATCCTGCGGATGAAAAAAGGCCATTGGGGATATCGCCTGAGCCTGGCAGCTATTCTTGGTGGAGCCGTGGGGAACCTCATTGACCGAACATTCTACGGGGTTTGGTATGGTTATGGGACGCTTTTTCATGGGAATGTGGTGGACTTTATCCATTTTGATGTTTGGCGCGGGATTGTCCCCGACTGGATCCCGCTTATCGGGGGGCAGTGGATGGGGCTTTTACCCATTTGGAACGTTGCAGATATGGCCATTGTCGTTGGTGTTACTTCCATTCTGATCTTCCAAGGACGCTTTCATCGGTATGAAGTCGCGCGTCAATTGGCGGAAAAGTCTCCAAATGCCGATCCAGAACCGGATACCATTGCTGGAAAAGACCACACTGCACCGATGATCGAAACCATCGAAAAAACAAAAGATCTTTCAAAGCCGGATGCTGCAGCGTAAATGTCTGACTGGATAATTCGTTTATAACCCGCTTTCTGCTAATGAAGGCGGGTTATTTTGCAATAACTATTCAACAGCTTTGGGGTAACCATTAATGACGGCGGCTATGGCATGTAATGCAGAGAAATTTTTGTTTTAACCTTTATCATCCGAATTGCCCTTTCAGAGCCATTGTTCTCATCAGGAACATCTTTATGGTATTCAATCGTCTCTATCTTGTAGTATCCTGTGTTGTTCAATAATGGCAGGGCAACGCTTAGAAAAATTCCCCTAATCGTTCAACCATTAGGCTTTGTCTTGTCGCAGCAGCGCTGGGTCTGAATAGGTGTCATTAAAACCGTATTTGTAAAGTAGCGCCCGCTCCTTTGGAACTGCTCACTCGGAAAATTTCTGGGCTTATGCGCCACGATCGGCGCGGTGTGTTTCCACGAGGGGTATTGTTTATGCCATTTTGCACTTTTCGTGTGGCAGACAACACGTCCCAAAGTGCGAGAAACGTTATTGAGGCTGAGCCAGCCCAGCCAATTGTATCGCACGGATCATCAAAATCGTTTTCAGGCGAATTGCACAACCCCTTTTTTTGGTAATAATCGCCGAAAGCAAGGGTTGCAAGCCCTAAGCCAATTCTCCCAGCCGTAAACCGAGCTGCCGCTTTGGAATCTTGAACCCGCATTTGTCCGGCGGATGGACCAACGAATAAGCCATACAAAGATATGACCAGTCCAACTTTTTCGAGCAAACTTTGTTGATTTTCTTGCCCTTTGAAAAACATGGCCCCCCCAGTCCCAACTGGAATGACCGTATGAGCGGCAACTTCGCGCAAAAGTAAACCGATCTCTGCGTCTTTGTTTGTAGCACGCTCCTGTGCAAAAAGACCTAATGGAAGTAAAAATAATAGGGATAAATACTTCATAATACTTATAAATTTAGTTCTAACCGCATTCCACCAACAACATCCCGATTTTGGTTTAGTAGTCGCGGGTTTTCGAGGAGGGTTGGTGTAATGGTCACATTTGCTTTAGATGATCGCCGTTTTTTAGAGGCTTCGATTGACAGGGGGATGGTTCCGATGGAATAGGATAGACCCAAAGAATAAATAGAAGCGCCAAGCATGCCTTTGAGGTTGTGCTCTTTTTCTTCCGCTCTGGTGCAGCCCGGCTCCCAACAAGCAAAAAAATGCTGTACCAGCACCCTCCCACCTACATACCGCAGACTGGAACCTACCAAGGTGCGCTTCCAATCTAACGCATAAAGACTACCACCGGATGGCCCAATGACAAACCCATATCGCATTAAATTTAAGGTTAGTTGATCTTTTGAACGAACCTGAGCAAATAGCGGTAGCACATAGGCTGGCAGGACGGTATTTATGGCCGAAATATAAAGGGCTTTTCGCTCTTGGGACCTTTTCGGAAAGACTTGAAAAAAACGCTTATTTTTAGCAATAGAAGAATCTGAAACAGCACTTATCAATGGTGGGGGTTGCATGTTTTCAGCTTTGAGGCTTGCGAAAAAGGCGAATACAAAAAGGAAAATTACGTGCTTCATTGTTGATTAAATTTAAGATGTTATTTAAGATTAATGCGTCATAATTTTTGGTTATTAATTATTGTGTGACTGGCTATTGATTTAAATATTTGAAATTAAAATACTTGACCAAGATAAAGAATGGCCTGTAATTATAATTGCGGACATATTGAGGTCGCCTCTATTTTGTAGCATAATTGTGTTGTTCAAGAATGGAAAGATGGCCCTTAGAAAAATCCGTCGGAGCAAGGATGGCTTCGGCTTGGCTCAACCACCTTCCGTCTTTGCTTTTTTGGCAAAGGTGTAAACCAAAGGATCTAAAAAATCAGGTCTTATTTGCAAGGAAAACGACTTCACGTCACCTTTTTCCGATTTAAAGGAAACAAAAGTGCGGCCAAACACTGGGTCATTAAAACGTACCAAAAAGCGATCATTGTTCCAATGTTCCAATGTTCCGAAAACCCCGGGATGTGCCAAGAGGTTGAGGGTCATTTCTTCCCCAGACATCACGATTTCAACTTCGCCATATCCTTCATTTTCATAAACCCCTATGAGCGCTTCTATTGAAAAAGAGGGTTTTTTATCCGTTTTTTTTCGATTCAGTTCAGTTTGCCACATGCGTACGTTCTGTGCATCTTGTTCTTTTTGTTCTTCCAAAAAATATTGGCTCCAGTCTTTATAGGGAACCTTTAGATACGCATCTATGATGTGGTACATCAGGGCGGTTGGAAGCGAATTTCCCGTATCTAAATTGCTCAAGATGACCCATCCCAAATTCAATTCAGGCATAAAGCCCGTTTGGGAGATCATGCCATCCACCCCGCCGCCATGCTCAAACAACACCTTGCCGTGGTAGTCGCGCACAAACCAGCCTAAAGCATATCCACCCATATGTGTAGCCGGAAAGGTGGGATTGTCGTAGGGCATATAGGCAATTAGGTTGTTTGGGTAATGTGTCCGACGGATTACATTGGGTTTAAAAACCTCCTTTCCATCCACCTTCCCAAGTGAGTCGGCTTGGAGGATAAGCCAACGTGCCATATCGCCAACCGAGGACGTAATGGATCCTGCTGGGCCGATATTATCTATGTTTCGATATGGAATGCTGAGCATTTTGCCATCAACATCAATGGTATGTGGCCGAGCTACATTCTCAAAGGAAGCCAAATCTTGGTGCTTTGTTGCACTCCGAGACATGCCTAAAGGCCGAAAGATTTTCTCGGCCACCCAATCATCCCAGCGTAGTCCGGCTACTTGCCCAGCGATTTCACCAGCGGCCATAAATGGTACATTTTGGTATCCAAATCCTGAACGAAAGCCATAAACAGGTTTGATGTGACGATACCTTTCAAGGATTTCTGCACGAGAATAACGGCTGCCCCACGCCACCAAATCGCCATGCCAAGTTCCCAACCCAATCCGATGGCAGAGTAAATCCCGAATAGTGACCAAAGCCGTTGCATTTGGATTGTTTAGGGTAAAGTGCGGCAAGTGTTTTGTGACGGGGTCTTCTAAACTCAGTTTGCCTTCCGCCGCCATTTGCGAAACCATGAGCGAGGTGAATGCTTTGGTATTTGAGCCAACCGCAAAAATGGTTTGTGCATCCACCAGTTCATTTTTTCCCATTTCCCGAACGCCAAAGCCTTTTGCATAGACCAATTTGCCTTTATGGACAATGCCCAGCGCGAGACCCGGAACCTTCCATTTCTGCATGGATTCGTTTACATAGCGTTCAAGATCTCCTAATCCTGAAGGCAACTCTTGGGCAAAAACCGGAAATGTGCAGAAAAAAAGGAAAAACCTTAAGAGATAAGATTTGCGTGAAACGGTTTTCATAAAACAAAGAGGCTAACGTGAAGGCCAAAGACTTCCTAAGTTAACCTCTTTTGCAGCCATAAAAAAGACATTACACAAATCTATGAACTATGGATGAGCCAAATGAACAATATTTCGGAGGTGCAAAGTGTCGTTAAGAATTTCTGCACGGAACTTTTTGCCGTCGAAAGTCAACACATTCAGAGATGTATTGGTGTGTTTGATCTGCTCCATTCGTGCGAGGCCATATTCCGAAAGGATGCTGGCCAAAAGCACCCTCAGGAAGCGGCCATGTGTCACCACCAAAACCGACGCTCCCATGTGCTGCGACACGATGTTCATCAAGGCCCGTTTTGCCCTTTTTTCAAGCTCAAATGCCGACTCGCCGCCTTCTATTTTAGCCTCGAATTGCCCCTTTTGCCAAGCGTGACGTAATTCATCGAATACTTTTTTTTGCGACTCGTCGGGTTGTTTGCCTTCACAAATGCCCCAAGAAATTTCCTCTAAGTCTATCATTTTCCTTGGGTTTAGGTATGGGTGTGATCGGGCTACCGTCTCTGCGGTTTGGGCAGCGCGTATTAAGGGGCTACAATAAATCGCATCCAAAAACACATTAGAGAGCCGTTCGCGCAACGCTTCTGCCTGAAGTAGGCCATTTTCGTTCAAAGGTGCATTAACCCCTCTCCCCTGCACAATGCCAGCACGGTTCAAATCTGTTTCGCCATGCCGTGTTAAATAAACTGTCGTCATAAACCACAAAATCCTCAGTTATTATCCTTAAGGTTAGCGTTTGGTATTTTTTGGAAATTAATGATTACGATCAAAAACCTGTTGGTTTGTTAATATGTCCGCCTTTTCGGTTCTTGCGATTTTATGGAGGAGGGCCTGCAAGAGGAAATCGGGGCGAGACATCCCAAATTTCTTTTCCCAATAACCTTCCAACCAATTGGACATCATCTTGTTCAACAAATCGAATCGTAGGATCACATAGCCAATTACGCCCATCAAAATCCCTTCTATTGTGCCTATTTGGTTTGTGAGGCGATACCAATTTGCCAGAGCGAGCCAAGCCAAGACATTCACCAAAAGTGTTAAGCCGTTTTTTCCGATAGCCGTAAGATTTCGGGACAATGCAACACTTATTTTGGGTGAAGCGAACAATTCCCAGAGCAACCAAGCCAATAGTGCCAAGGCCAAAGAAAGCGGATAGATTGGAATAAGGATCAACAACACGGGCAAGAGCCAAAGCCCAATGGTAGTACCAGTTTTATACCATGCCGTCGTCAGTTTGACCACTTCTTCTAAGGGCATTTTATTAAAAACCGCCCCATATTGGTCGTTTAGGGCTTTTTCGGTGGTATTGAATTGGGTCCCAGTAGCTGGTGCATAGATGCCACGGGGTGTATCTACATAAGTAGCATTTGCCAAGTTGTCTAAAGCAGATGTACCCGATTTAAATGGTAGTTCACTCATGTTTATGGTTATTAGCCTTTCGGAAAAATGGATTCGCGTTTGAGCCGGACTTGGATTTGCGGATTTTGCATCCCCGTGGCGCTCAAAACGGGCATTAATATACGACGAATTGCCTTCACAGTGTTTTCTGAAGCCTTACTCTCCGCTTTTATCAAACGCTCTTCACCAATTTGGCGCATCTCTGCCGGAATACTTTTGATGGCACGATGTTCAAGGTGCTTTCCACTAAAGGCTTGGAAGCGTGCCCAGCCCACTTTGGTTTGTATGTCCATCTTCGCAAGGTCGGGTTCAACCGAAAACACGCCAACGGGTGGGATATAGACCGTAATGTTTTGTCCATTGATTTCTATATCGTCTGCACGGAGTTGGCCAATCGGGAAGCCATAAGTTACTCTGCCGGGAACGCGCACTTGGACTTCGGTTGCGCCCATGGGAATACCCCAGAGTGTTTTTTCGTCCACAATCTTCTTGGTTACTTCCATGCCCAAATAACCTGTCACCAGATAGGTGGTATCCGCTTCAACTTGTAGCGTACTGAGGACTACCTCCCGCAGTTGTTGGTTGTTTAAGCCAAAAGAAAATCCGCGAATAGACCAGCCCACAAACAAACCAATGATCAGCAGCAAAATAGCTCCGATGGCAAGCGCAATGTAACGACCTTTTAAAAACATGGGAATTTGAATCAAGTTTGGGAATTAAATAAAAGCATAATGCGCTTAATTCATGTCGTCTCGAACAATGAAATAAGAAAGTCGGCGGTTAATAATCCGGCTTATTCGCACATGAAGACCTTTCGGGGTTTCGATGGTTGGCGCAACCGTGCCGTCGGATTTGTCTGCGGCAATAATATAAAATGGAACATAAGCCTTAAAGCCATCAGATTGTTCTGCCGCGTTGTACTCGGAAACAGGAACTCGATAGATCACTTCCACTTGTGGGGGATTAAACTGGACACGGCTTACATTCGGTGGTAATTGGGTTACATCTACCCGAAGGATTTTGGAGGATTCTGTAAATTGCTCAACGGGCAATACAAAATTGGTTTGTTTGATGTTCGGGCTAACGAGGCCAACCAAAGTGTCGGAAACCTCCACCATTTCATTAATCGAAGACCGAATGTTTTTGTAGGTCTGTTCTTCTATTGGCCAGCTGCGGAGGCTTCTTAAAATCCGTTCTGGCCCCGTAACCGTTACTTGTGCAGGTTCAAAGGTGGGTTTTCGGATGGCCTCGTAGGTAGCGCTATAGTCCAACGTCCCACGAAATTGCAAGGGAAGTTGTTTAGTGGTTTTTCGGTCTAACTCAAGCAAGGTTTGTGCAGGGGTGATTTTTACAATCTCAACACCTAAAGGAAATTGGCGCGGCTGGATGAGTTTCTGGAAATCAATTCGGCGCGAGCTTCCATTTTTTTTAACGTCAACAAAAATAGGCGGCGGTTGCTGCGAAAGTTGCAACAATTGCCAACCAATGCCCGAAACCTCCACCTTCACTTCGTTCGGGAAAGGAATAAGTGGCACAAAGCCTTCCGGCATCTTCTCCAAAAATACGGGTAAAGACACCTCGTAGGTATATGACTTTCTCATATTTAGCGTAAACCAGAGCAACAACGAAATCACCAACGCAACAAACATCATAAACCATTGGCTCACTTGTTCTGAATCTGGTCTATTTTGGTTAAACTGCGTAACAATGCGTTCGCGAAGCAATTCGAGGGTCGTTTTCTTACGGGGCATGGCTACTTAGATACAGGGATGGAACCCATTTTTTTGTCGAAAATATCAATCTGGCCATAAAGTACGTTCTTTCAGGCCAAATCCAAGTTCAGAATTGTAAATTGAATGGGGATTGATCCGCCGTGTTCTTGGTGTGGATCTTACAATAATGGATGTGCTTCCTAAAAAATTGTATCTTCCGAGTTCAAACCAAATATTTCTTTCATGAAAAGACCACTTTTTGCTTTCATTATCCTGCTGTTTTTATGCACGTTAAGTGCGTGTAAACCGGAACAGAACACCACGACCGAACTTCCCCAAACGTGGGAGCAAATGGTGGCGGTTGCTAAAGGAAGAACAGTCCGGATGTTTATGTGGACGGGTGATCCCTACATCAATCGCTACATGCAGGATTATGTAGTCCCAGCGGTTAAAACAAAATATGGGATAGACCTACAGATCAGCTCTGGGCAGGGCAATCAGTTGGTTTCTATGATGGCGACGGAACTTGAGGCCGGAAAAGAAACCTCTTCTGCGGATATGATGTGGATCAATGGCGAGACGTTTTATCAACTTCGCCAGTTAAACGCCCTATTTGGCCCTTTTGTGGATCGGCTGCCCAATAGCAAACTCCTTAACCTGAACAGTCCATTTATCAACACCGACTTCCAGCAGAAAGTGGATGGCTACGAAGCGCCTTGGGGCAATGTGCAAATGACCTTTATCTATGATACCACGCGCGTTCGACAGCCCCCGCAAAATCGCATAGCACTTGCCGAATGGATAAAGACACATCCCGGACGCTTCACGCTCGACACCCAATTTGCCGGACTCACCTTCCTAAAAGGCCTGCTGATTGACCTTGCTGGTGATAAAAATGCGCTAAATGGTCCATTTAACGAAGCCTTATACCAAAAATACAGCAAAGAACTCTGGCAGTATCTGACACAACTCCGCCCATACTTCTGGCGTAATGGCGCAACCTATCCCGAAGGCGTAGCACAACTACACCAACTTTTTGCAAACCGAGAAATAGACTTTACCATGAGCAATAACGATGGCGAAGTGGATAATAAGGTACTACAAGGGCTTTTCCCACCCACAGCAAGGGCTTATGTCTGGGAAATTGGAACCATACAAAACAGTCATTTTTTAGGGATTTCGGCCAAGTCTGGCAACAAAGCCGCTGCAATGGTGGTCATCAATTTTTTGCTTTCGCCGGAGGCACAACGCAAGAAAATGGAACCACAAGTCTGGGGGGATGGAACCGTTTTAGACCTTAAGAAACTCAGCCCAAAAGATCAGGAAGCCTTTTCCAAAATCCCCGGACGTAAGTTTGCGCCAGATCGCGCCACCATTCAAGACCGAGCCTTAATGGAACTTGCACCAGAATACATGATCCGGCTTGCCGCCGATTTCCGCAGGTATATGATAGATGGGAAGACGCCATGAGCCGTTTTGCCGGGCGGCTGGGATTGGCGTTTTTTGTTCTGGGAGCCGTTTTTCCCATGTTATTCAGCATTATTTATGCACTTTTATATAGCTTTGGCTTAATGGGGATTGGGGCTACGGGCTTTACGACAGCGTATTGGATCAAGTTGTTTTCCCAAAGTCAAGTAGCCGAGTCCTTTCTCTTTAGTGCTTATATTTCCATAACTTGCGCCTTCTTAAGTTGGTTGATTGCGGTAGCGCTGTTCGAGGGCTTTGGCGATTTTTGGTTACGTAGCCCTTGGACAACATTTTGGTTCTTCCCCCTCACCATTCCAGCAATGGTTTCTGGTTTTTTGGTGCTTCAGTGGCTTTCTGGTGGCGGGTGGTTGGCAAGGGTTGCATATTATTTTGGGTGGATTTCGGCGCCACAAGATTTCCCGGTTTGGACAAATGATCCCTATGGTATAGGCATTATTGTAGCTCATTTGCTTACGGGCATTCCTTTTTTCCTTTTATTGTTTCTCTCCATCTGGAAAGAAGCCAATTTGGCGGCATTTGATGCCTTGGCGGCTTCGCTTGGTGCACAAAAGTGGCAAATACGGTGGCGGGTTCACTTCCCTATTTTGTTCAATCGTTCTAAAGGAAATGTCCTTTTGTATGTTTTAGCCGTTTTTGGGGCCTATGACATTCCGCTTTTGGTTGGTTCACAAACCCCACAAATGATCTCGGTGTTGGCTTTGCGCAAGTACGAGCGCTTTGACCTTTCCGAAAAACCGGAGGCGTTCATTATTGCGCTTCTTTATACACTCCTGCTTTGTCTTATTATCCTTTGGAAACCGAGAAATGAAGAGAATCCTTAAGATACTCGGTGTTGTGGCGTTTGCGCTCGTAATGCTCCTCCCGTTTGCCTTTTTGGGATACTGGGCTTTGGGCGAAGGATGGCGCTTTCCGCGACTATGGCCGGATCGCTGGCACACTTCAGCCATTGAGTCCTTTTTTTCGGGGAAGTTTCTGGAAAGTTTACTGCTCTCGGTAGTGATTTCGATCTCCGTCGCTGTTTTTGCGACGGCTTTGGGTTACATCACAGCGCATTATGTGGGTTATCATCGGCAGCGAAAATGGCTTTTACGGATTGCATATTTGCCCTTCGTCGCCTCGCCCGTCATTTTGGCCACTTGCCTGCTCTTTTTATGGATAAAACTTCGATTGGTAGGAACCCTTTTCGGCGTTGTATTGGCACAATGGATGTTTGCATTTTCATTTGCCATCGTTTTCTTTGTACCCTTTTGGTCGCCCACCATCCGCGCCACCGAGGAATTGGTTTATACTTTGGGCGGAACCGCTCGGCAAGCCCTGCAAAAAGTTTTGTTGCCGATGTCGGTGGCCTCGCTTCGGATTTGCTTTTTCCAAACCTTTTTGATGTCTTGGGTGCAATATGGCATAACATTGATGGTGGGTGGCGGCAAAGTGCAAACCCTTCCCGTTTTGGTCTATTTTTACGTAAACGAGGCCAATGTAACCTTTGCGGCAATGGCTTCGCTCCTCCTCACTTTGCCTCCACTTCTCTTACTTGCTTTTAACAAAAAATACCTCTGGAATGAAAATGGATAAACAAACATTTCTACTGGTGGAAAACCTTTCAAAATCATTTGGAAACGAGCAAGTCCTCAAAAAAATCTCGTTTACTTTGGAAAAAAATGCGCTCATGGCCATTTTGGGCCGTTCGGGAAGTGGAAAAACCACCCTCCTAAAATGCTTGGCCGGGCTGGATTCCCCCGATTTTGGCGAAGTTCTCCTGTCTCAACAATCCATCCGTAAACTTCCGCCCCAATCGCGTGGCGTGGTTTATTTATTTCAAGAACCGCTGTTATTCCCCCACTTGAATGTTTATGAGAATTTGGCCTTTGGGTTAAGGCTTAGAAAAACAACAGATTCTGTCATCAAAAATGAAGTGGAAGAAATGTTAACGCAATTGGGGCTTACCGATCATGCAAAAAAAGCGCCTCACCAATTATCCGGTGGGCAACGGCAGCGGGTTTCTTTTGGCCGAGCAGTTATGACCAAACCCCGTTTATTGCTTCTGGATGAACCTTTTGCCAGTTTAGATGTGGACCTAAAGGCGCAAATGCAAGAGTTGTTTTTAGAACTTGCCCGAAATTACGACATAACGGCAATCTGGGTGACGCACGACTTGAAAGAGGCACTGATGATGGGGACACGCTTTGGGTTTATGCAGCAAGGAAGTTTGCGGCTTTATGAATCGGCTTCGGATTTTGTTTCCGACTCACAAACGGGCGTGCAAAACGAAATTGCATTCTGGAAAGGCGTCCTTGCCCAAGAAAAGTGACGCAAGCCACTTCCTTCTTCCATTGTATTCCGCCATAAAATCCCGTAGTTTTCAGGTACCCACATTATACCAAATAGGAATTAAGAACATGCTTTACCCATCAACGCTTCCAACCCCATTGGTTTGAAAGGTTGAATACGAGTAACCCATAAACCGTAATTTTCCCTAATTGGTATTACCAAAGCCAAAACGTCCTGATTCAAAATTGATGGGCGTTCGTTGTTTTCTAAATGCTCAACCTTAAGAAACATGGGATTCTTTGATCGAGCCAAGAAATTTCTTGGCATGAACACAATTGATGTTACAATCGAGGCGCAACCCACCTTTTCCGTTACCGATCAAAAAGTGTCAGGTATCATTACTTTAACCGGGATTTCCGATCAAGTGATCAAATCCGTTGTCCTTGAATTTTATCGAGAATACGAGTTCGAGGATCGCGATTCGGAGGGGAATACCAGTAGCCATACAAAAACATCCAAGATGGGTAAATGCTACGTGGAAGCACCAAGTACGATACAGAAGGACGAGGTCATTAAACTCAACTTCGATTTGCCGTTCTTCTACGAAAAAACCTTTACAGAACGTATGAAAGAGAAAGACGGGATTGTAGGTGGGATGTTTAAACGCGCAGAAGATGCCTTTACAAGCGATAGATACATCATTGAGGTTGTGGTGGACTTGGCAGAAGTGTCCTTTGATCCCTCCGCAAAAACAACCTTAAAACGGCTTTAACGTTTATTTTTACCGTTCACAAGCCCCTCCTATTGTTGGACGGGCTTTTTTTATCCGCCATTAAATCAATGTTACACCATAACGCAATGAAAACATCCATCGCGGTCATACTGGGAAGTTCATTCCAAACCACCACTTTCCGCGAATGGGACTTGGAAGAGGTTCTTTTTGAAACGCCTTTTGGTGCAGCGGTATTACACCGCGTTTTGGGAATTGGGCGCGACGCTTGGGCGCTCTTCCGGCATGGCGCACCACACCGCTTGTTACCCCATCAGATCAATTACCGAGCGAATGCGTATGCCTTAAAAATGGTTCACTGCAAAGCCCTCTTGGTCACCAGTTCGGTGGGTGTATTAACTGCCAGACTTCCTTTGTATAATCTATTGATCTTAAATGACTTAATTTATCCAGAAAACCGCTTGCCCAATGGCGAAACCTGCACCATGTACCCCAATCCTACTGCGGATCATGGACATTTGGTTTTAAACGAAGGACTTTTCTCCGCTGCCCTAAAAGCCCAACTCCACGCCTTATTTTCCCCGCTTCAAACTGCTATTCCCGATGAGGTTGTGTTTGCCTATGCGGGTGGCCCACGTACCAAAACACCGGCTGAAAATCGTTATTGGGCAAAAATGGGTGCAGAAGTCAACTCCATGACCTTGGCCCCAGAGGTGGTTTTGGCGAATGAATTGGAAATTCCCTGTGCCGGCTTGGTGGTGGGTCACAAATACTCCGTACCCGAAATGCGTAACCCTGAAAAAGGATCCATTCAAGATACTTTAGTTGCTGCACGCGAGCGACTTGAGCAGGCGGTCCGGCTGTTTTTACAAGAAGCCCAGCCCGTAGCGTTTAGGAATCATCTGTTCAGGTTTTAAGGTCAAGAATTGTATCAACCCGAATAAATAATGCAAACCCAAGCCACTGCCTTCGTTCCACTAAAACTACAAGAAGCCCAACGTTTGTTTCCAGAAATACACGTTCCTTCAACGTGGGAGGCGTTATCGGGCGGACAACTCAACTTTGTTTGGCGTTGGGGTGTTTTTCCAAATTCGGTGATTGTCAAGCAAAGTCCGCCGTTTATCGCCCACGTCCCGGAAATCGCATTTGATCCGAGTCGCCACCACTTCGAGCACAATGCTTTGTCTTATCTCCACGCAAATGCCACCACTTTTCTTCATCATTACGCCATCAAAATCCCAAAGATATTGGGCAAAGACCACAAAAGGCATGTTTTGATTATGGAAGATTTTGGTGCATGTGACGCATTGGATAAAGCATTGAAAAATAATGGATTACATCCTGAAAAAGGAAAGGATTTAGGACGTTTTCTCCAGAACCTCCATCAGCAAACCCAAGGTGATGAAGCCTTGGCACGAGACCACGATCATAAAAGAGTGCAAGCGACAAGATTTGAAGTACAATACCAACTTATTGGTGAAAAAGCAACCACACTTTCCCTCCCCTTCGCAAACGAGATACGACAGACTGCCTTAAAAATCGGATACCGCTTTCTTGAGAAAGGAAAATGCCTCATCATGGGTGATTTGTGGCCTGCTTCCATTTTGGATACAAGGGAGGGCCTTGCCTTGATTGATTGGGAACTTTCCCATTACGGCCAACCAGCGCAAGACATCGGACACCTTGCCGCCCATTGCTGGATGCTTGCACATAGGGCAGAAAATCCCCAAATATATGATCGTATTAAACGTTTTTGGCATTCTTTTATGGATGGATATCTCCACCAAAACACTTTATTCGACGATGAGCAAGCTGTTTTGGGCATTCAGCACAGGGGAGCCGAAATTCTTGCGCGTACCATTGGGGCGTTTCAAGCGGGCTATGTGTACGATGGGCTGCCTTTGACACATCCCGATATGACAACGGCCATTGCATTTGCTACAAAAAATTTACTCGGTTCAAATGCACCATCTTTACAAGAAATCTAAGCATCTGGCTTTTCCGTTCCTCGTCATATATAGATGCCACCCCTACGGGGCTGGGCTGTGCGTTTGGAAACCGATTTCTACTAAGATGTCGCCCCTACGGGGCTGTGTTGTGCGTTTTGTAAAGCAGAACAAACCCTTTAAAAACCAGCAGTTACGCAATTATGTGAGTTCCTGCATGATTCTTGAATGGCAGGGCGGCCCTTGGAAAAATCCGCTGAAGCAAGGATGGCTTCGACTTGGCTCAGTCACCAGACTTCGGCTACGCTCAGCCCGCTATTCCTCGTCATATATAGATGTCACCCCTACGGGGCTTTCTGTAAATTTGGAAACCGATTTCTACTAAGATGTCGCCCCTACGGGGCTGGGCTGTGCGTTTGGAACCGGATTTCTACTAAGATGTCGCCCCTACGGGGCTGTGTTGTGCGTTTTGTAAAGCAGAACAAACCCTTTAAAAACCAGCAGTTACGCAATTCTGTGAGTTCCTGCATGATTCTTGAATGGCAGGGCGGCCCTTGGAAAAATCCGCTGAAGCAAGGATGGCTTCGACTTGGCTCAGCCACCAAAGCCCGATAAATAAGGGTGAATTGCCTTGCCGGGCAGGCTTCGATTTGATTAACCCAAAACACCTGTTTAATGGTTACAAGTTAAAGGCTGTTTCAATATAAGACCCAAAAACAACAACAAACCATAGCCAAACTTTAGAGTCATTGGAAATTTATTCCCTAATTGTTATAAGCAATTGTTTGGAACACCAGAATTGCTTGCGTAGATTCGATGCCAACAAACTGCATATAAAATGATTACGCCAATTACTGCACAAAAACTCATCGAAACCCTTGTGGATGCAATGGAAAAGGCCAAGCACCCCTTGGGGGAAGGGATTTTTATCGTACCCGCGTTCTACAAAATCCGGTTACACAGCGAGGTAGTCGAGGGCCTCCAACCCATCATGGAACAAATAAAGAACGAGGCACGGCGTCGAATGGACAGAGAATTGAAGCTCAAAAACAAGATGGCCATTAAGCGGCCCCTTTTTCGGTTTTTCGAGAAACTCTTTGTCGGTACTACCAATCACGACGTGCCCTATCGGAAGGCAGACAACTTTTGGACGATCCAGATTGAAGAGGGGCTTGATCGGGACTTTTTGCCCGCCCAAATTGAGATTGAGGTACAATTTACCATTCCCATATCGCCAAAATTACCAATGGATGCGGGTTTGGCCACCCGTACCTACACGTATTATGCCGTTGAAGAGGGCTTCCAAGGAGAACGTTCACATTATGGAACCTTAAAACTTGTTCTACCAAACGGGGAAACCACGACTTTTCCGCTCTCAGAAATCGAAACGAGCATTGGCCGCCGCGACGACCAATCTCCCAGTGCCTTTGCAGATGTAGAGGTTAGTTCACACCCCAATGTGTCGCGTCTTCATGGGGTATTTCGGTACAACCTGATGGGGAAGTATTTAGAATACCAAGACCGTAGTCGCCAAGGTACCAAAATCAATGGCCAGTTGGTTCAGGCTCAAACTTGGGTGAAGGTGCTGGATGGAGACCAGATTTTGCTGGGAGAGATGGTGTTGTTGACGCTGGAGGCCGGAAAATAATACCAATTAGCTATTCAGCAGATGTTTTATCCCTCAACGCTTTCCCCCCTTTGGGTGTTGAAAGGTTGATAGTACTTCGTCAGTTCGCATGGCTCATGTCAGCACGTATTACCAATTAGCTATTCAGCAGATGTTTTATCCTTCAACGCTTTCCTCCCCCTTGGGTGTTGAAAGGTTGATAGTACCTCGTCAGTTCGCATTGCTCATGTCAGCACGTATTGCCAATTAGCTATTCAGCAGATGTTTTATCCCTCAACGCTTTCCCCCCTTTGGGTGTTGAAAGGTTGATAGTACTTCGTCAGTTCGCATGGCTCATGTCAGCACCTAAGAGGTTGAAAACGCGTAACCTATAAACCGTAATTTTCCCTAATTGGTATAAGTTGTGGGCATGATGGATTAACATCCCAAATATTGACAGAAAATCTACCCAAACGTCTTTCATTTTTGTATTTTCTGGCAATAATCATCCTTTATAGTTTATGAGCAAGCCAAAAGAACCCCGTATCTTTCTAAGCTACGCCTCGCCCAACTTGGAGACGGCTTGGAAAGTCTATAATTATCTCACCGAAAATGGCTATTCTGTATGGTTTGATAAAAAAGACCTTAGACAAGGACATGACTGGGCAGAAGGCATTACACGGGGGGTTGATGCTTGCACCCTGATCTTGGTTTTGATAAGCCAGCACTCCAACCATAACCTGAATGTCCGTAGCGAGGTGAACCTTGCCTCGCAGCGGCGTTTAGAAATGAAAGGGGTCTTGTTAGAAGAATTGGTGTTGAGTTCCCACCTGAACTATCACCTCTCGGCGGTGCAGTTTGTCAATGCCCATCAGGTTATAGAAAAAGACTGGTTACGTAACTTAAACAGCGCCTTGCGGGCTTTTCATCCGATGGGGTATCAGGATTCTATTGAATACGTAGAACCTATTATAGAAGACCCTATCCCACCCTCTTTAACGGCGCTCAATGCAGGTACAAAATTGCGAGACAACCGCTATCAAGTGGTTTCGCTATTGGGGCAAGGACATTTTGGGATGACTTATATCTGTACAGATGCGCACATGACAGACCGTAAAGTGGTGGTTAAAGAATATGTAAAAGACGCTGGGCGCTGGGAAGGAAAAACAAAACTTATTCCCTTTGAAGACAAAAGCGAGTCATTTCAGAAGGGTTTGTCCAAATTTGCGGAAGAAGCACGTCGGTTGACCCAAATTACGGATGTGGGGCAGAATATGCCGTATATCCCGCATATCTACGATTTTTTTCAAGAAAACGGGACGGCGTATTATGTAATGCCGTACTACCAAGGGCAAAACTTATGGGCCAAGATTCAGGAAGGCCGGAGGCCAATTGCATTAAAAGAAGCACTCAACTTGCTTACGCCCGTTCTGGATGCCCTTTCGTACTTGCATGGACAAAACTTCCTGCACCGAGACCTCAAGCCTGATAATCTGTTCCGAACCAAAGCCGGAAAGAACCTCCCCGCCACCACCATACTGATAGATTTTGGGCTGGCGCGAGAAATGGTGGATGGCTATGGCATGTCTTCTGGGTTTGTGGGTGCGCTTGGATTTGCCCCACCGGAGCAGTTGATTGCCGGAGAACCACAAGGGGCTTGGACGGATGTGTATGCCTTTACCGGAACCCTCTTTTGTTTGGTTACGGGCAAATTTCCAAACAAAGAACATGGGAATTGGAACCGTATGGACTTTGGTACACCGGACTTGGTGACGCTGCGCTTTCGGGCCTTACTCAACAAGGGTATGGCCAAAAGCCGAAAAGACCGCTATACAGATATAACTGCATTGCGAACTGATTGGGAGGCTTTGGTGCAAAGTTTTGATGAGGCGGAGGAAGAAGCGAAGCGACAAAAAATAGCCCAACAGGTTACAAATGCCGAAAACTTGATGCATCAAAAGGCTTTGCGTGAAGCCATTACTTTACTGGAAAGCATCCGCAAAATCGCACCCGATCATGAAAAAGTATCGGAGTTGCTCGTTGAAGCCCGATTACAACAACGGCTTGAAGAAGCGGCAAAAGAACAAGCAGCCAAAAAGAAAGCCCGTTTGGAAAAACTCCTCCAAGCGGCTAAAACGGCCTTTAAACGCCAAGATTACCAAACCGCACAGACCAACCTCCATACCTTACTGCATGAAGCCCCAGACCACGCCGAAGCATCAGACATCCTAAAAGCGGTAGAAGCGCAGATAAAAGCCGAACAAGCCCAAGCCGATGCAGCCCGTAGGCAACAGGAAGCGGAAGCAGCCGCAAGAAACAAGCAATTAGAGGCAGAAAAACAAGCCGCTCTTGAAGCCGCTGAACGGGAAAAAGCCGAAAAGGCCGAACAAGCCCGCAGGCAACAGGAAGCGGAAGCAGTACGTAGGCAACAACAAGCCCAAGCGGACGATAAAATTAAGCCATTAGAGCCTGTAAAACCGGAGCCCACTACACCTGTAAAACCCACATCTAACCAAACACCTAAGCCTCCAAAGTGGAAACGCTGGGCAGGCATTGCGTTATTTGCAGGAGCGGGCCTTTGGGGTTTGAACAGCCTTACACCCGATGGAGAAACACCCCTAACACCAAATGCGAAAACGGAAACCATAACACCAAGCACCCAAAGCCAACCCCGCCTCTGGACGAACAGCATCGGTATGCAGTTTGTACGGATTGCAAAAGGGTCTTTTATGATGGGCAGCCCTAATAGTGACCAAGAAGCAAGTTATGACGAAAAAGATCAGAAACGTGTGAACATCACGAAGGATTTTTACATGGGTCAGTATGAGGTAACGCAGGACGAGTTTGGTGCATTTGTAAGTGCTACGGGTTATCAAACAGAAGCGGAGAAAGATGGTGGCTGCTATATTTGGAATGGGAGCAGTTGGAATATCGAGGCGAATAAGAATTGGCGTACGGTTTTTGTGGGTGGTAAGCGTCCGGTTGTATGCGTGAGCCATAATGATGCCTTGGCGTACATCAATTGGCTGAACCAAAAAGAAGGCACGAATACGTACCGTTTGCCTACGGAAGCAGAGTGGGAATATGCGGCACGCGCGGGCAGCAGTAGCAAATATAGTTTTGGGGATGATGCGGCACAACTTTGCCAATATGGGAATCTGGCAGATGCTTCTACGGATTTTTCATGGCGTGCATCGTGCAATGATGGGGTTGGTAAAGAGACGGCGGTGGTGGGTCGTTATCGCGCCAATGCTTGGGGTTTATACGATATGCACGGCAACGTGTGGGAATGGGTGCAAGACTGGTATCAAGGGGATTACTACAAGAACAGCCCGTCAAACGATCCGTCGAATTTAACAAAGAATTCAAATACGCATCGTGTGTTACGTGGTGGTTCATGGTACCTTGGACCGCAGCTCCTGCGTTCTGCCTATCGCGGTTACGACGGTCCAGCCGGTCGTCGCCTCAGCATAGGCTTCCGCCTCTCCAAGACTTTATAATATGAATATTTTATTATTTTACACTTTGCGTATTGACAAGGGCTATGTACTGTACTTAGTGTGAGTTAGCTATGTAGAACCCCGCGTAAGCGGGGGTTTTTTTTGTCACATTAATCAACGCCTTCGGGTTCTTCGAACGTCGAAGGGTTGTAGGAGCGGCCTTTCGGCGGGTTGTGTGGTAGCCAACGCCTTCGGGTTCTTCGAACGTCGAAGGGTTGGAGGAGCCACACCAACCTTTCGGCGGGACGCATAGCGGCCCCGAAAGCGTTGCGAAGCAATTTGGTAATCACCGCTGTCGGGTTCTGTGTCGGCTGTCGTCGTCATTTCACCGCCTTCGTGTTCTACGAACATCGAAGGGTTGTTTGTTCGTTTCAACGCCTTCGTGTTCTACGAACGTCGAAGGGTTGTTTGTTCGTTTCAACGCCTTCGCGTTCTACGAACGTCGAAGGGTTGTAGGAGCGGCCTTTCGGCGGACGCATTGCGGCCCCGAAAGCGTTGGATGTCAGCGGCAGGGCGGACAGCGACCACGAAAGCGTTGCGATGAACTTGGTATGCAACGCCTTCGGGTTCTACGTCGGTTGTCGTCGTCACTGCAACGCCTTCGTGTTCTACGAACATCGAAGGGTTGGAGGAGCCACAACAACCTTTCGGTGTGGCGCGAAGCGGCCCCGAAAGCGTTGCGAAACAATTTTGTAATCACCGCCTTCGGGTTCTGCGTTGGTTATCGTCGTCATTGCAACGCCTTCGCGTTCTACGAACGTCGAAGGGTTGTTTGTTCGTT
>Ga0209573_1000785_pt1 | contig 58350 bp, 55 predicted proteins | sample TNRBio252014_DNA_FD_185870 | JGI IMG/M metagenome (GOLD analysis project Ga0209573, IMG submission 185870) | Wastewater treatment Type I Accumulibacter community from EBPR Bioreactor in Madison, WI, USA - TNR Reactor_6/25/2014_ DNA (SPAdes)... | ecosystem: Engineered > Bioreactor > EBPR >...
AGTTCAACGTGACCCTGATCGCCCCGATCGCCATGGAAGAGAAGCTCCGCTTCGCCATCCGTGAAGGCGGCCGCACCGTCGGCGCCGGCGTCGTGTCGAAAATCATCAAGTGATGCGGTGGGGTGGGCGGTTGCGCCCATCCTTGCGCGGATCTTCCAGACGGGCGCTCTCGGGCGCCCGTTTTCTTTTGCGCTCTGTCGCGGTCCGGGCCTGCGTTAACCTTTTCCTAACTGGTTAACGATCATCCTCGCGCTATGGACGGGGTGGGACACAACATGCTGGCGCGGGCGCGGACGGTGGCCTTTGACGGGATCGAGGCCCGCATCGTCGAGGCGCAATGCGTGCTCACCCCCGGTCTGCCGTCGTTTCAGGTGGTGGGCCTGCCCGACAAGGCGGTGTCCGAGGCGCGCGAACGGGTGCGCGCCGCGCTGTCCTCGCTGTCGATCGCCCTGCCGCCGCGGCGCATCACGGTCAACCTGTCGCCCGCCGACCTGCCCAAGGAGGGCTCGCATTTCGATTTGCCGATTGCGCTGGCGTTGCTGGGTGCGCTGGGCGTGATTCCGGCCGAGGATCTGGCGGGCAGCCTCTCGCTTGGCGAATTGTCGCTTGATGGCGCGTTGGTGCCGGTCGTTGGCGCGCTGCCTGCAGCGATGGCCGCTGCCGCCGCCGGGGCGTCGCTGCTGTGCCCGCGCGCCTGTGGCGCCGAGGCCGCCTGGGTCGGTGCGGCGCAGGTCTTTGCGCCCGCCACCCTGACCGAGGCGATCCGCCATTTCACCGGCCAGTCCCCGCTGCCTCGCGCCCTGCCGGGCGAGGTTCTGGCCGACCCCACGCCCCGCGATCTGCGCGACGTCAAGGGGCAGGAGCGCGCCAAACGCGCGCTGGAAATCGCCGCCGCCGGGCGCCATCATCTGTTCATGGTCGGCTCTCCCGGCTCGGGCAAGTCGATGCTGGCGGCGCGGCTGCCGGGTCTGCTGCCGCCGCTCTCGCCTGCGGAAGCCCTTGAAACCTCGATGATTCACTCGCTGGCCGGGTTGCTGGATGACGGTGGCATCTCACGCGTGCGGCCCTTTCGCGAGCCGCATCACACGGCCTCGGTCGCCGCCATCGTCGGTGGCGGGCGCGGGGCGAAACCGGGGGAAATCAGCCTCGCGCACAACGGCGTGCTGTTTTTGGATGAGTTCCCCGAATTCCCCCGCACCGTGCTGGAAACCCTGCGCCAGCCGATCGAGACCGGCGAAGTGGTGGTCGCGCGGGCCAATGCCCACACGAAATACCCCTGCCGTTTCCTGCTGATCGCCGCCGCGAACCCCTGTCGCTGTGGCTATCTGACCGAACCGGCGCGCGCCTGCAACCGGGCGCCGGGCTGTGGTGACGAGTATCTGGGGCGGATTTCCGGCCCGCTGATGGACCGCTTCGACCTGCGGCTCGAGGTGCCGCCGGTCGGATGGTGCGACCTTGATCTGCCGGCTTCGGGCGACAGTTCGGCGCAGGTGGCGGCGCGGGTGGCGCAGGCGCGGGCGGTGCAGGCGACGCGCTTTGCCGCCCATCCCGGCCTGCGGGTGAATGCCGATGCCGAGGGCGCGCTGCTCGACGAGATCGCCGCGCCGGATGCCGAGGGGCGCGCGCTGCTGGGCCGGGTGGCCGACCGCTTTGGCCTGACGGCGCGCGGTTATCACCGGGTGCTGCGGGTGGCGCGCACCATCGCCGATCTCGACGGCAGTGCCGATGTCCGGCTGCCACATCTGGCCGAGGCGGTCAGTTTTCGCCTGACTCTGGCGGCAGACAGCAAAGGATAAAGCTGGCGGTGGCGTCGAGGGTGGCATCGGCCTCGGGCAGCCAGCCGTGCAGCAGCGGCCAGACATGCGGCAGGTCACCGGCGACGCGGATTTCGGCATCCGGCAGCGCCCGCCGCATCCGCAGCGCATCGTCGCGCAGAATCTCGCTTTCCGCGACATGGATCTGCACCGGGGGTGGCGCCGGAAAGCGGGCATGCAGCGGCGAGAGGCGGGGGTCGTCGGCATCCGCCGGACGCGCACCGCCAAGGATCAGCGCCCGCGTCTCGGTCATGCGATGCGCGGGCAGGATCTGGTCGCGCGCCGCATTGGTGACCAGCGAGGCCCCGGCCAGTGTCAGGTCGGTCCAGGGCGAAAAGGCGAAAAGCCCGGCAGGTGGGCGCCCCTGACGGCACAGATGGCCCAGCAGCGCCAGCGCAAGTCCCCCGCCCGCCGAATCACCGCCAAGCACGATCCGCGCCGGCTCATGGCCCAGCCGCAACAGCGCCTCCCAGGCCGCCAGCGCGCCGTCAAAGGCGGCTGGAAAGGGCTGTTCCGGCGCCAACGGGTAATCGGGCACAAAGACCCTCAGGCCGCTGCGCCGCGCCAGATGCGAGGCCAGCGCGGCATGGGTGCGCGCGCTGCCCATCACATAGGCGCCGCCGTGCAGATAGAGGATCACCCCCGCGCGCGACGGCTGCGCCGAGACCCACAGCCCCGGCACCCCGGCAACCGCGGGCAGCGCCAGATGGTGCAGCGCGGGGCGCGGGCCCAGCCTGGCAACCCGTTCCAGCCGGGCGCGGGCGACCAGCGGATCGCGGCTCTGCGCCACCAGCGGCCGCACCAGATGCCGCGCGACCCAGCGGATGAGCGCCGCCTGCCACGTCATCGCGCGGCGTGGCGGGCTTCGATGGCCTCCCAGATCCGGGCGGCAACATTGATGCCGTCGAACCGCTCCAGTTCCTGGATCCCGGTCGGCGAGGTCAGGTTGATCTCGGTCAGCCAGTCGCCGATCACGTCGATGCCGACGAACACCTGCCCACGCTCGCGCAGCAAGGGGCCGATGGCGGCGCAGATTTCACGGTCCCGCACGGTCAGTGCGATCTTTTCCGCCCGCCCGCCGACATGCAGGTTCGAGCGCGTCTCGCCCTCGGCCGGAACGCGGTTGATGGCGCCGACCGGCTCGCCGTCGACCAGAATCACCCGCTTGTCGCCCCTGGACACCGCAGGCAGGAACTTCTGCACGATCAGCGGCTCGCGCGAGAAGCCGGTGAACATCTCATGCAGCGAGGCGAGGTTGCGGTCGCCCGCGTCCAGCCGGAACACCCCAGCGCCGCCGTTGCCATACAGCGGCTTGAGGATGATGTCGCCGTGGCGGTGCTTGAAGGCGCGGATATCGTCGAGATTGCGGGCGATCATCGTCGGCGGCGTCAGTTGCGGGAATTGCAGCACGAGCAGCTTTTCCGGGTGGTTGCGCACCCAGAACGGATCATTGACCACCAGCGTCGTCTCGCGGATCAGGTCGAGCAGATGCGTCGTGGTGATATAGGCCATGTCAAACGGCGGGTCCTGACGCAGCCAGACGACATCCATCGTGGCGAGGTCGATCACCTCGGCCGGACCCAGATGCGCATGGTCGCCCTGGACGCGCTGCACCCGCAGCGCATTGGCCCGGGCCATCACCCGCCCCTCGTCAAAGACCAGCTTGTCCGGCGTATAGACCCAGAGCTGATGCCCGCGCGCCTGCGCCTCTTCGGCGAGGCGGAACGAGCTGTCGGCGTTGATGTTGACGCCCCCGATCGGGTCCATCTGGAAAGCGATGCGCAGCGCCATGATCCCTCCTGCATGTCATGGGGCCTTGCCCCCGGCCTTAGATGGACCAGAAGGACCGAAGTTTCAATTGCAGGGCGGATGTTACGCGCACAGAGCGTTTTCGAGGATCTCGATCCGGCCCTGGCCATCGACCAGCGCCACATCAAAGCGCGCCAGCGTGTTCAGCCCGCGCGGGCATTGCGCGAGGAATTCGCTGGCCGCGGCATAGAGCCTGTGGATCTGCCGCAGCGACACACGTTCCGCGGCGCGGCTGTGGTTGCGGCTTTTCTTGACCTCGACAAAGACGAACCCCTCGCCATCGCGGGTGATGAGGTCGATCTCGCCGCCCTTGCCGCGCCAGCGGTGCGCCGCCAGCGGATAGCCCCGGCGCTGATAATCGCGCGCGACCTGATCCTCGGCCGACAGGCCCGCGTGATAGGAAACTGCCCCGCTCATTCGTCACCGTCCCCTCCGAGCGCGAGCGCCCGCTGATACACCTGCCGCCGGGGCAGTCCGGTCGCCTCGACAACCTGCGCCACCGCCTCGCGCAGGCTCTGGCCCTGCAAGGCGCCGCGCAGCGCGGCATCGAGATCATCGGCCCCGGTGGCGACCGCTGCGGCGCGGTCGATCAGCAGCACGATTTCCCCCTTCAGCGCACGGCCATCGATGGCTGCCGCCACCTCGTTGATCGACCCGCGAATCACCTCTTCGAAGCGTTTGGTGAGTTCGCGGCACAGGGCGCAGTCCCTGTGCCCTTCGCCACTTTCGCGCAATTCATCTAACAATCGGTGAATGCGTTTGGGCGATTCATACAGCACCAGCGTCGCCGGAATCCGGGCGATTTCGGCCAGCCAGGCGCGCCTCTCGGCGCCCTTGGGCGGGGCAAATCCGGCAAAGCAGAATCGGTCGGTGGGCAGGCCGCCCACCGTCAACGCCGCCAGCACCGCCGAGGCCCCCGGCGCCGTGCGCAGCGCGTGCCCGTCGGCGATCACCGCACGCGCCAGTTGAAACCCCGGATCAGCGACCAGCGGCGTGCCGGCCTCCGAGGCATAGGCGACCGACTTGCCCTCGGCGATCAGCGCCAGCAGCCGGGGGCGGACCTGAGCGCCGTTGTGGTCGTGATAGGCGATCAGCGGGCGGTCGTTCAGCCGCACCCCGTGGATCTCCATCAGGCGGCGCAGGCTGCGGGTGTCCTCGGCGGCCAGCACATCGGCCCCCGCCAGCAGATCCAGCGCATGCAGCGTGATGTCGCGCGCCGCACCGATGGGCGTGGCCAGCAGATGCAGGCCGGGCTCGATGCGCCGGGGCCGCGCGTCGGCGTCGTGCCAGCGGCCGCTGTCCAGCCCGGAGTCGAGCGCGGCATCGTCGGGATCTTGCGCATCGCTCATCGGGGTCTCCACAGATACGTTTACTTCATCCGGTGCGTCCAATACTGTGACGCGCGCCGCAGGCCGCCGCAACCGCCATTGCCTGTTGTTGTCATGAGGACTCCGATGTTCGTATCCGCGCTGTCGCTGTGCCGTTCCGCCAAAGCCCCTTCGCGCCGCGCCGTTCTGTCGGTGGTGGCGGTTCTGGCGCTGACCGGCTGCATGCCCTCGGGGTTTGGCGGCGCGGGTCCGCAGGTGGATACCTCGGCACCGGTGGTGGTGGCCTTGCTGTTGCCCGCCGGGTCGTCGGTGCCGGGCAATGCGATCCTCGCCACCAATCTGGAGAATGCCGCGCGCCTCGCGGTCAGCGACCTGTCCGGTGTGCAGATCGATCTGCGGGTCTATGACACGCAGGGCGATCCGGCCACGGCCGCTGCCGTGGCGCAGCAGGCGGTGAGCGAGGGCGCGCGCATCATCCTTGGCCCGGTGCATGGCGCCGAGGCGGCTGCCGTCGGCACCGCCGTATCGGCCAGTGGCCTGAATGTGCTCAGTTTTTCCAACAACCCCTCGATCGCGGGCAACAATGTCTTCGTGCTGGGCCTGACGCCGGACAATGCCGCGCGGCGCATGCTGGACTATGCCGCCGCCAATGCGCGCGGTCAGGTCATGGTGATTGGCGAGCGCACCCCGGCGGGCGAGCTGATGCTGGCCGCCGTCAACCGCGGGATCGAGGGCACGGGCGCCACCATCGTCGCCACCGAGACCTATGAATTCTCGCAGCAGGGCATCGTCAACGCGCTGCCCGCCATTGCCAGCACCGCGCGCTCGTCCGGGGCGCGGTCGGTGCTCTTCACCGCCGACAGCGCCGGGGCCTTGCCGATTCTGGCGCAACTGCTGCCCGACAACCGCATCGCGCATCCGCAGTTCCAGTTCATGGGCATCACCCAATGGAACGTGCCGGCGGCGACGCTGCAACTGCGCGGGCTGCAGGACGGCTGGTTCACCATGCCCGATCCTGAGGTTCTGGCGCAGTTCGAGGCGCGCTATGCCGCCGCCTTTGGCGCGACGCCGCATCCGATTGCCGGGCTGGCCTATGACGGTATCGCCGCGATCGGCGCGCTGCTCGGCACTGGCGCCCCGGATGCGTTGGGCCAGGCCTCGCTGACGCAGGGGTCGGGTTTTGTCGGGGTGAACGGCGTGTTCCGGCTCTTGCCCGACGGCACCAACCAGCGCGGGCTGGCGGTGGCAACGATCCGCGACAACGCGGTGGTGATCCTTGATCCGGCACCGCGCAGCTTTGCCGGCTCGGGGTCGTGAGGGCAACATTGTGACTGCACCCGCCGTTGCCGCGCGGCGCTATGCCCTGCTCCCGGCCCTTGGCCCCGACGAAACCCTGATCTGCCCGCAGGCCACGATCTGCGACCTCGACGCGCTGGACCGCGCCCTGCGCGACGGGCTGGCCGCGCAGGGCGATCCGCGCGAGGTGCGCGCCTTGGCGGTGCGGCTGCTGGCGGACGCGCTGCGCACCGGCAATGCGGCGCTGTCGGCGGCGCTGATCGCCCAACCGCGCGACAGCCGCGCCTATGTCCGCGCGCAAAGCTGGCTGACCGATGTGGTGGTGATCGTTGCCCTGCAGGTCGCGCAACTGAACCTGCACCCGAACCCCTCGCCGACGCTGGGTCAGCGCATGGCGGTGATGGCCGTGGGCGGCTATGGCCGGGCCGAGATGGCGCCGCATTCCGACGTCGATCTGCTGTTCCTCGCCCCGCACAAGATGACCGGCTGGGCGGAAAGTGTCATCGAATCCACGCTCTATATCCTGTGGGATCTGAAGCTGAAGATCGGCCATTCCAGCCGCTCGATCGAGGATTGCCTGCGGCTGGGCCGCGCCGATTACACCATCCGCACCGCCCTGCTGGAAATGCGCTTTCTGGCCGGTGACCGCGATCTTGCGCGCGAGCTGAAAGACCGGCTGTGGAAGGAACTCTTCACCGGCACCGAGGCCGAATTCATCGAGGCCAAGCTGGCCGAACGCGCCGACCGGCACCAAAAACAGGGTGGCCAGCGCTATATGCTGGAGCCCAACGTCAAGGAGGGCAAGGGCGGGTTGCGCGACCTGCAGACCCTCTACTGGATCGCCAAATACATCCACCGGGTCGGCAAGGCGGCGGAACTCGTCGGCCTTGGCTTCTTTACCGAGGCCGAATACCAGAACTTCCGCGCCGCCGAGACGTTCCTCTGGGCCGCGCGCTGCCATCTGCACCATGTCACCGGCCGGGCCAATGACACGCTGACCTTCGATGTGCAGCCCGCCGTGGCCGAGAGGATGGGCTATACCGACCACGGTGGCCGCCGCGCGGTCGAGCATTTCATGCAGGATTTCTTTCGCCACGCCACCAAGGTGGGCGAGCTGACGCGCATCTTTCTGGTCACGCTGGAATCGCGCCACGTCAAGCAGGCGCCGGGCCTGCTGGGCCTTTTGCGGCGGCGCAAGAAGGTCAAGGACGGCTACCGCGTCGATCTGAACCGGCTGAACATCGCCGATACGGCGAAATTCCTTGGCGACCCGCTGAACCTGCTGCGCATCTTCGAAGAGGCCCTGCGCACCGGCCTGTTGCTGCACCCCGACGCGATGCGCACCATCGCCGCCAACCTGCACCGCATCGCCGAAGTGCGCGAAGACCCCGAGGCCGTGCGCATCTTCCTCGACCTGATGCTGAAACACGGCAACCCCGAGCGCGCCTTGCGGCGGATGAACGAACTGGGGGCGCTGGGCGCCTTCATGCCCGAGTTCGAGGCCATCGTGGCGATGATGCAGTTCAACGTCTATCACCACTATACGGTCGATGAGCACACCATCCAGTGCATCAGCACCCTCGCGCAGATCGAGCGCGGCGAACTGGTCGAGGAACTGCCCGTCGCCTCGCGCATCCTGACCGAAGGCGTCAACCGCAAGATTCTCTATGTCGCACTGCTGCTGCATGACATCGGCAAGGGCCGCCCTGAGGACCATTCGATCCTCGGCGCGCAGATCGCCCGCCGGGTGGCGCCGCGTCTGGGCCTGAACCCTGAGGAATGCGAAACCGTCGAATGGCTGGTGCGCAACCACCTGCACATGTCGGATGTGGCGCAAAAGCGCGACATCGGCGACCCACGCACGGTGCGTGAATTCGCCAAGGCGATGAAGACCAAGAAACGGCTGGACCTGCTGACCGTGCTGACCGTCTGCGACATTCGCGGCGTCGGGCCGGGGACGTGGAACAACTGGAAGGCCATGCTGCTCAGGCAGTTGCACGCGCTGACCAGCGAGGCGCTGGAAAAGGGCGTCGAGGCGCTGAACCGCTCCGTCCGCGAGGACGAGGCCAAGCGCGCCCTGCGCGACGCCTTGGCCGACTGGCCGCGCGCCGATCTGCGCACCGAAACCGCCCGGCACTATGGCCCCTATTGGCAGGGGCTGGCGACCGATACGCATGTGGTCTTTGCCACCCTGCTGCGCGATCTGGGCGATGACGAAATCCGCATCGACCTGCATCTCGATGTGGCGCGCGACGCCACCCGCGCCTGTTTCGCGCTGGCCGACCATCCGGGCATCTTCTCGCGCCTCGCCGGGGCCTTGGCGCTGGTGGGGGCGAACATCGTGGATGCGCGCACCTATACCTCCAAGGACGGCTATGCGACCGCCGTCTTCTGGATTCAGGACGCCGAGGGCCACCCCTATGAGGAAGCCCGCCTGCCCCGCCTGCGCAAGATGATCGAACGCACCTTTGCCGGCGAGGTCGTGGCGACCGAGGCCTTCAAGGACCGCGACAAGGTGAAAAAGCGCGAACGCCAGTTCCGCGTGCCGACCAACATCGTCTTCGACAACGAAGGCTCGGATATCTACACCATCATCGAGGTCGATACCCGTGACCGCCCCGGCCTGCTCTATGACCTGACGCGCACGCTGGCGGCGAACAACATCTACATCGCCTCGGCGGTGATCGCGACCTTTGGCGTGCAGGTCGTCGACAGCTTTTACGTCAAGGACATGTTCGGGCTGAAACTGCACGCGAAATCCCGGCAGGATTCGCTGGACCGCAAACTGCGCGCCGCAATCGAGGCGGGCGAGCAGCGGGCGCAGGGATGAAACGCCCGCTCCAGCCGATGCCCGACGATATTTCGGCGGTTCTTGCGGACCGTGGCTTGCGTGCCGCCTATGACGCGCGCCCGCCGTATCAGCGCAACGACTGGCTGGCCTGGATGGGTCGCGCCAAACTGCCCGAAACGCGGGCGCGACGGCTGGACTCGATGCTGGCCGAGCTGGAGGCGGGCGAGGGATACATGGGCATGGCCTGGCACCCGAAGGAGCCGCGATGAAACCGATCCGCCTGATCCGTGGCTTTGCCACTGTCGGTGGCTGGACGCTGGCCAGCCGGGTGCTGGGCTTTGTGCGCGACGCCTGGATTGCCGCCGTGCTGGGCACCGGCCCCGCCGCGCAGGCCTTCATCGTGGCGTTCTCCCTGCCCAACATGTTCCGCCGCTTCTTTGCCGAGGGGGCCTTCAACACCGCCTTTGTGCCGATGTTCGCCAAGAAATACGAAGCGGGCGACAACCCTGAGGATTTCGCCCGCGAGGCGATGTCCGGCCTTGCGGCGCTGGTGCTGGTGCTGACCTTGCTGGCGCAGGTCTTTATGCCCTGGCTGGTGCTGGCGATGGCCTCGGGGTTTCAGGGCGACGAACGCTTTGATCTGTCCGTCAGCTATGGCCGCATCGCCTTTCCCTATATCTTGTTCATCTCGCTGGCCGCGCTGGCCTCGGGTGTGCTGAACGCCACCGGGCGCTTTGCCGCGGCGGCGGCGGCGCCGGTGCTGCTGAACGTCATCTTCATCGCCACGCTGGCGCTGGTGCCGCTGATGGGCTGGGACGCCGGGCTGGCGATCACCTGGGCGGTGCCGCTGGCGGGGATCGCGCAACTGGCGCTGGTCTGGGAGGCCGCGCGGCGGTCCGGCATCCGGCTGATCCCGCGCCTGCCGCGCCTGACGCCTCAGATGAAGCGGCTCGCCATCGTCGCCGCGCCCGCGATGCTGGCCGGCGGCGTGGTGCAGATCAACCTGCTGGTGGGCCGTCAGGTCAGTTCCTATTTCGGCGAGGCCGTGGCCTGGCTCTATAACGCCGACCGGCTGTATCAGTTGCCACTGGGCGTCGTGGCAATCGCCATCGGCGTGGTGCTGCTGCCGGACCTGTCGCGGCGGCTCAAGGCCGACGACACCTCTGGCGCGCAGCAGTCCTTCAGCCGGGCCAGCGAATTCGCGCTGGCGCTGACCCTGCCCGCCGCCGTCGCGCTGGTGGTCGTGGCGCAGCCGATGGTCTCGGTGCTGTTCGAGCGCGGGCGCTTTGGCCCCGCCGATACCGCCGCCACCGCGCTGGCCGTGGCGGTCTATGGCCTCGGCCTGCCCGCCTTCGTGCTGCAAAAGGTGCTGCAGCCGTTGTTCTTCGCGCGCGAGGATACGCGGCGCCCCTTTCAGTATGCGCTGGTCTCGATGCTGGTGAATGCCGCGCTGGCGATCGGGCTGGCGCCGCTGATCGGCTATATCGCAGCGGCGGCGGCGACCTCGCTGGCCGCTTGGGCGATGGTCTGGCAGCTCTGGCTGGGCAGCCGCGGCATGGGCGACGCGGCGCGCTTTGACGCCCGCCTGCGCGCGCGGGCGCCGCGCATCGTGCTGGCCTCGCTGGCGATGGGCGCGGTGCTCTGGGCGGCGCATCTGCTGCTGGCGCCGATGCTGGCCACCGCGGGATGGCGCTATCTGGGGCTGGCGCTGCTGATCGGCGCAGGCGCGGTTGGCTATTTCGCCGCCGGTTCGCTGCTCGGCGCCTTCCGGCTGTCGGATTTCACCGGCGCGGTGAAACGGCGGCGTTAGAACACCTTGCGCCCCACGGCGATAAGGATGACCGAGCCGACGAGGCCCGCGATCAGATAGCCCGCCGTGCCCGAAAAGCTGACGCCGAAAAAGCTGAACAGCCAGCTCGCCACCGCCGCGCCGACGATGCCCAACAGCACATTCACCAAAATCCCGGTGTTCGACTTCATCAAGCGCGAGCCGATCCAGCCCGCCAACCCGCCGATGATGATTGCCCCAATCCAGCCCATGATGCCCTCCCCTGACCTGAGGCCCTGAATGTAGGAACCCCAGCGCCGCGACTCAACCCTGCAGGCGGGCGCGGGTGCGCTGCCAACTGCCCGGCCCCAGCAGCAGCGCCGACAGGCCAAATCCCAGGACAAAGGCGCTGGCATCGGCGATCCAGGCCGGGCCGGTCTCGGCCAGCAGGCCAAAGCCCAGCCGCGCGCCCAGCAGCACCGCGATCAGGCCAAAGGCCCGGCGTCGGGCGGCGGCATCGGCAGCCTCGCGCCAGCGCGCCCAGGTAAAACCGCCGACCAGACCAAAGGCCATCGGCATCGCGCCGAAGAGCCAGCCCAACTGGTCCTGCCCCACCATCAGCCCAAAGATCACCGCCGCCAGCACCGGCACCACCAGCGCCAGCGCCAGAAACCGCGCGGGGCCAAAGCGTTCCGCCAGCATCTTGCCCATCGCGGCCAGCATCACCCCGGCAAACAGCGCGTGCATCGCCGTGCCGTGGATAAAGGAAAAGCTGACATACCGCGTCAGATGCATCGGCGGAAACCGGCGGTTCTCCAGCATCCAGTGCTGAATCGCGCTGGAAAACCCATGCTCCTGAATCGCCGCGATGCGCCAGCCGACGCCCTGCGGACCGCCGATCAGCCCGTAACCGGCGGCACTCAGCACCGCCTCGACGCCCAGAACCGCCCCGATCAGCAGCCAGACCACCCCCGGCAGCGGGTTCAGCGGCGAGGCATTCAGGTCGCGCAGGGGATCATCACTCATCAGCCACTCCCGGTGGGGTCGGTTGACGCCCCGTGCCGCCAGCGATAAGCGACAGGCACAGGATTTTCCACCACGGAGTGACGGGATGACCGTGACCGCGCCAAAGACCTTCACCCCTCGGGTGTTTTCCGGCATCCAGCCCTCGGGCGGGTTGACGTTGGGCAACTACCTCGGTGCCATCCGCCGCTTTGTGCAGATGCAGGACGAGGGGATGGAGACGATCTATTGCATGGTCGACATGCATGCGATCACCGTCTGGCAAGACCCCGAGGCACTGCGCAAGCAGACCCGCGAACTGGCGGCGGGCTATCTGGCCGCAGGTCTCGATCCGGCAAGGTCGATCCTGTTCAACCAGAGCCAGGTCACCGCGCATGTCGAACTGGGCTGGGTGTTCAACTGCGTCGCCCGCATGGGCTGGATGAACCGCATGACGCAGTGGAAGGACAAGACCTCGGGCAAGGACGCCGAAAAGGCCTCGCTGGGTCTGTTTGCCTATCCGGCGCTGATGGCCGCCGACATTCTGGTCTATCACGCCACGCATGTCCCGGTCGGCGAGGACCAGAAACAGCATGTCGAACTGACCCGCGACATCGCCGCCAAGTTCAACCATGACTACGGCGTCGAATTCTTTCCCATCACCACCCCGGTGATCGAAGGCGCCGCGACGCGGGTGATGAGCCTGCGCGACGGCACCAAGAAGATGTCCAAAAGCGACCCGTCCGACGCCAGCCGCATCAACCTGACCGATGATGCCGAGACGATCTCGGCCAAGATCCGCAAGGCCAAGACCGACGCGGGCGAATTGCCCGAGACCATCGAGGAACTGGCCGCGCGCCCTGAGGCAAAGAACCTCGTCAACATCTATGCCGCGCTGGCCGGTGTGCCGGTGGCGCAGGTGCTGGGCGAATTCGCCGGGCAGGGCTTTGGCGCCTTCAAGCCGAGGCTGGCCGATCTGGCGGTGGCCTCGCTCGAACCGATCTCGACCGGGATGGCGCGGCTGATGGGCGACCCGGCGGAAATCGACCGCATTCTGGGTCAAGGCGCCGACCGCGCCGACGCCATCGCCCGGCCGATCATGGACCGGACCTATGAAATCCTCGGCATGGTGCGCTCGCGCCGCTGAGAACACCGGGGCCGTCTGCCCCCTTGCACGGTTTTGACGGCAAGGTGACGTGGTGGGGCTTGCGCAAGGCGGCGCGGCTGGCCACGTTTGGCGCATGTCGAACGCCTCGCCCTTGCCGCGCCCCCCTCTCGCCCGCCGCCGTGTCTGGGTCGAGCGCGGCGTGATGGCTGCGGTCGCGCTGGCCTCGCTGCTCTGGACCGGCTGGTGGCTGCGCGATCTGGCGCAGTCCCCTCTGGGCGCCGAGCTGGTCGAGCGCGCCGAATCCGAACTGCTCGCCGCCTATGAGCGCGGCTTGGCGCGCGAGGCGACCCCCGCGGCGATCGAGGCGCGGCTGGCCGCAAGGCTGGACGAAAGCCCGCGCGACTGGGTGGTGATCGACGCGCTGGTCGATCTGGCGGCGGGGCAGGGCATCACCCTGTCGCCCGCGCTGCTGGCGCGGCATGCGACGCTGAACGCCGAGGACAACGGCTGGATCGCCACCGGCGTCGATTGCGCCCGCTGCGCCTGGGATCTGGGGCTGTGCGACCTGAACGCGGCGCTGGCCTGCGGGGTGGCGATCAACCTGACGGTGCTGGGCGATCTGGTGGCGCTGGGGCGCGAGGCGGGGAATTATGCCGCGGGCGAGGTGGTCGATCAGGTCGATGTCGGCATCGCCTTTGTCGGGCTGGCGGCGACCGGGCTGGTGCTGGTCAGCGGCGGGTCGTCGCTGACGGTCAAGGGCGGCGCCGCGCTGCTCAGGGTGGCGCATCGCACCGGGCGGCTGGCGCCGGACCTGCTGGTGCCGTTTCGCCGCGCCTTTGCCCTTGGCGTCGATTGGGGGCGGCTGCCGGGCGTGCGCAGCGCCGACGATCTGGCCGCGCTGGGCCGCCCCGCCGTGCTGCGCCCGGCGCTGGCGCTGGCGCAGGATCTGGGCGGGCTGACCAACCGGCTGGGCACCCGGCAGGCGCTGCATCTGACCGGCGCGCTGCAATCCCCGGCCGAGGTGACCCGCGCCGCCCGCGCCGCCGAGGGGCTGGGGCCACGCACGCTGGGCACCTTCGAGATGCTGGGCAAGTCGCGCTTCCTGCGGCTGGGGATGCGGCTGTCCGATGAGGTCTGGGCGGCGCTGGCCGGGGTGTTCGCCGCGCTGGGCTCGCTGGCCGGGCTGGTGGCGCCCCTGGTCGCGCGGGCCGGGCGCGGGGCGCTGCGGCTGGGGCTGCGGCTGACCCTGCGGCTGGCGATCCGCTGACGCCCCCCGGTTGCCAAGCGCCCGGCGGGGCGTTACCCCCTTGCCCATCAAGGAGTGCTGACCATGGCCGAACCGATCCCCGTAACCCTGCTGACCGGCTTTCTCGGCTCGGGCAAGACGACCTTGCTCAACGCCTTGCTCAAGCATCCCGGCATGGACCGCGCCGCCGTGGTCATCAACGAATTCGGCGATGTCGGGCTGGACCACGACCTGATCGAATCCTCGACCGAGGCGATGGTGCTGATGCAGTCGGGCTGCCTCTGCTGCACGGTGCGCGGCGATCTGGCGGACACCCTGACCGACCTGCGCGACCGCCGCGAGGCCGGCGAGATCGACTTCAACCGCGTGGTGATCGAGACCACCGGCATCGCCGACCCCGGCCCCATCGTGCAGACCCTCGTGATGGACGGCGACCTGTCCTATGACTTTGCCCTCGATGGTGTGCTGGTGACCGCCGATGCCGCCACCGGCGCGCGCATTCTGGACCAGCAGTTCGAGGCCGTGCAGCAGGTGGCGATGGCCGACCGGCTGATCCTGACCAAGACCGATCTGGTGACCCCCGCGCAACTGGCCGAGTTCGAGCGTCGGCTGGCCACGCTGAACCCCGGCGCGCCGCGCCACCGGGCGGATCACGGGCGCATCGATCCCGCGCTGCTCTTCGGGCTGGCGCCGCGCGCCGACAGCACGCAGGCGCAGGCGCTGGCCTGGGTCGCCGCCGCGCCGAAAAAGGCCAGCCTGCCGCCGCTGAGCGGGTTGAAGGGTCTGAACCCGCTGGGCCTGCCGCAGTCGCACGGCCTCTTTGCCGCCGCCACCCGGCCCAGCCATGACGGGCGGGTCAGCTCGCAATCCATCGAGATCGCCCAGCCGATCTCGCCCATCGTCTTTGACCTCTGGCTGGAATCGCTGATGAACTCGGCCTCCGAGGACATCCTGCGGCTGAAGGGCGTCGTCCATGTCGAAGGCATGACGCATCCCTTTGCCCTGCACGGCGTGCAGCACATCTTTCACCCGCCGGTGCCGCTGACCCATTGGCCCGCCGGGGACAAGACCAGCCGAATCGTGGTGATCGGCCGCGATCTGCCGCCGGGCTATCTGGAGGAAAGCCTCGCCTTCCTGCGCTCAAAGCCCGATGTGACCGAGCACCGCCTCTGATCCGGGCAAATCCCCCGCCACCTGCGCGATAGACGGGCAAAGCGTGGCAAAACCCGCCCCCGGCTTGCGCCGGATCAAGGGCGGCCCGCGCCCGCCGTGGTATGCTGTCCCATCCAACATGAGGGAGAGCTGCCGTGACCTATCCCGTCGCTTATTGGTGCCGCCTCTGGCAGGCCCAGATCGAACACTCCGCCGCGATGATGGCGTGGTGGGCGCAGTTCGTGCCGCATGAAACCGCCGCGCAACTCTCGGCCGAGGCCGAGGCCGCGCATCAGCCGCCCAAACTGGTGAAATCACGCCGCAAGGTCGCCTGAGGCCGGTCAGTGCCCCGGACGCATCGCCCAACCGGCAAACAGGCGTTCCAGCGCGACCACGACATAATACAGCGCGATCCCCAGCGCCGCCAAGGCCAGCAGCACCGCGAACATCAGCGGAAAGTCGCTGTTGGTCTGGGCGCTCTGGAACAGATGCCCCAGCCCGCGGCCATGCGGGGTGATGATCTCGACCAGATTGGTGCCGATGAAGGCCAGCGTCACCGCCACCTTCAGCGCGCCAAAGAACTCGGGCAGGGTTTTCGGCAGCGCGATCTTCCAGAACACCGTGAACCGGCTGGCGCCCAGACTGCGCAGGATGTCGCGGTATTCCGGCTCCAGCGTGCTCAGGCCGATGGCGACCGACACGGCAATGGGGAAAAAGCTGATGAGGAAGGCCATCAGCACGGTGTTGAAATCGTGCTGCCCCACGAACATCAGCGCAATCACCGGCACCACCGTCGCCTTTGGAATCGCGTTGAACCCCACCAGCAGCGGATAGAGCGCGTCGTTCAGCATGCGGCTCAGGCCCATCACCATGCCCAGCGTGGTGCCGAACACCACCGCCACCGCCAGCCCCGCCACCGTGCGCCACAGGGTCTGCCAGCCATACAGCCAGAACAGATGTTGAAACTCGATGAACGCCGGGCCCAGATCGCTGGGCGAGGCCATCTTGTAATCGGGCCAGCCCATGACCCAGACCAAGGCCTCCCACAGCACCAGCAGAATCAGCACGGCAACCAGCGGCACGGCAACCTTCTTCCAGTCCATCATGCCACCTCGCGCCCCTGCGCTATCTGGATCTCGCGCCGCAGCCGCGCCAGCCGCGCCACCGTGTCGGGCGCATACAGCATCTCCAAGGGCCGCGGCCCCGGGATCGGCACCTCCATCACGCATTGCGTCGTCGCCGGACGGCCGGACAGCACCACCACCTGATCGCCCAGATAGACACTCTCGCGCAGGTCATGGGTAATCAGCAGTGCGGTGAACGGTTCGCGCGCGCGCAGGCTGTGCATGGTCTGCCACAGGTCCTCGCGGGTAAAGGCATCCAGCGCGCCAAAGGGCTCGTCCAGAATCAGGATGTCGGGCTTGTGCACCAGCGCCCGGCACAGGCTGGCGCGCTGCCGCATTCCGCCGGACAACTCGCTGGGCCGCTTGCCCTCGAACCCCTCCAGCCCCACCATCGCCAGCAACGCCCGCGCCCGCGCCTCCTTCTGGGCGCGCGGCATCCCCGGTGCGACGATCTCCAACGGCAGCATCACGTTCTGCAAGATCGTGCGCCATTCCAGCAGCACCGGGTTCTGGAACGCCATGCCCACCGTCTTGCGCGGCTGTTTCACCAAGGCGCCGTGCAGCCAGACCTCGCCCTCGTCGGGGATCATCAGCCCGGCAATCAGCCGCGTCAGCGTCGATTTCCCGCAGCCCGACGGCCCCACCACGGCACAAAAACTGCCCTCGGGAATCGCGATGTTCAGATCCCGCAGCACCGGGAACGGCCCCGCCTTGGTCTTGTAGGCGTGGGTCACACCCTTGATCTCGATCAGATTGCCCAAAACCGGCCCCTTCATCTGGCCTCAAACCCGCGTGGTTGCGTCCCGCCCCATCCGGGGGCGGGACAGGGGCGGTCGCCGCCCTTATTGCATCATCAGGCTGCCATCACCCGGCAGATAGGCGTCGGTGAAATAGCGCGACGGCTCGACGGGGTTGGTAAAGGCATAGCTCACCGCCATCTGCTCCAGCGAGGTGGCGAACCGCGCGGCGTCGATGTTGCCCAGACCGTGCTCCATCACCCAAGGCGTCAGGATATTGTCGCGCAGCGCCATCTGCAGCCGCTCCACCTCCAGCCCCGAATCCAGCGCCGGGTTGCGCGCGGCAATGGCAGCCACACCGGCGGCCGGGTCAGCGGCGGCGTCGCGCAGCCCCAGCGCCACGGCGCGCAGGAAGCCGGTCACCAGCTCCGGGTTCGCCTCGGCCCAGTCGGTGTTGACGATGATCGCGTTGCCATACAGCTCGACGCCGAAATCGGCCATCAGCATCACCGCGATATCCTCGGCGGGCACACCCAGACGGATCGTCGACAGCGACGAGGTGAACGAGAACCCGGTCACCGCATCGACCTCACCCGCCGCCAGCATCGGCTCGCGCGTGGGAAAGCCCACCGGCTCGATGGTGATCGTGCTGACATCCAGCCCCTGCGCGGCGGCAAAGACCGGGAACTGCGCCCAGGCGCCATCCGGCGGCGGCGCGCCCAGTCGGCGGCCCTGCAGATCGGCGGGCGTGCTGACGCCCAGACTGCGGCGACCGATGACGGCAAAGGCCGGGACGTCATACATCATCATCACGGCGGTGACGGGGGCATCCGGGTTCTGGTCGATGAACTTGATGACGCTGGCCATATCGGCAAACCCGATGGGAAATGCCCCGGTCGCCACCTTTGGAATCGCATCGAGGCTGCCCTGACCGGGCGAGATTTCGACCGTCAGGCCCTCGGCGGCAAAATGCCCGTTGTCGATGGCGAGGAAATAGGGCGCGGCAGGCCCTTCGAACCGCCAGTCCAGCGTAAAGGGCACGGCGGTCTGGGCGGTGGCAGGCGCGGCGAGAACCGCGCCGATCAGGCTGGCAAGGACGAGGGAACGGGTCACGGCGCGATCTCCATTTTGCGGCGGTGCAGCAACAGTGTCGCCGCGCCGCGCAAAGAAGAAACGCCCAACCGCGCGCCAAAGGACTGCCAGACCCCCGACGCCTGCCTCTTGGGCGGTCTCGCCCGGTTTTGCCCAAGGAATCCGCGCCGCCGGTTTTCCGGCTTCGCCCGGCGGGCGAAACACCTGTTTGCGAATGCAGCGAATGCCGGTTTATTCGGCGGCCAGATCCAGCGCTACGCCGCCCAGATCCAGCGCCGCGATGCGCTGCACCACGCCGCGCATCACGCCGCAAAAGGCCTCGAACCCCGGCAGCGGCTGGATGCTGCGCTCATCCAGGTAAAGCGCGCGGTCGATCTCGATCTGCACCGCGTGCATCCCGCGCGAGGGCTGGCCATAGCGCTGCGCGATATAGGCCCCGGCAAAGGGCGCGTTGCGTGCCACGGTGAACCCGGCCTTGGTCAGGATCGCCTCGACGCCGTCCACCACATCGCCGCGCGCCGAGGCGCCCCAGCGGTCACCGATCACCACATCAGGCCGCGCCGCGCCGCGCGCCGCATGGCCGTTCAGCGCCTCATGCGGCATCGAATGCATGTCGCACAGCAACACCTGACCGAATCGCCGGTGCGTGCGCTCCAGCGCATCCGCCAGCGCGGCGTGATAGGGCGACCAATAGCGCAGGATCCTGCGGTCGGCCTCGGCCCTTGGCAGCTTGCCACGGTAAATGCTGCGGCCGTTCGCCACCACCCGCGCGATCACCCCCAGCCCCGAGGCCACCCGCGGATTGAGCCCGGCCTTCGCCACGCCCTCGATCAACGCCGGGTCGAATTCATCCGCCGCCCGGTTGAAATCGACATAGGATCGCGGCACCTGACTGGTGACCAGTGCGGCGCCAAACTCGGGCGCATCGGCGATCAGCAGGTCAACGAACGCATCCTCGGACGAGCGCAGCACCAGATCCGGCACCTGCGCCTGCGCCATCAGATCCTGCGGATAGACCCGCCCGGAGTGCGGCGACGCAAAGACCACCGCCGAGGTGGCGCGGGCGGGCTCATGGATCTGGACGGCGACGGGCATGGGGCGTTCCTCGCCCGGCAGTATAACGGCGAATTCCTCGATACGGAAAGCCCTTGAACATGCCGCCGAGTCCTTTTATAGACCCCTGCATTGACACGATCCGCCGCTCTGGCGGGCCAAAGTCAGGGCGCGTAGCTCAGTGGTAGAGCACTACGTTGACATCGTAGGGGTCACAAGTTCGAACCTTGTCGTGCCCACCATCGCCCCTCGCTTGGGGCAGGTGACCACCGCGCCCCGCAAGGGGCGTATCAGTTTCAAGGCGCATGCGCGCCGCGATGAGGAGAAGACCGATGAAGGTCGCCAATTCCCTGCGCTCGCTCAAGCAGCGCCACCGCGATTGCCAGATCGTGCGCCGCAAAGGCCGGGTCTATGTGATCAACAAGACCCAGAAGAAATACAAGGCCCGTCAGGGCTGAGGCGCCGACAGGCACCGATACGAAGGCCGCGCAGGGCAACCCGCGCGGCCTTCGTGTTTTTGCCGTAGGGTGCGTGCTCGCACGCACCACCCCCCACGCCCGCGTCACCCCACCACCACCAGCACCCCATAAAGCGCGGCGGTCACCAGCATCACCGGCCCGTTCGGCAGGCCAAACGCACTGGCGAGGCAGGCCAGCATGAACCCTCCATTCACCACCCGAGGGCGGCACATCCGCTTCAAAAGACGCAGCAACATGGCATTTCCTTTCCAGGTTGTGCGCCGGGCCCGGCACGATTAACGTTTGCGCAACCCCATCTCGCACCCGCGCCCCGTCGGTGGCGATCCCCCGAAAGTTGCGCGGCGAAGGTGGGGAAAGCTGTGGTGCGAGGTGGGGAAAGTTGGCGATGCCCGACAGTTTCGGTGCGATCCTCGGGCGGCGGATGGCGGAACGCCGCGCCGAACTGCGGCTGACGCAGGGCCAATTGGCCGCGTCGGTCTGGCCGGGTGATTCGAACGCCGAAATCACCCGCAAGGGCGACATCTCGAAACTCGAATCCGGCAAGGTGCCGAACCCGCAGGCGACCACCGTCCTGCGAATCGCCAAGGCGCTGGGGATCGAGGCCGAGATCGACGCCCTGCGCCAGCGCGCCCAACTGTCCCCGGCGCAGCAGCTCGAGGTCATCCCGACCCTCTCGCGCGACCAACTCGAACTGCTCGCCTCGCGCTTTGGCATCCTCGCGCCGCATGACCGCAGCGATGCGAACCTGCAAGCCCTCCTGACCGACAAGGCCACCGAATACCGCGCGCTCAAGGCGCAGATCGACGCCTTGCTGGCCAAGTTCCCGCAACTCGGCAATGTCGTGGCCGAAGCCCGCGCGCGGCTGGACGACGGCGACACCGAGGGCGTGCGCCAGATGGTGCGCGACGCCCGGCGGGTGCTGCACGACGCCCATCTGCGCGAGGGGCTGGAGCAGGACGCCCAACTGGTCGAACTCGACGCAGCCGCGCTGCTGCTCGACAACCGGGTGGACGAGGCCTTTGCCCAACTCTCCGCCGCCGCCGACAGCTTTGCCGGTATCGACCCACTGGAACCGGCGCGGCGGCGGCTGGTCTATGAGGATCGCCTCTATCAACATGGGCTGCGTTATGGCGGGCCGGGGTTGGCACTGGCCGCACGGATGAATCGCGACACACTGGTCCGGGTCGACGACGCTGTCGAACCGAAACTATGGGGGCGTGCTCAAAACAACCTTGGCGTCTCTCTTCGAGAGCAGGGAATTCGAATAGAAACCTCCAATGGCGACTCGTTACTGGTGAGTTCAGCCTTGGCTTTTCGCGCAGCTCTCGCCGTTTTCAAGGAAACTGATTACTCTCGTGAATGGGCGGCTATTCAGAACAACATTGCAATCGTCTTGACGGATCAAGGAAAGCGCGATCAATTCCCCTCTGGAACGGCGTTGCTCGTTGAATCTGTCCATTATTTCCGAGAGGCTCAGAAGGTTTATATCAAGGACGCTGATAGAACAGACTGGGCCATGACTCAAAATAATGTAGCCATATCTTTGAGGGAACAGGCAATTCGAAATGAGGATGAAGACCAATTTAAATCACTGATAGATCAATCAATAACCGCCAGCTTCGAGGCGTTATCGGTTTATAATAAAGTTGAGCACCCGGAAGACTGGGCGATGGCGCTGAACAATCAAGCAACTACTCTTATTGAGAAGGGAAGACGCACTCCTGGCGTGCATGGCGCGTCCCTCCTGAACGCAGCAATCTCGAACTGCCAATTGTCGCTTTCAGTCCGATCCTTCGAAAGGTTTCCGGTTGGTTGGGCGGAAACTCATATGACCCTTGCCGACTTAGAGCAGGCAAGGGCATCCCACGACACTTGCCCGAGTCCCAAGCCCCATCAATTGGCCGCTTTGCAGTATTTAGACTCGGCGTTCTCGGTGTTCGACGCCACTTATCTTGCGTATCGGCACCAAAAGGCCACCGCCCTGCGCGAGCGCATTCTCGCGGCGCTCAACGCGTAGGGTGGGGTTTCACCCCACCCCGCACTGCCGCGACGCCAAAGCCGGCCGTCGGCCAGGCGCTCCGGGCGTCGGGGGCTGACGGTTCGCCCCCCCCCAAAAACCATGGGACACCCCTTGCCAAAAGGTTAACGGACCGCCGTAACCCCCTGAAATCCCTAGCACCGCCGTTTGTCCCACCCGTGGGACAGCCCGGTCACCGCAGCAGCCGGAATCCGGCGCCCAGGATCAGTCCGATCGTTTCGGCGGTCAGAAATCCCGTCACCTCGATGCCCCGGTCGCGTTGAAAGGCGCGGATCGCGCGGCGGGAGGGGCGGTCGAGAATGCCGTCCACCGGCCCCGGATCGTGCCCCATCCGCGCCAGCCGCCGCTCGACCTGTTCCAGCAGGAAGCCCGGCAGATGCAGCGCCTCCTCGGCGGCGCGGGCGGCCTCGATCTCCGGGCGGGGCTCGGGTTCGACCACCGGTTCGGACAGCTCCTCGATCCGCGCGCGCGCCGGGTCGACAAAGCCGCCCCGCGGGAAGTCGCGCAGATAGGTTTCATAGGCCGCGATCGTGTCGGCCGCCCGCGCGGTCTCCCAACCCGCCCGGTCGCGCGCCGCCTCGAACTGCGCCAGCCGGTCCTGCGCGATCGAGGCGAAGATCCCCTGCGGGAAGCGGTTCAGATAGGCGCGCATCCCGGCCTCGTCGCCGCCCGAGCCGGTGTCGCGCCAGAAGGCGCGGTCCTGCCGTTCCAGTTCCAGCGCCCGCGCCCGCGCCTCGGCTTCCAGCTGCGCGGCACGGCGGGCGCCTTGCTGGGCCAGTTCAAAGATCTGGTCGCGGTTCAGGAACCCGGTCTGGATAAAGCGGTTCGCCCCCTGCCACGCCGCCACCGCGCCGCGGGTGCCGCGGCCAAAGATGCCGTCCACCCCGCGCGGATCATAGCCGAGGATCGCCAGATCCCGCTGGATCGCCCGGCGTTCATCGCGGGTCAGGCCGAGGGCCTCTTCGATGCGCTCGGGCGTGTTGAGCAGGCGGTCACGGGCGGCACGGGCCTGCTCGGCAAAGAGGCCGGCGGGCCAGGCGGTCAGATAGGCGTCATACTCTTCGAGCGAGTCGGCAGCCAGCGCGACACCCCAGGCAGCGCGGTCGGCATCAACGGCGGGCTGGTGGCCGACGGGCAGGAAGGTCTGGAACGGCGGGTTGAAACCATCGAGCCGCAGCCCGGCGCGGGCGGCGACGGCACGGCCAAGGTTGGTGCCGGGGCTGGCCATGTCGCGCAGCAGTCCGGCGATCGCGGCACCGGGACCACGCACCAGCGTCACCCCCTGCGGCACGGTAACGGCCTGCGGCAGACCGGCGCGGAACCCGGTGCGCGGCGCCTCGGGAAAGCCGAAGTCAGCCACCGCCACCACGGCGCCGCCCTGCACCTGCCCGGCCAGCGCCAGCAGGGTCTCCAGCCGCACGCCAAAGCCCTCGATACTGGCGAAATCGGGGTTTCGCGCCTCGGTCCCCATCAGCCAGGTGCCATGGTCGGCATTGACGGCATAACCGGCAAAGACGATCACCACGCGCTCATCGGTGCCACGTTGCAGCCCCTCGGACAGCGCCGACAGCGCCGCGCGCAGCGCATTGGCGCTGAGGTCCGTCGCAACATCGACCGAGAACCCGGCCGCTGCAAAACTGCGTTCGGCCTGCAGCACGGCGGCGGCACCGCGGGCGTCGCGCAGGGTCTGGTAATCCTCGTTCGCGACGATCAGCACGGCGCCGGTGCTCGCCAGCGCAGGCGAGGTCAGCAGCAGGAACAGGGCAGCAGTCAGGCGGTTCAGCATCGGGGCCTCCGGTTCAGAGGCCCTGAGGTTACTCGTAGCTGCGCAGATCCTCGATCACCTTGCCGTCATTGGGCAGTGTGCCCGGCGGAACCAGTTCGACCTTGCCGCGCAGTTTGAGCGTATCCAGCAGCGTGCCCTCATAAAGCTTTGGGTTCGCGGCGCGGGTCTCGATGCGGACGGTCATCACGTCGGATTCCCCCTCGCGGGTGGCGACGACGCGGGCGCGGCTGACCTCTTCATGGCGGCTGACAAAGGCGGCGACCTGCTCAGGCCGCACGAACATGCCCTTGATCTTGGTCGTCTGGTCGGCGCGGCCCATCCAGCCCTTGATGCGCAGATTGGTGCGGCCGCAGGGGCTGATCCCCGGCAGGATGGCGCTGAGATCGCCAGTGGCAAAGCGGATCAGCGGATAATCGGGGTTCAGCGCGGTGACGATCACCTCGCCGACCTCGCCATGCGGGACCGGATCGCCGGTGCCGGGGCGCACGATCTCGACGATCACGCCTTCGTCGAGGATCATCCCCTCCAGCGCGTCGCTTTCATAGGCGATGTTGCCCAGATCTGCGGTGGCATAGCACTGGCGACAGATGATGCCGCGGTCGGCGTAATAGGCCCGCAGGCTGGGGAACAGAGCACCGCCACCGACGGCGGCGCGGGCGATCGACAGGCGCTCGCCCATCTCGTCGGCCTTGTCGAGAATGATCTTCAGGAAGTCCGGCGTGCCGGCATAGGCGGTGGTGCCGATGTCCTTGGCCGCGCGGACCTGCAATTCGGTCTGCCCGGTGCCTGCCGGCACCACGGTGGCGCCGACGGCGCGCGCGGCGTTGTCGAACATCATCCCGGCGGGCACGAGGTGATAGGAAAAGCAGTTCTGCACGATGTCGCCACGGCCAATGCCGGTGGCATGCAGGAACCGGCCCAGCCGCCACCAGTCATGGCCATTGCCACCGGGTTCATAGATTGGGCCGGGCGACTGGAACACCTGCGCGACATTGCGGGTGGCGAGGGTGCCGAAGGGCGGGCTTTGATGCTGCCGGGCGCTCAACTCGGATTTGCGCAGCACGGGCAGAGCCGTCAGATCGGCCAGCGAGGCCAGCGTGGGCAGGTCCAGCCCGGCCAGTTGCGCATTCAGCGCGGCCAGTTGCTGGGCCTCGCGCTGATCGGCGCTGCGGGTTTCGAGGGTGTCGAAGAACGACATGGCGGATTCTCCCCTCACGCCAGCCACCGCTTGCGGCGGCGATAGGAGCGCACGTCGCGGAAGGATTTGCGGCCCTTGTCCGACATGCCCAGATAGAACTCGGCCACATCCGGGTTCTCGCGCAGGGCCTGTGCGGTGCCGTCCATCACGACGCGGCCGTTTTCCAGAATATAGCCGGTGTGCGCATAGCGCAGTGCGACGTTGGTGTTCTGCTCGGCGAGGAGGAAGGTCACGCCCTGCTCCTCGTTCAGGCGTTTGACGATTTCAAAGATCTGCTCCACCAATTGCGGCGCCAGACCCATCGAGGGCTCGTCCAACAGGATCGTCTCGGGCCGGGCCATCATGGCGCGGCCGATCGCCACCATCTGCTGCTCGCCGCCCGAGGTATAGCCGGCCTGACTCTTGCGGCGGGTGCGCAGGCGGGGGAAATAGTCATAGACCATCTCGAGGTCGGCCATCACGGCCCCGCGCCCGTCACGCCGCGTATAGGCGCCGGTCAGCAGGTTTTCCTCGACGGTCAGGTGTTCGAAACAATGGCGGCCTTCCATCACCTGAATGACGCCGGTCTGCACCAGATCAGCAGGGTCGCGCCCGGCCAGGTTCTGGCCGCGGTAGGTGATCGTGCCTTTGGTGATGTCGCCGCGTTCGCTTTTCAGCAGGCCGGAAATCGCCTTGAGCGTGGTCGATTTGCCCGCGCCATTGCCACCCAGCAGGGCGGTGATGCCACCTTTGGGCACCGTCAGGCTGACGCCCTTCAGCACCAGAATGACGTGATTATAGATCACCTCGATGTTGTTCACATCGAGAAGCGTCTCGGTCTGCGGGCTGGAGTCGAGCATGGCGGGATTCCGTCAGGGAGGTGCGGACGGGCGCGAGGGTCGCGCCCGTCCCGTTGTCAGATCAGTTCGCGCAGGCGGGCTGGATGTTGTTCTCGGCGGCAAAGGCAGCCGAGTCCGCTGCAACCAGCTCCATGATCAGTTCGCGGTCGCTGCTGATCCAGTCGGTGATCAGGTTCCAGCGATCGGCAGCCGCATCCCAGCGCTGCACCATCGCCTGACCGCCGCCACCGTGGTTGGCGCAGGAGACTTCGAACGAGGCCGAGAAGTTCGGCAGGCCCAGTTCGGCCAGACGCTCTTCGGTGATGACCAGCGCTTCCATCCCGGCGCGCATTTCGGCACCGGTGATCTGGGCGTGACCGGCCAGAGCCTGCGCCGTGCGGGCAGCCTCGACCGCCAGCATCGCCGCATACAGACCGCGCGAATAGAGCACGGTGCCGATCTGGTCACCCGCCCCGGCAGCCATGCCGGCGTCGATCACATGCGTCTGCAGGTCGGCATAGAGCGGATAGTCGGTGCCCACGCCATGCAGCGTCAGCGCGGTATAGCCGTTCGCACCAGCGCCAGCCGGGCGCACGTCGTTCTCAGAACCCGACCACCAGATGCCGATGAAGTTCTCCATCGGGAAGCCGATGTTGGCGGCCTCTTGCACGGCGACGGCGTTCATCACGCCCCAGCCCCACATCAGCACATAGTCCGGACGCTCGCGACGGATCTGCAGCCACTGGCTGCCCTGCTCTTGGCCGGGCGAGTCGACGGGGATCGTCACCAGGGTAAAGCCGTATTGCGCGGCCAGACGCTCGAGCGTCGGGATCGGTTCGCGGCCATAGGCCGAGTTGTGATAGACCAGCGTGATCTTCTTGCCCTGCAGCGAGTCGCCGTTCTGGCTGAGCAGGTAGTTGATCGCCACCGAGGCGCCGTCCCAATAGTTCGCCGGATAGTTGAACACATAGGGGAAGACGTCGCCGTTCACCGCCGAGGTGCGGCCATAGCCCATCGAGTGGATCGGCACGCCGTCAGCCGTGGCGCGCGGGATCAGCTGATAGGTGATGCCGGTCGACAGCGGCTGCAGGATCAGCGGGTTGTCGCCGCGGATCGATTCATAGCACTCGACGCCGCGCTCGGTGTTATAGGCGGTTTCGCACTCGGTCATGCGGATCGGCAGGCCGCCGATGCCGCCGTCGCGCTGGTTGATCAGGGTCAGATAGTCCTGATAGCCATCGGCGAACGGAATGCCGCCCGGCGCGAAAGGCCCGGTGCGATAGTTCAGCATCGGGAAGTGCAGATCCTGTGCGACGGCGGGTGCCGCCATCAGGGTCGCCGCGAGCAATGCGGCCAGTCTGGTCATCTTCATTGGTTTCTCCTCCCAGTAGACGACGTTCAGGTTTCTTCCACCCGGCCCGCACTTAATGCGGGAAGGGCCAAAGTCGCAGTTTGTCCTTGATGGTGCGCCACAGCGCCGCCATGCCATGCGGTTCGAGGATCAGCACCAGCACGATCAGTGCGCCGATGATCATCACCTCCAGATGTCGGGCCAGATCGGACGGCCAGCCGAGGCTGTCGACCAGCAGAACCTTCAGGATCACCGGCAGCACCACCAGAAAGGCGGCGCCGAGGAACGACCCCATGATCGAGCCCAGGCCGCCGATGATGACCATGAACAGCACGAGGAAGGACTTGTTGATGCCAAAGGCCTCGCCTGCCTCGGCCGCGCCCAGTTGCACGCCGAACAGCAACGCCCCTGCCACGCCGACAAAGAACGACGAGACCGCAAAGGCCGTCAGCTTGGCGATCAGCGGGTTCACCCCGATGATCTCGGCCGCGATGTCCATGTCGCGGATCGCCATCCAGCTGCGCCCGGTGGTGCCGCGCGTCAGGTTGCGCGCCAGCCAGGCCATGACGATGACAAAGAAGAGGCAGGTCAGATAGATCGCCGCAGCCGAGGCCGAGGGGCCGGTGACCGCAAAGCCCAGCATGGTGCGCACCGGCATGGTGATCATCCCGGTGGGCGAGTAGTTGAAGAACCAGCCTTGCCGGGTGAACAGCCAGATCAGGAAGAACTGCGCCGCCAGTGTCGCCACCGCGAGGTAAAAGCCCTTGATCTTGAGCGAGGGCAGCCCGAACAGCACCCCCACCGCAGAGGTGACCAGCCCGGCCAGAATGAACACGACAAAGACGTTCAGCCCCGGCGCCATCATCGTCAGCTTGAAGGTGGCATAGGCGCCCACCGCCATGAAGGCCCCGGTGCCCAGCGAAAGCTGGCCGCAATAGCCGATCAGGATGTTCAGCCCCAGCGCCGCGATCACATAGATCAGGAAGGGCACGATGATCGATTTGGTCCAGTAGTCGTTCAGAAAGAACGGCACCACGCAGACCGCCAGCAGCAGCACCACCCAATAGGCATAGCGGTCGAACCGGATCGGAAAGGTCTGGTTGTCGCTGGCATAGGACGTCTTGAAATCGCCCGCTTCACGATAGAGCATGTCTCAGACCCTCTCGATGATCTTTTCGCCGAACAGGCCCTGCGGCCGGAACAGCAGGAAGGCCAGCGCCAGCATATAGGCGAACCAGTTTTCCGTGGCGCCGCCGATGACCGGCTGCATGAAGAAGTCGAACAGTTTCTCGCCCACGCCGATCAGCAACCCGCCGACAATCGCACCGGGGATCGAGGTGAAACCGCCAAGGATCAGCACCGGCAGGGCCTTGAGCGCGATCAGCGACAGGCTGAACTGCACCCCGGATTTCGAGCCCCACATGATGCCCGCCACCAGCGCCACCAGACCGGCGATCGACCAGGTCAGCACCCAGATGAAGCGCAGCGAGATGCCGACCGACAGCGCCGCCTGATGGTCATCGGCCACGGCGCGCAGCGCGCGGCCCTGCTTGGTGTATTGCGAAAAGATCACCAGCGCCGTCACCAGCACCGCCGCAATCGCCAGCGCCCAGAGGCTGAGCACATCGACAAAGAAGCCATAGCCAAAGAGGTTGAAGGTCGTCTCGTCCACCCAGCGCGACATGCCCTGCGGCAGGCCGACGTTCAGCGGCTTGACCTCGGCGCCCCACATGATGTCGCCCAGACCTTCGAGGAAATAGGCCAGCCCGATGGTCGCCATGAACAGGATGATCGGCGCCTGATTGACCAGATGCTTCAGCACGATGCGCTCGACCAGCCAGGCAAAGCCGACCATCACCGCAATCGTCGCCGGGATCGCCAGCAGCGTCGGCATCGTCCAGCCAAAGTTGTGGATCGAGGTGCCGAAGGCCGCATTGATCAGATGCGAGAAGGGCACCTGCCCGGTCTGGAACCCGACCAGCGTCAGCGCCGCGAACAGCGCCATCACGCCCTGGGCAAAGTTGAAGATGCCGGAGGCCTTGAAGATCAGCACAAAGCCCAGCGCCACCAGCGAATACATGATGCCGACGGTCAGGCCGTTCAGCGCCGCCTCGAGGGCGTAGAGAACCGTGTCACTCATGCGCGACCCCCAGATAGGCGTCGATCACCGCCTGATTGTTGCGCACCTCGTCGGGCGTGCCGTCGCCGATCTTCTTGCCGTAATCCATCACCACCACGCGGTCGGAAAGGTCCATCACCACACCCATGTCGTGTTCGATCAACACGATGGTGGTGCCGAATTCGTCGTTCACATCGAGGACAAAGCGGGACATGTCCTCTTTTTCCTCGACATTCATGCCCGCCATCGGTTCGTCGAGCAGCAGGATCTGCGGCTCTGCCGCCAGTGCCCGGGCCAGTTCGACGCGCTTTTTCAAGCCATAGGGCAGGCGCGAGACCGGGGTTTTGCGGATCGGCTGGATTTCCAGAAAGTCGATGACCTTTTCCACCTTCTCGCGGTGCTCGGCCTCTTCGCGCGCGGCAGAGCCCCACCACATCGCCTGACTGAAGAAGCCCGATTTCATCAGGTTCATCCGGCCGGTCATGATGTTGTCCAGCACCGACATCCCTTCGAACAGCGCGATGTTCTGAAAGGTCCGGGCGATGCCCATGCGGGCGACCTGATAGGGCCGCATCCGCGGGCGTTTATAGCCCTTGTAGATCACGTCGCCTTCCTGCGGGTTATAAAAGCCCGAGATGACGTTCAGCATCGACGATTTGCCCGCGCCGTTGGGGCCGATGATCGCGCGGATCTCGCCCTTGCGGATGTCGAAGCTGATGTTCTTGATCGCCTCGACGCCGCCGAAACGCAGGGTGATGTTCTTCAATTCCATCACCACGCCGCCGATCTGGCGGCCGTCGGCGGTAACATAGCCTTCGGTGCTGTCCAGCATTCCCTCGCCCCTCATTCCGCCGCTGCCCGCTGCGCTGCCGAGGTGTCGAACACCTGTGCGTCGCGCAGTTCCAGCGTCGCCTTCAGCACGCCCTTGCGGCCGTCCTCATAGGCAACCGCCGTTTCGGTATAGACCTGTGCCGCGCCGTCATAGAGCCCGCCGATCAGGTCGGCGAACTTGTCGGCGATGATGTTGCGGCGCACCTTGCGGGTGCGGGTCATCTCGCCGTCATCGGCATCGAGTTCCTTGTGCAGGACCAGAAAGCGGTGGATCTGGCAGCCCGACAGGATCGCATCCTGCGCCACCGAGGCGTTGACCTCCTCGACGTGTTTCTGGATGGTTTCCAGCACGCGCGGATGCCCGGCCAGTTCCTGATAGCTGGAATAGGCGATGTTGTTGCGTTCGGCCCAGTTGCCCACCGCCGTCAGGTCGATGTTGATGAAGGCCACGCAGCGGTCGCGGCCATTGCCAAAGACCACGGCCTCCAGAATGTTGGGATAGAACTTCAGCTTGTTTTCAACATACTTGGGCGCAAAGAGGCGGCCGTCGGCCATCTTGCCCACGTCCTTTGCCCGGTCGATGATGCGCAGATGGCCGGTGCCGGGTTCAAAGAAGCCCGCGTCGCCGGTCGCCACCCAGCCCTCGGCATCCTTGGTTGATGCGGTGCTTTCGGCGTTCTTGTAGTATTCGACAAAGGTGCCCGGCGAGCGATAGAACACCTCGCCCGAGTCCGCGATCCGCACCTCGACGCCCGGCGACGGCACGCCGACGGTATCGCTGCGCACCTCGCCATCGGGCTGCTGGGTGATGAAGACGCTGGCCTCGGTCTGGCCGTAAAGCTGTTTCAGGTTGATGCCCAGCGAGCGGAAGAAATCGAAGATCTCGGGCCCGATCGCCTCGCCTGCGGTATAGGCGACACGGATGCGCGACAGGCCCAGCGTGTTCTTCAACGGCGCATAGACCAGCAACTCGCCCAGCCGGTATTTCAGCCGATCCGCCGCGCTGACCGGCTTTCCGTCCAGAATCAGCCCGCCGACCTTGCGCGCATGGGCCATGTAGCGGTCGAACATGCGCTTCTTGGCGGGCGAGGCGTCCTCCATGCGGATCATCACCTGCGTCAGCATGGTTTCGAACACGCGGGGCGGCGCAAAGAAATAGGTCGGGCCGATCTCGCGCAGGTCGGTCATCATGGTGGCGGCGGATTCCGGGCAATTGACGCAGAACCCGGCCCAATAGGCCTGCCCGACCGAAAAGATGAAATCGCCGACCCAGGCCATCGGCAGATAGGCGAGGATTTCCTCGTCGCGGCTGAGCTTGTCAAAGGCGCAGCTGGCCTTGGCGGTCTCGATGATGTTGCGGTTCGACAGCACCACGCCCTTGGGCTTGCCGGTGGTGCCCGACGTATAGAGCATGACGCAGGTTTGGTCCCACGTCTGCTCGGCGATACGCTCGGCCACCACGGATTCGAACCGGTGATGCGCCGCGCGGCCTTCGGCCTGCACATCGGCCAGCCAGTTCATCCGGCTGTGGTCGTATTTGCGCATCCCGCGCTTGTCCAGATAGACGATCTGCTCGATGCAATGCACCGTTTCCTGCACCTCGATGACCTTGTCGACCTGCTCCTGATCGCCGCAAATGGCAAAGCGGGCGCCGCAATGGTCCAGCACATAGGCCATCTCCTCGGCGACAGCGTCCTGATAGAGGGCAACTGGAATCGCCCCCACCGACTGCGCCGCCACCATCGACCAGTAAAGCGCCGGACGGTTGCGGCCGATGATCGCCACATGGTCGCCGCGGTTCATCCCCAGCGCGAGGAAGCCCATCGCCATCGCGCGGACCTCGTCTTGAACCTGCGCCCAGGTCCAGGACTGCCAGATGCCGAATTCCTTTTCGCGAAAGGCGATGGAAGCGCCGAATTGACTGGCGTTGCGCGCCAGAAGGGCAGGCACCGAGGTCAGCGCCCCCTGCGTTGCGGTCATCGTCACCGGCGGTCTCCTCCCCTGGCGCGTTGTGCCCCTCCTCCGGGGCGCGGCGCGCGTCTTGGTCACAGTGCTGGCAGTCGAAGTTTGCCGCAGTTTGTCGCAAACCTTACGAATTGTAACCGCCTCAAAGGATTCGCGCAGCCAGATCGGCAGGATCGGCGCCGGGCACCGCCCAGAAGTCCACCGCGCCGGGCGGCAGTTGCGCCAGAACCCGGTGCAGCGCCGCGTGATCGACCTGCCGCCAGAGGGCGCGTGCCGTTGCCTCGATGGCGGTGTCAGGCGTCAGATTGTGATGCGGGCGCAGGGACTTGACCTCGGCCACCAGCGCGGTTCGCGGGGCGAAGGGCACCGGCGGCGTGTCTATCGGCCAACCCTCGACAAAAATCGCGCGCGGCACGGCGGGCAGCACCGCGGCAAAGGCGATGCCCTGCGCCGGGGTCAGGCGACGGCGAAAAGCGATCAGCACACCCTGAATCGCCGTATAGGCCGAGTTGTCCGACACCAGCCCGGTTTGCTCGCGCACATCGTCGAGAAACGCCCGCCAACCGCGCGAGGCATGCGAATAGGTCCAAGGCATCGGCATGGGGCCTCCGTGCGAGCTGCGCGTGATCCTTGATCGCGCCCCCCGCCCACGTTAGCACGCGACATGAGCGACTCGCATCCCCAGTTCCTGAACCTTTCGGCAGGCATTGCGTCGGTCGGCGTCGCCGTGACGCTGGTGGCGCTGAAAACTTGGGCGCTGGTGGCAACTGGTGCGCTCAGCGTCGCGGCCTCGCTGGCGGACAATGCGCTGGATGTGATGGTCTCGGTCGCGGCGCTGGCGGCGATCAACTATGCTGCGCGTCCCGCCGATGACGACCACACCTTTGGCCATTCCTCGGCCGAGGATCTGGCGGCACTGGCGCAATCGGCGTTGGTGCTGGTGTCTGCCGTGATGATCGGGGTGCTGGCGGGGTTGCGCCTGCTGGCGCGCGAACCCGCACCGGTCAGTGCCGAGGGCGCCGGGATCGCCGTCATGCTGGTGTCGATTGCGCTGACCGGGGCGCTGGTGCTTTGGCAACGGCATGTCGCGCGGCTGACCGGCAACCGCGTCGTCGCCGCCGATTCGCTGCACTATCTGGGCGACCTGATGCCCACCGTTGGGGTTCTGGTGGCGTTGGGGGCCTCATCGCAATGGGGTCTGGCGCGGGTCGATGCGGTGGTGGCACTGGCCGCCGCGCTCTGGCTGGGTTGGAGCGGGCTGCGCATCGGCGCCGGGGCCTGGGACGCGCTGATGGACCACGCCGCCCCGCCCGAGGTGCTGGCAAGGATCCGCGGCGTGGCCGAGGGCTGGCCGGGTCTGACCGGCCACCACGACCTGAAAACCCGGATGGCCGGGTCAAAGACCTTCATCTCGCTGCATGTGGAACTCGACGGGCGCCAGTCCCTGAACGACGCCCACGCCGTCGCCGATGCGCTGGAGCACCGTCTGGAAGAGGTGGTTCCGGGCGCCGAGGTCATCATCCACCTTGACCCGGTGGGGCCGGGGTCGGGGAGGGTGGCGCGGGGGTGACCCCTTACGCCGCCTGATCGTCGCGCGCGCGGCTGCGCTGGACCGACGGACGCTCGCCGCAGCGGCGGACCCAGTCGCGGATGGCCGGATTGTCGGGCGTGAAGTCGGGAAACCACAGGAAGGGCGAACTGCACAACAGGTCCGCCGCCGAAAACCTGTCGCCCAGCAGCCACGGACGGTCCTTGAGCGTGTCGGCCAGATTCGTAACCATCGTGTCGAAGTCGCGGATCGCCGCGTGAATCGCCGGATGCGAAAGCTGTGCGTAGTGCATCAGAAGAACGGGTTCGATGACTCCCTGATAGTAGAAGAGCCACGACAGATAGGCGCCGCGACCGGCCTCGCCGTGCAAGGGGCCAAGGCCAGCCTCTGGATAGCTGTCGGTCAGATGCAGGATGATCGCCCCACGCTCGCGAATCGCCTGATCGCCGTCCACCAGAAAGGGCACCTTCTTTTCCGGGTGCGGATTGGCCGGGTCCGGGCCGCCCGTTCCATCGAACCGCGGAATGCTGACCTCACGGACCTCGATAGCGGCGCCGAGTTCATCGATCAGGGCGACGAGCACGGACGAGCGGCTGTGACGCGCGTGGAACAAGGTGGGCATGGAGACTCCCGTTGCTGGCCTGACATCGGGTATACCCTCGGGCTGCTGACAGAACATGGCAGGATGAGATGGCCCGCACTGACCGCCTGATGCGTCTGATGGATGCGCTTCGCCGTCTGCCCGCGCCTGTGACAGCAGCCCGACTGGCCGAACAAACCGGCGTCTCGCCCCGGCAGATGTATCGCGACATCGCCACGCTGCGTGCCGGCGGCGCGCTGATCGATGGCGCGGCAGGCGTGGGCTATTCACTGACCGAAGACCCCGCGCTGCCCCCGCAAAGCTTTTCGCGGATCGAGATCGAGGCGCTGATGCTGGCGCAGAGCGCGCTGGAGCATCTGGGCGACGAGACGATGATCGCTGCCTGCCGCAATGCCATGGCCCGGATCGTCGCCACGCTGCCCGATTCCCAGGCGCAGGCGGCGATGCATACGGTCCTGCACTCCTGGCGCGTGCCCGACAGCCGACCAGCGGTGAAGGTGGACATGGACCTGCTCCGCACCGCCTGTTGGGAGGAATTCAGCGTGTCGATCACCTACCGCGACCTGAGCGAGCAGCAGAGCCAGCGCGAGATCTGGCCCCTCGCCCTGTCGTATGGCGAGAGGTCACTGACCCTGTTGGCCAAGTGCCAGTTGCGCGCCGATTTCCGGTTGTTTCACGTCAACCGGATCGAACGACTGGACCGCGCTGGCAACAGCTTCCGCCCCCACCGCGCGGCCTTGCTGCGCGAGTATGTTGCGGGGTGGCGGCCGCTCACGCCTCTACCAACCCCCGCCCCTTGAGCAGCGCCTCGACCCCCGGCATGGCGCCGCGGAACGCGGCATAGAGTGCCTCGGCCTCGTCTGATCCACCGGCGGACAGGATGAATCTTTCCAGCCGTTGCGCCGTTGCCGGGTCGAAGGCATCGCCGGTTTCCTCGAAGGCGGCAAAGGCGTCGGCGTCCATCACTTCGGACCACATATAGCTGTAGTAACCGCTGGAATATCCATCCCCCGCAAAGACATGCGCGAAATGCGGCGTGGCGTGGCGCATGCGGATGGCGCGCGGCAGGCCGATGGATTCCAGCACCTCGGCCTGTTTTTGCATCGGGTCGGCGGGGGGCAGGCCGTCGTGGAACTCGAGATCCACCAGCGCCGAGGCAACGAATTCCACCGTGGCAAAGCCCTGATCCCAGGTCGCCGCGCCCTTCAGTTTGGCACGCAGATCGGCGGGCATCGCGTCGCCGGTCTGCCAGTGGCGGGCGTGGGCCTCGATGACCTCGGGCACCTCCAGCCAGTGTTCATAAAGCTGGCTTGGCAATTCGACGAAATCGCGCGCGACCGAGGTGCCGGAAATGAATTTGTAACGAACATCGGTCAGCATGCCGTGGAGAGCATGGCCGAACTCATGGAACAACGTGCGGGCGTCGTCCCACGACAGCAGCGCGGGCGTGCCCTTGGCAAAGTTGCAGACGTTGACGACGATGGGGCGCACCTCGCCGTTCAGCGCCGACTGGTCACGGAAGGTGGACATCCATGCGCCTGAGCGTTTTGAGGGCCGGGCAAAGTAATCGCCGATGAACACCGCCAGATGGCGGCCCTCGCGGGTCACCTCCCAGGCGCGGGCGTCGGGGTGATAGAGGGGGACATCCAGCGGCCGGAACTCGAGCCCGAACAGCCGGTTGGCGACGTCAAAGGCGGCGGCGACCATCGCATCCAGCGACAGGTAAGGCTTCAGTGCTGCCTCGTCGAAGTCGTGCAGCGCCAGACGGCGTTTCTCGGCATAGAACCGCCAGTCCCAGGGTTCAAGCGGGCCGACGAACCCGTCGGCATGCAGCAACGCTTCTGCAGCAGCGGCGTCGCGTTCGGCCGCAGTGCGGGCAGGTGCCCAGACGCGATGCAACAGATCCCGCACCGCCTGCGGTGTGCGCGCCATCTCCGGCTCCAGCTTGTAGGCGGCGAAATTGGCATAGCCCAGCAGTGTTGCCCGTTCATGGCGCAGGGCCAGCGTCTCGGCGGCGATGGCGCGGTTGTCGGTGGCGCCGCCCATCGCACCGCGCGCGACCCAGGCCTCATAGGCCTTTTGCCGCAAGTCGCGGCGGGTGGAATATTGCAGGAAAGGAACGATCAGCGACCGGTTCAGCGTCACCACATGCCCCGGCAGCCCGCGCTCCTCGGCCGCCGCACGGGCGGTTTCGACGACGAATCCGGGCAGGCCCGACAGATCATCGAGCGGCATGGTCCAGTCGCGCTCGTCGGCCAGCAGGTTCTGGGTAAAGGCGGTGCCCAGACTGGCCAGCCGCGATTTCACCGCTGCCATGCGCGCCGACCCTTCGCCATCCAGCGCTGCCCCGGCCCGCAGGAACAACCGGTGATAGAGCATCAAGACCCGCGCCTGTTCGGGCTCCAGCCCCAGCGACTCACGCTGGTCCCACAGCGCGCTCACCCGCGCCCAGAGCGCGGCGTTCGAGGTTATCTCGCTGGAATAGGCCGACAATTTCGGCGCGAGGTCACGTGAAAGTGCCTCGCGCTCGGGGTTCGAATCGGACCCGGCGAGGTTGAAGAACACGCCCGACACGCGGTCGAGCAGCGCATCGGCCTGCTCCAACGCCTCGATGGTATTGGCAAAGCTGGGCGCCTCCGGGTTGGCGGCAATCGCGGCGATGGCGGCGCGGCCCTGCGCCAGCCCTGCCTCGAATGCCGGGGCGAAATCGGCGTCGCGGATGGCGTCAAAGGGCGGCAGGCCAAAGGGGCCGGTCCAGTCGGAAAGGAAGGGGTTGGTCATGGGGCGCCTGCGCTGCAAGGAATTTGCGCAACCCTAACCCCGTCGCCCGGCAGGCGAAAGCCCTCAGCCCAGCAGCGCTGACACCTGATCGGCGCTGACCAGCCGGGCGAAATCGGCACCCAGCAGCGACAGGGTGACCCTTAGCACAGTTGCCGCGTCGATGCGCCCGCCGTCATGGGCGGGGATGTCGAAGCCGATCAGCGCATCACCGGGCAGCACCACAGTGAACCCCAGATCGCTGGCCTGCCGACAGGTCGAGGTGACACAAAACGCGGCCACCGCGCCGATCAGCACTAGATCGGTGATCCCCTCGGCGCGCAGGTGGCCCTGCAGCCCGGTGCCGGCAAAGGCCGACGAGCCGGATTTCCAGAACACCGCCTCGCCCGCCAAGGGCTCAAAGCCCGCCATCGGCGCCCCGTCCGGCGCACCCTTGCGAAAGGGCGAGCCGGGGTCGGGATCGTCATGGAACACATGCACTATGGGCAGGCCACGCCCCCGGAACAGCGCCAGCAGGGCGTGCCCGGCCGATTCGGCGCCGGGATTGGCCCGCTCGCGCCCCTCTCGGGTGCGGCGCGCCATGCCTTCCTGCATGTCGATGACCAAGAGCGCGGTGCGGCCCATGGGTCAGCCCCCCAGAAAATCGCCCTTGCCGACGGCAAGGCCATTGGCGCGCAGGATCGCATAGGCTGTGGTCATGTGGAAATAGAAGTTCGGCACCGCATAGCCGTGCAGATACTGTGCCGCAGGAAAGGTCAGCTCGCGCGGCCCGGCCTTGACGGTGATCGTGCGTGCGTCGGCGTTGTCAAAGGCGTCGGCGGGCAGCGATTGCAAGAAGGCCAGCGTGGTGGCGACGCGGGTGCGCAGGTCGGCCAGCGCACAGTCGCCGTCGACATAGACCGGCACCTCGACCCCGGCCAGCCGGGCGCCAGCGCCCTTGGCATGGTCGCAGGCGATGGTGATCTGCCGCCAGAACGGCAGCATGTCGGCAATCAGCCGCAGGTTGGGGATTACCTCGGGCTTGAAGCCCTTTTCGGTTTGCCAAGCCTCGGCCTTGGCCAGAATGGCGGCGAGGGCGGTGAGCGAATGGATGAAGAACGGGGTCGGATTGAGCACGAGGGCCTCCTGTTGCGCGTGGCGCGAGGAGGCCCTGTCCCGCGGAAAACCGCAAGGGGGATCAGACGCCCAGACACCAGCGCATGATGGCCTTTTGTGCGTGCAGACGATTCTCGGCCTCGTCCCAGATCACCGATTGCGGGCCGTCCATGACAGCCGAGGTCACCTCGTCCTCACGATGCGCGGGCAGGCAATGCATGAAGAGCGCCGCGTCACCGGCGGATTTCATCAGGCTCTCGTTGACCTGATAGCCGCGCAACTGGTTGTGGCGGCGTTCCTTGGTCGATTGGCTGTCGTGCATGGACACCCAGGTATCGGTCACCACCAGATCGGCGCCGATCACCGCCTTGGCCGGGTCGCGCACGATCTGCACCTCGCGGCCTTTGGCGCGGGCGAAGGCGATGAACTCAGGGTCAGGGTCCAGCGGCGGCGGGCCGGTGAAGGTGAAATCGAAACCGAACTGCCCGGCGGCCTGGATCAGCGAATTGCAGACATTGTTGCCGTCGCCCGACCAGACGACCTTTTTGTCGGCGATCGGACCGCGGTGCTCCTCGAAGGTCAGCACGTCGGCCATGATCTGACAGGGATGCGTGCGGTTGGTGAGGCCGTTGATGACCGGCACATCGGCGTATTCGGCCATCTCCTGAATCACCGACTCCTCATAGGTGCGCAGCATGATCATGTCGACATAGCGGCTGAGCACGCGGGCGGTGTCGGCGATGGTTTCGCCATGGCCCAATTGCAGGTCGTTGCCAGACAGGATCATCGTCTGCCCGCCCATCTGGCGCACGCCGACGTCAAAGCTGACGCGGGTGCGGGTCGAGGGTTTTTCGAAGATCAGCGCAACCATGCGGCCCTTCAGTGGCTGGTCGTCGTCGGGTTCGGCCTTGAAGCGGCCGTTGCGGGCGGTCTTCATCCGCGCGGCGGAATCGATCATCGTCCGCAGGTCTGCGGCGTCGGTGGTGTGAATATCGAGAAAATGGTTCATGTCAGGGTCTTTCGGGAAACCGGAGGAGGGGGCGCAACCCCTCACCCCCGGCGTATTTTCGGCAAGATGAAACTCAGGCGTTTTCCAGCGCGGTGGCAGCGGTGTCGAGGCGGCTCACGGCCTCGAGGATGTCCTCGTCCGGTATGTTGAGCGCGGGCAGGATGCGCAGCACATTGTCGGCGGCGGGCACCACCAGCACCCCGGCGGCGCGGGCAGCGACGGTGAGGTCGGTGTTGGGCGCCTTACATTTGAGGCCCAGCATCAGCCCCATGCCGCGCACGCCTTCAAACGTGTCGGGGTGGGCGGCGATCAGCCCCTCCAGCCGTTGACGCAGCAGGCCTGCCTTCCGGCTGACATCGGCGAGGAAGTCGGGCGCGGACACGATCTGCGTGACCGTCAGGCCAACGGCGCAGCCCAGCGGGTTGCCGCCATAGGTCGAGCCATGCGTGCCCGCCACCATGCCCGAGGCGGCGTTTTCCGTCGCCAGCACGGCGCCCAGCGGGAAACCACCGCCGATGCCCTTGGCGACCATCATGATATCGGGGGTGATCCCGGCCCATTCGTGCGCAAAGAGCTTGCCCGTGCGCCCCATGCCGCATTGCACCTCGTCGAGGACCAGCAGCGCGCCGGTGCGGTCGCAGGCGGCGCGCAGGGCGCGCAGGTCTTCGGCAGGCATTGTGCGGATGCCGCCTTCGCCTTGAATCGGCTCAACCAGAACGGCGGCTATGCTCTCGTCCATCGCCGCCTCAAAAGCCGCCATGTCGCCCCATGGCAGGTGCTGGAAGCCGGGCATGAGCGGACCAAACCCCTTGGTCATCTTTTCCGACCCGGCCGCAGCGATGGCGGCGTTCGAGCGGCCGTGAAAGGCGCCTTCGAAGGTCAGGATGGTGCTGCGGGGCGTGCCTTTGTCATACCAGTATTTGCGCACCATCTTGACCACCAGTTCGGCGGTCTCGGTGCCCGAATTAGTGAAGAACACGGTGTCGGCAAAGGTCTTGTCGACCAGCGCATCGGCCAGCGCCTGCTGCTGCGGGATCTGATACAAGTTCGACACATGCCACAGGTTTTGCGCCTGGTTGGTCAGAGTTTCGACCAGCGCAGGATGGGCATGGCCCAGCGCATTGACCGCGATGCCCGCGCCCAGATCGAGGAATCGGCGGCCATCGGCCTCAATCAGCCAAGACCCCTCGCCCTTCACAAAGGACAGCGGCGCGCGGTTATAGGTGGGCAGAACGGTGGTAATCATGGGAAATCCCTTAACGCGAAGGCCCATTCGTGCCGAAGGCAGCGGGCCGAGTCAATGCGGGTTCAGAGGAGGGGAGAGGGGCCTGCAGGGCAGGCATGACCGATCAGACGCTGGTGCGTCGGCGTCGCAGGCTGGAAAGGGCGTGCAGCGTGGTCATGGCGTCCGGATAGCGCGGCGCGATCCGTCTGTCGAGGGGTCAGTTGCGCGTCAGGGCCATGCGCAGCAGCTTGAGCGCCAGCAAGACCACGGGCGTCGCATGCAGCAGCAGGTCGAACCAGTCGAGCGGGCGCACAAGGGTTCCCGCGGCCAGCATCTTGAGCTTTTCCCACAGATGCGGCTCGGGGAAAAACGGCGCAAGGCCCAGCGCCAGCGCGGCGAAAGCCAGAGGCAGCAGGGGAAGACGGTCAAGAAGGGCCAGCATGGCGGGGGCTCCGGCAGGGTCATGTGGCAGCTAGCCACAGCGTGAAACCGGCGCAAGCCCCAGCGACTGCGGCATGTTGGCGAACACGGGGCGCTTGCCGGATGGATCATCAGGCCTTAACGGTTGATCCGGTACGCCCTTTGCAAGGTATCCGCCCCTTGATGCATGTCCATTCTCTGCCCGGTTTTCGGCCCAACACCTGTAAAGGTCCGATGCCGCGCGCTTTGTGGATGGGGGCCTGACGCTTGGCGGGGCCGAGGGTCAAAAGCGGGTTGCGCTGGCTGGCACTGTGCCTGGCATTGGCAGGCTGTTTCGAAACCGCACCGTTGACCCAGGCGGCCAGCCGGGTCTTGGCGCCAACGGCCGGGCCGTCGCAGGTCGCCGTGCTGGCAGGGTCGGTGCAAGTTGCGGGCCCGGCGGGCTATTGCGTTGACATCGAGGCCACGCGCGAAAGCGACATCGAGGCCTTTGTTCTGCTGGTGCGCTGCCGGGGCACGATCCGCCCCTCGCCGGTGTTGTCGGCGACAGTGACACGGATCGACGCCAGCGATGACCCCGACCAGATGCGTCGCCTTGTGCCCTTTCTGCAGACCGCGCCGGGGCGTGCGCAACTGGGTCGCTCGGGCGACCCGGGGCGGATTACGGTGAACGAGGCGGTGTTTGCCGATGGCGCGGTGTGGCTGTTGATCCATGACGCCGACAATCCGCGCAGTTTCGACGAGACCTATTGGCGCGCCATCCTGCCTGTGGCCGGGCGGGTGGTGACGCTGTCGGTGCTGGCCGCGGCCGAGCACCCGTTCGAGCGCGAAAGCGGTCTGGCCATCCTGCGCGGATTTGTGATGCGGATGCGTGCGGCGAACCGCCCGCAATAACGCGCGCTCAGTTCATGCCGCGCCGGATCGTTACAAATTCCGCGCGCCGGTTGTCGGCGACATTGGTCAGCGTGGCCTCGGGCAGCAAGAGTGAAAGCGCCATTGAACGGGCATGACCGGCAAGGGTGGGCGACAGTGCAAGGGCGGTGATGATGACCAGAACCCCCAGCTGCAGCGCCAACACCAGGTTGAGCAGCGAGCGAAAGGGCTGTTTGCGGGTCTTGTGCCGCAGCAGGATCTGGCCGATCCGCGCCCCCACCGAACCGCCCAGCACGGCGGCCAGCAGCAGATGGGCCTCAGGGATGCGCCAGGCCCCGGCAATTGCGCGGCGCTTGTCGAGGCGGAACAGCGCAAAGGTCAGGGTGTTGATGAATACGATCCACAGGGACAACGACAACAGGGCAGCGGCGGGCACGGCGATTCCTCATGGCAGGCTGGGGCCCCTCTTGCGGCAGGATTGCGGCAGCAATTTGACGCCTCGCCCGGCTTTGCCCGGCTGACGCAAGGTTTCGGGTGACAAAGCCCGGCACGCGGTTACGGTGCGACAAACGCCAGACCAGAGGTTGCCCATGTCCAGCCCGTTCCCGCATCTGCTCGCCCCGCTCGATCTGGGGTTCACCACGTTGAAGAATCGCGTGCTCATGGGGTCGATGCATTCCGGGCTGGAGGAGCGCGGCGATTGGGCCCGCGTCGCCACCTATTACGCCGAGCGCGCGCGCGGCGGCGTCGCGCTGATCGTCACCGGCGGCATGGCGCCCAACAAGGAGGGCGGCGTGTTCCCCGGTGCAGCGGGCCTCTATACGCCGCAGGACATCGCCAATCACCGGCTGGTGACCGAGGCCGTGCATGCCGAGGGCGGCAAGATCGCCATGCAGATCCTGCACGCCGGGCGTTATGCTTACGGCCCCGATTGCGTCAGTTCCTCGCCGATCAAGTCGCCGATCTCGCCCTTTGTCCCGCGCGAGTTGGATGAGGACGGGATCGAAAAGCAGATCGCCGATTTCGTCACCGCCGCCGAGCGCGCGCACGAGGCCGGTTATGATGGTGTGGAGGTGATGGGGTCCGAGGGTTATTTCCTCAACCAGTTCCTCAGCTTGCACGTCAACAAGCGGACGGATCGCTGGGGCGGCAGCTATGAAAACCGCATGCGGTTGCCGGTCGAGGTGGTGCGCCGGGTGCGCGCGGCGGTGGGGCCTGAGTTCATCATCATCTATCGCATCAGCCTGCTGGATCTGGTGCCCGATGGCCAGACCTTCGAGCAGACGGTGCAATTGGCGCAGGCGATCGAGGGCGCAGGCGCCAGTATCCTCAACACGGGCATCGGCTGGCATGAGGCCCGCGTGCCGACGATTGCCACCAGTGTTCCGCGCGCCGGGTTCGCCTGGGTGACGAAAAAACTGATGGGGCAAGTGGGGATCCCCCTCATCACCTCGAACCGGATCAACAACCCGGACACCGCCGAGCAGGTGCTGGCCGAGGGTTGCGCCGACATGGTGTCGATGGCGCGGCCGTTCCTCGCCGACCCTGAGTTCGTGAACAAGGCCGCCAGCGGCCGTGCCGCGTTGATCGCGCCCTGCATCGGCTGCAATCAGGCCTGTCTGGACCATACCTTCAGCGGCAAGGTTTCCACCTGTCTGGTCAACCCGCGCGCCTGTTTTGAAACCGAACTGACCTATGCCCGCACCAAAGCACCCAAGCGCATTGCCGTGGTCGGCGCTGGGCCCGCCGGGTTGATGGCGGCGCTGGTGGCCGATCAGCGCGGCCATGCGGTGACGCTGTTTGAAAAGGACAGCCAGATCGGCGGTCAGCTGAACATGGCCCGCGTGATCCCCGGCAAGGAGGAATTCCACGGGCTGGTGGCGTGGTTTCAGGCCTCGCTGGCGGCATCGGGCGTCGATCTGCGGCTGGGAACCGAGGCGACTGTCGCAGCCTTGGCCGGGTTCGACGCGGTCATCGTGGCCACCGGTGTCACCCCACGCGACCCCGGCATTCCGGGGCAGGACGGGGCGAATGTGCTCAGCTATATCGAGGTCTTGCGCGGCAAGACGCCGGTAGGGGCGCGGGTGGCGGTGGTCGGCGCGGGTGGCATCGGCTTTGACGTGGCGGAATACGTCACGCATCAGGGTGTCAGCCCGACGCTGGACCTTGCTGAATGGCAGCGCGAATGGGGTGTCGGTGACCCCTCGGTGGTGCCCGGCGGTCTGCTGGAGCCCCAGCCGCCGAAACCGGCCCGCGCCGTCACCCTGCTGCAGCGCAAGGCCGAGAAACCCGGCAAGCGGCTGGGCAAGACGACCGGCTGGATCCACCGCGCCAGCCTCGCGGCGCGCGATGTGCAGATGCTGGGCGGCGTGAGCTATGACGCGATCACGCCCGAGGGCATCGTGCTGGGCGGGCCGCAGGGGCAAAAACTGCTCGAGGTCGATACGGTGATCCTGTGCGCCGGGCAGGAGCCCGAGCGACGTCTGGCCGATGCCTTGATTGGCGCGGGTATGGCCGTGCATGTAATCGGCGGCGCCGACGTGGCGAGCGAACTCGACGCCAAGCGCGCCATCGATCAGGCAGCGCGGCTGGCAGCCACCCTCTGACACAACAGAGCCTCGCCGCCAGACCGCGGGGTTTTTGTGCACAATCCCTTATCAGGATAGGCAACAATCCATGATTTCCCGTCAGGATTGTGCTGTAATTTCAGACAATTGTCCCAGAGATACCCCCTCGCCGCCGTTTTGGCGCCGTATTTGGGGTGTGTAACGGAAACATCGAAACCGTTGACTTGTGGGTGACTCATGGACCGTCTGACCGAAATGGAAGCGTTTGCCACGGTGGTGGACCAAGGCGGTTTCACCGATGCCGCGCGCAAGATGGGCATTTCGAAATCCGCCGTCTCGAAACATGTCTCGTCACTGGAGGCGCGACTGGGCGCCCGGTTGCTGAACCGGACCACCCGGCGCGTCAGCCCGACCGAGATCGGCCTTGTCTATTACGACCGCGCCCGCCGCGTTCTGAATGACGCGGGTGAGGCGGACAGCATCGTCACTGCCATGCAATCGGCACCCTCGGGCGTGTTGCGCATGTCGGTGTCCACCGATTTCGGCGTCGGCCTGCTGTCGCCGGTGCTGGATGAATTCCTCGGCGAATATCCCGAAATCAGCGTCAACATGGTGCTCAAGAACCGCTATGTCGAACTGATTTCCGAAGGGTTCGATATGGCGATCCGGGTGGGCGAGATGGAGGATTCCTCGCTGCGCGCCCGCAAGATCACCGAAACCACCCAGCGGCTGATCGCCAGCCCGCGCTATTTCCAGCAGCACGGCCGACCCTCGCGGATCGACGATCTGAACGACCACCGGCTGTTGCATTATTCGAATCAGGCTAGCGCGAACGTCTGGCGCATCACTGCCCCCTCGGGCGAAGTGCGGCAGGTGCGCGGCAATGGCTGGCTGACGGTGAATGACGGGCAGTCTCTGCTGAACGCGGCGGCCAAGGGGCTGGGCATCGCCTATCTGCCGTCGTTCCTGTATCATGACGCGATGGCGCAGGGGCTGGTCGAAGATGTGATCCCGGACCTGCCGCCGACCACGCTGGGCATCTATGCGGTCTATCCGCCGGGCCGCTATACGCAGCCCAAGGTGCGCGCCTTCATCGATTTCCTCGTCGAGCAATTTGCCGACAAGGGCCCAGACAACTGGTGAGTTTGCCTGCGTCGACCGTGTCCCTCCGGTCGAAGCTCTGACTTGGCCGGCCCTGCGAGGGCCGGCCATTTTTCGTCCGCCTTACTTGGACGAGCCGCCCTTCGCGCCGCCGCTCGGCAGACCCGAGGCCACGCGGTTCGAATCGTCATTCGCGCCGCCCGAGGGTTTCTTTGCGCCGCTAGGCGCCGCGCCGCCTTTGCCGCCTGCCGAGGAACCTTTGGTCATTCGATGCACTCCTGTCGTTGCACGCAACCGCCCGAACCCTTGCGGGCGCCAGCCGACTGGGTGCCGGCTTGCGGGAACGATACCGAATTCCGCCCACAGGTCAAATCACGCCAGCAAAAAGCCCGGCGCTGAGGCGCCGGGCCAAGGTCTGATTGCTGAAACCGTGCCGTTCAGGGACGGGTTACTTGCTGCCGCCCTTGCCGCCGCCGGTGCCCTTGACCGGGGCCGCGCCGCCCTTGGTGGGGGCTGCGCCGCCCTTGCCACCGGCCGGAGCCGAACCCTTGCTGCCGCCAGTCCCTTTTGCCGTGCCTGCCATGTTCCGCACCTCCTGATCGCGGATGCCCGTGCCCGACGGAATGATCCCGTCCGGGGAGGGGCAAACCGGGCCCACGCAGGGCCCGATGCCACGCTACACCCGGTCTGGATGAAGCCAAAGGAACACCTGCGTGAGGGGCAAGTTTCGTCGCGCGCCGCGCGTGCCCTTGCCCCGGGTGCCGATTGAGGCCTATGCATCGCGCATCGGGGTGTACAGGCGGGGAAGCGGACGATGGACAAGACCGACGCGCAGCCCCTGAAGGCCGCCTTGTGGATGACCGGCGCGATTGCCTCGTTTGTGCTGATGGCCGTCGCAGGCCGTGCCGTGCAGGTCGAGTTGAACACGTTCGAGCTGATGTTCTGGCGGTCTCTGGTCGGGCTGGCCGTGGTCTCGGCGATCATCCGCTGGCGCGGTGGCAGCTTTGCCCTGGTGCGCACCCGCCATTGGGGGCTGCACCTGACGCGCAACCTTGGCCATTTCTTTGGTCAGAACCTGTGGTTCTTTGGCCTGACCGCGATTCCGCTGTCGCAACTGGTGGCGCTGGAGTTCACCATGCCGATCTGGGTGGCCCTGATGGCGCCGCTGTTTCTGGGCGAGCGGCTGACCGGCATCAAGATGCTGGTGGCGCTGCTGGGCTTCATCGGTGTGCTGGTGGTGGCGCAACCCGGGGTGAACGCGGTCAACATCGGCCATTTGGCGGGGATTCTGGCGGCGGTTGGCTTTGCCATCAACCTGATCTTTACCCGCCGGATCATGCGCCATGATGCGGTGCTGTGCGTCTTGTTCTGGATGACCCTGAGTCAAGGCGTGATGGCGCTGGGGCTGGCGGTGGCGGGGGGCTTTACCTGGCCCAGCGCGGGGATGATGCCCTGGCTGTTGGTGATCGCACTGACGGGGCTGACGGCGCATTACTCGCTGACCTCGGCGCTGGGCCTGGCCCCCGCGACGCTGGTCGCCCCGATGGAGTTCTTTCGCCTGCCGATCATCGCGCTGGTGGGTGTCTGGCTTTATGCCGAGGCGCTGGACCCTTGGGTGTTCCTGGGTGCGGTGATCATCTTTTCAGCAAACTTCATCAATCTGCGGGCAAATTCGGCACAAGCCCGCAGTTGACGCGGGGTCAAGGCGCTGTCCCCGAGGTCGGCCTTGCGCGCGTTGACGTCGCATTCTTGCAAAACGGGTTTGCACATGCGCGCGGCTGTGCTTTAACCCAAGGCATCAGTCCGCGAGCGGCGGACTGGCACAAAAAAATCCTTGGGAGGATACACATGGATCGTCGCTCATTCTTGCGCACATCGACCATCGGCGGTGCGGCTGCGGCTGCCTCGACGCTGGCGGCGCCCGCGATTGCCCAGTCGGCCACCACCTGCGTGATCGTTTCGACCTGGCCGCGCGGCCTTCCGGGCCTCGGCACCGGCGCCGAGCGTCTGGCTGCCGCGATCACCGCTGCCACCGATGGCGCGATCACCACGGAATACTATGCCGCGGGCGAGCGTGTCGGCGCCTTCGACGCCTTTGACGCGGTGTCGGCTGGCGACGCGCAGGCCTATCACGGCGCCGATTACTACTGGAAGGGCAAGCACCCGGCCTGGGCCTATGTCACGGCCGTTCCCTTTGGCCTGACCTCGGTCGAGCAGAACGCCTGGATCCACCACCTTGGCGGCCAGCAGCTCTGGGATGAACTGGGCGACGAATTCGGCGTCAAGGGCTTCCTCGCGGGCAACACCGGCCTGCAGATGGGCGGCTGGTTCAACAAGGAAATGAACTCGCCGGAAGATTTCCGTGGGCTGCGCATGCGTATCCCCGGCATCGGCGGCGACATGATGGCCAACATGGGCGTCTCGGTGGTCTCGCTGCCCGGCGGCCAGATCTATGAGAACCTGGTCTCGGGCGCCATCGATGCGACCGAATGGGTCGGTCCGTGGAACGACTATTTCCTCAACCTGCACCAAGCGGCGCGCTACTACTACTGGCCGGGCGTGCACGAGCCGGGCGCGGCGCTGTCGATGGGCTTCAACAAAGCCTGGCTGACCAGCCTGCCGACCTGGCAACAGCGCGCCATCGAGGCGGTCTGTCTGTCCGAGAACGACCGCATGCTGGCCGAGTTCAACGCCAACAACGGCGCCTATCTGCAGCGCCTGATCTCCGAGCACGGCGTGCAGCTGCGCGAGTTCAACGATGACATCTATGATGCCTTCGGCGACGCCGCCGAGGCGACCTTTGACACGATCCGTCAGCATTCGGATCTGGCGAACCGCTTCCACGAGTCCTTCGTGTCGGCGCGTGCGGCGGTCGGCGGCTGGCTGAACATCACCGACGTTGCCTATCTGCGCCAGCGCAACCGCGTGCTGGGCATCGAGTGATCGCCTGACGGCGCAAGAAACCGGACCGGGCGGCGCTCTCTGCGCGCGCCCGGTCTGCCATAAAGCGACCCGGCAAAGCCGGGACCACACAGGGTGGACCAGACCATGAGCACTGCGACCGCGCCCACGCGCGATTCGGCGGCATTCGTGCTGCGGGCTTTCGCTTGGGGGAGTGTCTTTGTGACCTTCGCCTTCCTGATCGAAAACTGGCTGGTGCATTGGCAGGGCCTGCCCGGTGCGCGCACGTCGCTGGGCGGGAGCGGCGGTCTGGCATCGCTGGGCGTCTATGGTCTGGCGCTGGTGCTGGCGGTGCTGGTCGCTCTGCGCCCGGTGCAGGGCGGGCTGCGCGCCGATTCGGCGCGGATCACCGCAGTTGCCGGGGCGATCGCGCGGGCGGCCTTCTGGATCGTGCTGCTGGTCGGGCTGGCGGATTCGGTGATTTCCTTCCTGCGGGTGGAAAACCTGCTGCCGGGCGTCGTCGGCGAGCACCTCGCCAACCAACTGGGCCTGCCGCAGTGGCGTGGGCCCTATGTCCATATGCCGCTGGCGGCGCTGGGCGTGGTGCTGGGCGTGATGACGCGCGGTGTCAGCTTTGTCTGGCTGACCTTGCTGGTGGTGATCGTGCAACTGGTCATCGTGATCGGCCGCTTTGTCTTTTCGTATGAACAGGCCTTCATCAGCGATCTGGTGCGCCTGTGGTATGCGGCGCTGTTCCTGTTTTCCTCGGCCTATACGCTGGCCGAAGAGGGGCATGTGCGCGTCGATGTGTTCTATGCCTCGATGTCGCGGCGGACAAAGGCACTGGTGAACGGCATCGGTGCGATCGTGCTGGGCATGAGCCTGATGTGGGTGATCCTGATCCTTGGCACCGCGACGCGCGCCAGCCCGATCATCGGGCCTTTCATCGGCTATGAGCAGGGCCAGCAGACCTATGGTCTGGCGACGAAATACTGGATGGCGGCCTTTCTGGGCATCTTTGCAACCCTGATGATGGTGCAATTCGCGGCCATGGTGCTCAAGGCGGGCGCCGACTGGCGCGGCGAGCCCGAAACCAACGCAGTCAAGGCGGGTTGATCGACATGGAACTGATCTTTCTGGCGATTCTCGTCGTGATGATGATGCTGGGGCTGGGCCTCGGCTTTCCGGTGGCCTTTGCGCTGCCCGGTTCGGCGCTGCTGACCATCGGGTTGGCGGTGGTCACCGGACTGGTGCTGATGGGCGATGCCTCGGCCTTTTTCGCCACCGGCAGCGCCGGCGAGTGGATGACGGCGGGCGTCACCAACTTTCGCGGCGTCTATTGGGAGGCCAATCGCGACACGCTGATCGCGATTCCGCTGTTCGTCTTCATGGGGATCATGCTGCAGCGGTCAAAGATCGCCGAGGACCTGCTGGTCACGATGGCCAAGCTTTTTGGCCGGTTGCCGGGCGGTCTGGGGATCTCGGTGGTGCTGGTCGGCGCATTGCTGGCCGCGACAACCGGGATCGTCGGTGCGACTGTGGTGGCGATGGGCCTCATCAGCCTGCCCGCCATGATGCGCAACAACTATTCGCAGCCACTGGCGACCGGGGTGATTCTGGCATCGGGAACGCTGGGGCAGATCATCCCGCCGTCGATCGTGCTGATTATTCTGGCCGACCAGCTGTCATCGGCGGTCGATGCGGCCGGGCAACTGCGGCTGGCCGAGTATCAGGCCGCCACCGGCGAATTTGCGATGCCGTCGGAACTGGGGGTGATTCCGGCTTCGGCGGGCGACATGTTCATGGGCGCGCTGATACCGGGGCTGATCCTTGTGGGGATCTATATCGTCTATATCCTCGGCTATGCGCTGCTGCGGCCCGCCAATGCCCCTGCCGTGCCGATCGAGGGCGACATGGACCGCGCTTTTTGGTCCGAGGTCTTTTGGGCCACCGTGCCGCCTTTGCTGCTGATCGTGCTGGTTCTGGGCTCGATCCTGACCGGCGTCGCCACGGTGACACAGGCCGGTGCCGTGGGTGCCGCCGGTGCTGCGGTGATGGCCGGATACAAGCTGCATCCGGGGCGCGGTCAGTTCCGCCCGGCGATCCTGGGGATGGTCGCGCTGGTGGTCATCGCCGTTCTGGCCCGGACCTTCAACCTGAACATCCGGCAACTTGACAGCTCGGGCGATCAGTGGGGTGTGGTGCTGGCGGGGCTGGCCGTGCTGGCGCTGGTGGTCTCGCTGGCCTGGAGCACCTGGCGCACCTGGAAGGTCGAGAACACGCTCTATGAGGTGATGGTCGAGACCGCAAAGACCTCGTCGATGGTGTTCATCATCCTGCTGGGCGCGGCGATGTTGATCGCGGCGTTCCGTGCCTTTGGCGGCGACCATCTGGTGACCGAATACCTGACCGGCCTGCCGGGGGGCTTCTGGGCGCAGTTCTTCGTCGTGATGGCGGTGATCTTCCTGCTGGGCTTTTTCCTCGATTTCATCGAGATCGCCATCATCGTCGTGCCGATCACCGCGCCGATCCTGCTGATGAACCCGGAGGCGAATGTCACCGCGATCTGGCTGGGCGTGATGATCGGGCTAAATATTCAGACCTCGTTCCTGACGCCGCCCTTCGGCTTTGCGCTGTTCTATCTGCGCGGGGTGGCCGACAAGGCCGTGACGACGCTGAACATGTACAAGGGTGTCATTCCCTTCATCGCCATGCAGTTGCTGGCCGTCGGGATCGTCGGCTATTTCCCCTCGCTGGCGAATTACCTGCCGTCGCGGATTGCGCTGCTCAGCGAAAACGCCCCGCCACCCCGCAATCCGCGCCTGCAATATTGCATCGAAGGCGAGATGGAGCGGGCAATCCCGGCGCAGCGCGATGCGGTGACGGTGCTGGTCGAGCGGCTGCGCGGCGCGGATGCGTCGATGCTGCCGACTGGGCGCCAGCGCGACCTGACCCGCGCGCTGGACGGCTATGGCAGCAGTTTCGACCTGCTGGCAGCCTTTGGCGAGGCCCAGAGCACCATTGCTGCAGCGACGCCCGACTATGCGCCACTGCATCGGGTGGTCCGCCAGATCCGTTCGGATACCGCGCGGTTGCGGCTGCGCATTGCGCGCAACGACACGCTGATCGAACGGCTGCGCACCGCCGAGCAGGCCGAGGCGCGCGACGAACTGATGGCCGAGAACGCCCGCCACGCGGCAGAAATCGCCGCGCTGGAGGCTCAGGTGCCCGCCGGATGGGACGAGGAGCACGAGCATTTCCGCACGCTGACCCGCGCCGAGAGCGATGCGCGCCGCGCCTTCCGGCAGGCCGCCGAGCCCAGCTATGTCGCGCTGCGTGACATCACGGCCGAAGTGGCCTCGGCGCCGGGCTTTGCCGCGCTGCGTGAGCAGGTGGCGCAGGTGGTCTCGCGAATCGGCGTGACCGAGGGCGAGGCGCTGGCCGCCGAGGTCAGCGCCATCGAGGCGCAACTGGGCACGCTGGCGGGGTCGGGCGATCTGCGCGGGGCGCTGAGCGACCTGCGCCGCGTGTTGGCGGGGCGGCGCGCTGACGCCGAGCAGGCGCTGGAGGCCGGGCCGCTGGTGGTGGCGCAACTCGAGGCCGATATCGCGTGGCGGCAAGCCGCAGTGCAGGGCGGGATCCTGACGGCGCTGCAGGCGCTGGAGGCCGAAACCCGCAACACGCTGGGCCTGCGCGAGCAAGAGCGGCTGCCGCGGGATCTGGCGATCGACGTCGCCAGCTGCCTCGCGCATCACCGCGACGTGTCGCTGGCCTTCTGACGGGGCGAGGGGGCCAGCCCCCTCGCGCTCCCCCGCCAAGGGGGGTGCACGCACCCCCCTCTGGACACCCCCCGTGGATATTTCAAGAGCAAAGAGGGGCGATCTGGTGCAGGCGCCCGGCCTGTGCTAGCTGCGCAGCATGCTGGCGGTCTTTGTTCAAACCCTTCCGTTCTTTGCAATCATCGGGCTGGGTTACGGCGCCGGCAAGCTGGGGATTTTCCCGCCCGAAGCCACCGCTTGGCTGACGAAATTCGTCTTTTTCTTTGCCCTGTCCGCGATGCTGTTCGGGTTCTCGGCCAGCATGGCGCTGGGCGACATTTTCGAGCCACGCGCAGCGGCGGCCTATCTGTGGGGCTGCGGTGTGGTCTATCTGATCGCGCTGGGCGTGGCAATGATCCGGCTGCGCCCGCTGAGCGAGGCGGTGATGGAGGCCCATACCGCGATCATCGGCAACACCGGCTTTCTGGGCGTGCCGATGCTGGTGCTGCTGCTGGGCCCGCAGGCGGCAGCGACGGTGCTGCTGGTGCTGGTGATCGACCTGATCGTCTTCTCCAGCCTGCTGACGATCATCATCACTTTGGCGCGCGAGGGCAAGATTTCGGCCGATTTGCCGCGGGTGATCGCTCTGGGTCTGGCCAAAAACCCAATGGTGGTGGCGATGGCGCTGGGGCTGACATGGTCGGCGACTGGCTGGCCGCTGCCGGGGCCGATCGGCGCTACCATGACGTTGCTGGGCGCCGCAGCGACGCCCGGCGCGCTGTTCGCCATCGGCGCCAGCCTGACCAACAAGCGGGCCGAGCGGCTGACCGTGGCCGGATGGCTGAGCTTTGCCAAGCTGATGTTGCATCCGCTGGCGGTGGGGGTTGCCGCGCTGTGGATCTTCAAGGTCGAGCCCTATGCAGCCGGGGTGCTGATCAGTGCCGCAGCGCTGCCGGTGGCGGGGAATGTGTATATTCTGGCGCAGCATTACGGGGTTGCGGTGGCGCGGGTCTCGGCGGCGATCCTGATATCCACCGCGATCAGCGTGCTCAGCCTGCCCATCATCATCGCCCGCTTTGGCGGATAAGCAAACTCTTGTCACATTGGCGCCTCGGCAGCGCTTGCAGGGTCCAGAACCCCTCCCTATATAGCCCTTCGAAGCCGGGAGTGGCCCCAAGGGGGCGGCCCGGTTCTGGGATCGGGGGGCGAAGCCTGACGGGATCGCCGCCCCACAACATCGCCGAAGGAAGAGGAAAGCAACATGGCTAAAGTCATCGGGATCGACCTCGGGACGACGAACTCCTGCGTGGCCATCATGGAAGGCTCGCAGCCCCGCGTTCTGGAAAACGCCGAGGGCGCGCGCACCACGCCGTCGATCGTCGGTTTCACCGAAAGCGAGCGTCTGGTCGGCCAGCCGGCCAAGCGCCAGGCGGTCACCAACCCCACCAACACCGTTTTTGCCGTCAAGCGCCTGATCGGTCGCCGTCTGGGCGATGCAGAGGTGGAAAAGGACAAGAAACTGGTGCCGTTCGAGATTGCCGACGGCGGCAATGGCGACGCCTGGGTCAAGGTGCGCGGCGAGAAATACTCGCCCAGCCAGATCAGCGCCTTCATCCTGCAAAAGATGAAGGAAACCGCCGAGTCCTATCTGGGCGAGACGGTCACGCAGGCGGTCATCACCGTTCCGGCCTATTTCAACGACGCCCAGCGTCAGGCCACCAAGGACGCGGGCAAGATCGCCGGTCTGGAAGTGCTGCGCATCATCAACGAGCCGACGGCGGCCGCGCTGGCCTATGGTCTGGACAAGAAGGAAACCAAGACGATCGCGGTCTATGACCTTGGCGGCGGGACCTTTGATATCACCATTCTGGAGATCGACGACGGCCTGTTCGAGGTGAAATCGACCAACGGGGACACCTTCCTCGGCGGCGAGGATTTCGACATGCGCATCGTCCAGTATCTGGCCGATGAGTTCAAGAAAGAGCATGGCGTTGACCTGACCCTCGACAAGATGGCGCTGCAACGCCTGAAGGAAGCGGCGGAAAAGGCCAAGATCGAGCTGTCGTCCAGCCAGCAGACCGAGATCAACCAACCCTTCATCAGCATGGACCGCAACACCGGCCAGCCGCTGCACATGGTGATGAAGCTGACCCGCGCCAAGCTGGAATCGCTGGTGGGCGATCTGATCGTCAAGTCGATGAAGCCCTGCCAGCAGGCGCTCAAGGACGCTGGTCTGTCGAAAGGCGACATTGACGAGGTGGTTCTGGTTGGCGGCATGACCCGTATGCCCCGCGTTGTGGAAGAGGTCACCAAATTCTTCGGCAAGGACCCGCACAAGGGCGTCAACCCCGATGAGGTGGTGGCGCTGGGTGCCGCCATTCAGGCCGGCGTGCTGCAGGGCGACGTCAAGGACGTGGTTCTGCTGGACGTGACCCCGCTGTCGCTGGGCATCGAAACGCTGGGTGGCGTGTTCACCCGGTTGATCGACCGCAACACCACCATTCCGACCAAGAAATCCCAGGTGTTCAGCACTGCCGAGGACAACCAGAACGCCGTGACGATCCGGGTGTTCCAGGGCGAGCGCGAGATGGCGGCCGACAACAAGATCCTCGGCCAGTTCAACCTCGAAGGCATCCCGCCCGCTCCGCGCGGGATGCCGCAGATCGAGGTGACCTTTGACATCGACGCCAACGGCATCGTCAACGTCTCGGCCCGCGACAAGGCCACGGCCAAGGAACAGCGGATCACCATCCAGGCCTCGGGCGGTCTGTCGGATGCCGATATCGACAAGATGATCAAGGATGCGGAGGCCAACGCAGACGCCGACAAGGCCCGCAAGGATCTGGTCGAGGCCCGGAACCAGGCCGAAAGCCTGATCCACTCGACCGAGAAATCGCTGGCCGAATACAAGGACAAGGTCGATCCGACGACCGTCGAGGCCATCGAGTTGGCGATTGCCGCGCTCAAGGACACGCTGGACGGGGACAATCCCGACAAGATCAAATCGGGCATCAACAACGTCCGCGACGCCTCGATGAAGCTGGGCGAGGCGATCTACAAGGCGCAGCAAGACACCGCCGAAAGTAGCGACGAACCGCGCCCGGTCGATGACGACATCGTCGACGCCGATTTTGAAGACCTCGACAACAACAAGCGTCGTGGCTGACGCCACTCGTGTTCTGCGGGGCCCCGGACGGTAACACCGGACCGGGGCCTTGCCTGTGAGAATGGGGTCCACGGATGGCCAAGCGCGATTATTATGAAGTCCTTGGTGTGCCAAAGGGCGCCTCGGCCGAGGATTTGAAGAAAGCCTATCGGACCAAGGCCAAGGAACATCATCCCGACCGCAACAAGGACGATCCCGGCGCCGAGGCCCGCTTCAAGGAAGTGAACGAGGCCTATGACGTCCTCAAGGACGCCGACAAGAAGGCCGCTTATGACCGGTTTGGTCATGGCGCCTTTGACGGCAGCATGGGTGGCGGTCCGCGCGGTCCACGTCCAGGGCAGCCGGGCGGCGGCGATTTCGGCTCCAGTTTCTCGGATGTGTTCGAGGATCTGTTCGGCGATTTCATGGGCGGGCGCGGCGGTGGCGGCGCGGGCGGTCAACGCCAGCGGGCCAGCCGGGGCTCGGACCTGCGCTATAACCTGCGTGTGACGTTGGAAGAGGCCTTTACCGGCTCGCAAAAATCCATTCGCGTCAATACCTTGAACTCTTGTGACGAATGCCACGGCACCGGGGCCGAGGGCGGCGCCGAGCCCGTCACCTGCCCCACCTGTTCCGGCATGGGCAAGGTGCGCGCGCAACAGGGCTTCTTTACGGTCGAGCGCACCTGCCCCACCTGCGGCGGCATCGGCCAGATCGTCAAGAACCCCTGCAAGGCGTGCAAGGGCGCCGGGCGGGTGGAAAAGGAACGCAGCCTCAGCGTCAACATCCCGGCTGGGGTCGAAACTGGCACCCGCATCCGCCTCTCGGGCGAGGGCGAGGCCGGGTTGCGCGGCGGACCGGCGGGCGATCTCTATATCTTCATCGAGGTGCGCGAGCATCCGATTTTCCAGCGCGACGGGCTGGATCTGCAATGCCGTGTGCCGGTCAGCTTCACCACGGCTGCGCTGGGCGGTGAGGTCGAGGTGCCGACGATCGACGGTGGCCGTTCGCGCGTCAAGGTGCCGCCGGGCGCACAATCGGGCAAGCAGATGCGCCTGCGCGCCAAGGGGATGCCGGCGCTACGTGGCGGCGGACAGGGGGACATGTTGATCGAACTCAGCGTGGAAACCCCGGTCAACCTGACCGCCCGGCAAAAGGAACTTCTGCACGAATTCGAGTCGCTTTCGGCTGACAACCACCCTGAAGGCAACAGTTTCTTCAGCAAAGTCAAGAGCTTCTGGGATGGGATGAAGGGCTGACCGGCGGGCGTTTCTGTCGGGGCGGGCGTTAACGAAATCTCAACCGGAATCGGCCGATGATGGGGCATGTCCATGCGCCCGGCCCTTTCCGAACCTCCGCTGCCGCTGTTCGCCCCCGCGCAACCGGTCGATGCACCGCTGCCGTCCTATCTGAAGGACCATCGCAAACGCCTGCGCACGCGCTTTCTTGAAGGGGGCGCGGCCGCGGTGCCTGAGTACGAACTGCTGGAACTGCTGCTCTTTGGCGCGATCCCCCGGCAGGATGTCAAACCCCTCGCCCGCGCCCTGATGGACCAGTTCGGCGACCTTGCCGGTGTGCTGACAGCGCCACCTGTCCAGTTGCAGCGCGTGGACGGTGTCGGCGAAACCGTGCTGGTGACTCTGAAACTGGCCGAGGCGGTCGCGTTGCGGCTGACGCGGGCCAAGGTCTTGAATCGGCCGGTAATTTCTTCATGGGACGCGTTGCTCGATTATTGCCACACGGCAATGGCGCATCGCAGTGTCGAGCATGTGCGTGTGCTGTATCTGGATCGCAAGAATTGCCTCATCGCCGATGAAGAGCAAGGCCGTGGCACGGTCGACCATGTTCCGGTTTACCCGCGCGAGGTGCTGCGACGCGGCCTCGATCTGGATGCCTCGGCGCTGATTCTGGTGCACAATCACCCCTCGGGCGACCCGACACCCAGCCAACAGGACATCAGTTTGACCGAACGCATCCGCGAAGGGGCCGAGGCGCTGTCGCTGGTGCTGCATGACCATCTGATCATCGGAAAGTCGCGCGAGTTCAGTTTCCGCGCCGAGGGATTGTTGTGACAGGCGTGTTTTTCCTGCTGGCGCTCTGGTTAACGCTGGCGTCGGCGGCATGGTCCGTTGATATTCCCTGCCGCGAAACCCGGAAACCCGGCGCGCTGCGCCGGGTTCATCGGATCTGGGGGTTTGGCCGTGGTCCGCCGCAGCGGCCTCAGTTGAGTGCGATCTGCAATTCGGGCAGGACGCCGGGCAGCACCAGATAGCCGCCGTTACCGTCGCACTCCGGCATATCCAGCCGGATTTGGCGGGCCTGTGCCGATGCAATGCCATGCACCTCGATTGCGCCGACTTGCAGCGGCACGCCACACGATGCGTCAGTCACCGGAATCTCGATTTCGAGCGAAACCTGACCGCGCTGCGAACTGGTGCCGCGCGGGAAGGAATAGACCTGCGCCAGTTGCGAGCCCTGCAGTGCTGGGTCGCCCAGCATGGTGACAAAGCCATGCTCGGCGCCTGTCATCGGCAGCGGACTGCCAGGATGGATGTGCCCCGGGTCGCCGTATTGCGCCCCGAATTCATAGGCGTGCAGCGCCAGCGTCGCGGGGCCTTGCCAGAACAGTGCGACGCGCTCGATCCCAGCCAGATCGGGGACAAGAGTGGAATCGCTCTGCTCGCGGCCGTCAGCAAAGGCGAGGGTTACGCTGGCCTGTTCGGTCAGCGCGGGCACCAGCATCATCATCTGACCGTCGGCGCCGATCCGGGCGCCAAAGGTCAGGCCGGCATGGCTGAGGGTTACCTGTTCGCCCGCATCGCAAGGCGCGTAGATGCTGGTTTCGAGCATCGCATCGGCCGCTGGGGTCACGACGAGCCAGACCGCGCAGGCATTCAGTTCCGCCTGCAGTTCCGGGTCGAGCGGCTCGGCGGCAGTGGTCGGAGCAGGATCGACCTGAGCGAGGCGCTCGGCGACCGGATCGGGGCCGGGCAGAGGGAGCTCGGCGCGCGGCACATCGACGCCGGACAGGATGCTGGCACCGGCGATGGGTGCCTCGGGCTGTGGCAGGATGCTGGCGCTAACCAGGCTGGCAGCCGGTTGCGGCGCGGCAGCGGGCGCCAAGGTGGCAAGCGAGGGCGCCTCGGGCGCAAGGGGGGCCTGGGCCATCGGCACCGGGGCCGGTGCAGCCTGCTCGGCCGACTGGAAGTGGGTTCCGGCAACAACCGCCGCACCCAGTGCGACAGCGGTAACGGCAACAATACGGACCCGATTCATGGCAAACTCCGACTCGCGGTTGAGACGAGCCCTTGTCGCCCCGGAAAAGGGCAGCTTTTGGGCAGCAACGTGGTGCTTTCAGGAAGGCAGTGTCCGCCTGCGGGGCAGGAACTGCTGCGCCGCGCCGATCGACCGCTGATGCGCACA
>Ga0209573_1000786_pt1 | contig 58304 bp, 53 predicted proteins | sample TNRBio252014_DNA_FD_185870 | JGI IMG/M metagenome (GOLD analysis project Ga0209573, IMG submission 185870) | Wastewater treatment Type I Accumulibacter community from EBPR Bioreactor in Madison, WI, USA - TNR Reactor_6/25/2014_ DNA (SPAdes)... | ecosystem: Engineered > Bioreactor > EBPR >...
CCTGAAGGCCGGCGGCACCGGGCTCAACCTCACCGCCGCCGACACGGTGATCCTCTATGATCCGTGGTGGAACCCGGCGGTGGAGGCGCAGGCGATCGACCGCAGCCATCGCATCGGCCAGGACAAGCCGGTCTTCGTCCACCGCCTGGTGATGCTGAACACGATCGAGGAAAAGATGCTGGAGCTGCAGCGGCGCAAGGGCGCCCTGGCGGAGGGGCTGTACGATCCGGAGGCCGGCGCCCCCCTCGACATCACCGCCGACGATATCGAGATGCTGCTAGCCGGTGCCTGACTACGCGCTAACGCGCTGAGGTTCGACGCTTTTCGAACCCTCTTGCTTCCATAGTGCTGACAGGGCGCGGTGTGCGGCTCCTTACTGAATTCGCAGTGCTGCGCTAAGCGATTGATATTGCGAAGAAAATTTGGTTGCGGGGGTAGGATTTGAACCTACGACCTTCAGGTTATGAGTTATTTGGATGCGACTTCTATCCTCTACGCGCGATTGCGCAGAAATGCGCTAACTACCTGATATCGTTGACTTTTCATGGTCAGCGCGGCATTCTCCGTGCGATCGGCTACGACGAATTTCCTTCCCTCTTGCTGACATAGTGCTGACTGAAGGAGCCGCCGCAGCCTGATCGGGTAGCAGATTGTCGATCAGGAACCGCCGCATGGGCAAGCTTACCAAACGCACGATCGAGGCGCTGGCGCCGCGAGAAATCGACTACATCGCCTGGGACAACGACGTCCCCGGCTTCGGCGTCCGGGTGATGCCGTCGGGGCGTAAAAGCTTCGTTCTTCAGTATCGCGCCGGCCGCCGGTCGCGGCGGATGGCGCTGGGCTACGTCAACGTTGTGACGCCGGGGCAGGCACGGACGATGGCCACCCGCCACTTGGCGGCGCTGCGCCAGGGGATCGATCCGCTGGCCGAACGCGATGCCGGCCGCGACGCGGTGACGGTGGGCGACCTCGCCGGACGCTTCGATGCCGAACACATCGCGGTGCACCTCAAGCCCTCGACGCAGAAGGAATACCGCCGCAGCCTGGAGAAGTTCATCCTCCCGTTCTTCGGCAACCGGCCGATCGCCGAGGTGAGCCGCGAGGAGGTCGCCCGCTTCCACCACAAGTACCGGCACGTCCCCTACCAGGCCAACCGCTGCCTGGAGATCCTCTCCAAGATGTTCAATCTCGCCGAGCTGTGGGGGCTGCGTCCGGACGGCTCCAACCCGCGCAAGCACATCAAAAAGTACAGGGAGGAGAAGCGCGAGCGATTCCTGTCTGCGGCCGAGCTGCGGCGCGTCGGTGATGTGCTCGATGAGATGGAAGCTGAAGGGCTGGAGATGCCGTCGGCGATCGCCGCGGTCCGGCTGCTCATCCTTACCGGCTGTCGGCTGAACGAGATCATGACGCTGAAATGGAGCTACGTCGATCTCGACGCCGGCAGGTTGAACCTTCCCGATTCCAAGACCGGCGCCAAGGTCGTGCACATCGGCAGGCCGGCGGCGGATGTGTTGCGCTGCATCCCTCCCCTGCCCGGCAATCATTGGGTCATCACGGGCAAGAACCCCGGCGCCCGCCTCAACGATCTGCAGCCGTTCTGGCAGCGCGCTCGCGCTCGTGCCGGACTCAAGGACGCCCGCATCCATGACTTGCGCCACACGTTCGCCTCGGCTGCCGTCGCCGCCGGCCAGGGCCTGCCGATGATCGGCAAGCTCTTAGGCCACACGCAGGTGGCGACGACCGCGCGCTACGCACATCTGGCCGCCGATCCGGTCAAGGCGGCGGCGGAGCAGGTATCGCGTGCGATCGCTTTGGAACTTGAGTGACGGACTTGGCAGAAACCAGTTTCCAATGCTGACTCCTCCGCCATCCTTGGGCAAACAGTCTCCCCCGCCCCAGCAGGCCCGCAAGAGAGAGTAACCGCTGGCTTTTCGCTCTGAGCCTCGTGACCCGCTTTGCGGCCCAGAAGCCGGCTACGATCTCGCTCCCGCCCTCCTTTCCCAAGGCTCTGACTTCGCGGATGTGATGCGGATTTCGCATCTTTGTAGTCGCACGGGATTTTCTACTGTCGCTTTCCATACTGCGAACTTGACGGCTGGCCGTCCGAGAGGAACCGACGTCGAACTGCAAAAACTCACACTAACACATTTGCTAAGTTAGGTAGCGCACATGACTTTGAGAGCCGCTGCCTTCGGATCGCCGAAGAAGATCGGGTCAACGTGTTCAATAATGTCAGAGCTAACGTCGAGGAAGTTACGCTTGTTCTCGATGGGGATGAGGGCGCGCTTCGCGCCGTTGTCCTTCGCGATCTGAAGAGGCTCAGCAAGCGAGCGGAGTGACTTGATATTTCCCTGAACGCTGAGGTCACCAAGGATCAGAAGCGCGGGGCTCACGGGCGCCTTCCGCAGGGCCGAGCAGCAGGCGACAAAGAAGGCAACGCCGAGCTCGGCCTCGACGCGGTTTGCGAGCAGGTCGATCACCTCGACGTGGAGGTCCGAGACGTCGAGGTCGCGCGCAATGCCGAGATCGGTCTTCTTCGCCTGCAAGAAGCTGAATGCGCGCTGCACCGACTCCTTCATTGCCCCGGCAACGCCACCGGCGAGCTTGAGCTTGCCCGTGCCGCTCGAGACGGAGACCTCGACGCGGTAGAGACCGACAGTGGCGTCAGACGTGACGCCCGCGCTGTAGACGGTGCCAGGCGCGAGAGGGTCGGTGGAGATGAGGTCGCGTCCGCCTTGCTCTGGCACCCCGACGAACTTCTCCTCGCCGGTCTCCTGCAGTGTGTAGCTGAAGGACGTGTGGTAGTACTCGAAGGAGCCCATCTTCTTGAGCTGCTCCTTCACGCGCCTGCGCCCCTCGAGCGCGAGCTCGAGGACTTCGGCAAGCTCCTCGTGCGTGACCTCGCCGTGCGGAAACAGGATCTTCATCAGGCCCGAGACGGTCTTGCGGACGGCCTTCCGGTCACGGGCGTTTAGGTGGGCGCCGAGCGAGAAGTGGCGGTCAACGATCTCCGTGAAATTATGCTTCCGCATCTCGCGGAGCGCTTCCGCGAGGTAGTCGACGACGAACCCGTAGTGGTCCGTGAAGAAGTCGTTTCGCATCTTCGGTATCTCCCAACCTGGGAGGTAGAAGTGCAGGCGGTCGATGAACGCCATGTCGTCACGAATGATGTCCGGCATCGGCGCGAATAAGTGTCCCGTCTGGACCATCACGTCGACGGGTTGGTTCGTGTTGCCGAACATGGCGATGCTCGCGTCACCGGAGACGGCCTCCTGCCCGCGTTGAAAAGTGCCGGACTCGCAATACGTCTTCATCGTTGTGATTACCTCCTTCGGCATTTTCTGGAGGTCGGCGACCTCGTCGAACCCGACGACGTCCCAGATTTGCACCATGCCCTTCTGGCGTCCCGACATGTGACCGAAGAGGTTTGCAACCGTCGTACCGCCCGTGAGCAGAGCCGAGTAAGGTGACATCTCCTGAACGACGTAGCTCTTGCCCGTACTGCGCGGGCCAAGCTCGATGAGGTTGTAGTTGCGCTCGGCGAGAGGGATGAGCCGGACAAGGAAGAGCAGCTTCAAGCGCCGCGACATCTCGCCCGGCTCGTAACCCATGCTGCGCATGATGAGGTCGAGCCACTCATCGCTCGTGAACTCGCTCCGAACGCGGCGGTACTCCTGGATGTCGAAGGTCGCGATCTGGATCGGGGTCAGCTTGTCTATCCAGAACGGGTTCTTTCCACGCGACTCCGCGTCGTACTCAAAGCGCACATCGACCTGCGCCCAGACACCGCCCATCACAAGGCGCTCGTACTCTCGTACATAGTGCTCGGGCACGTGCACATTCTTGTGCCCGAAATTCTTCACCTCGGCCCAGTAGTCCGAGTCGACGAGGCGAACCTTCACCTTGTCGATGAAGGTGTGGCGCCCGCGGTCCTTGACCTTCGCCTGGGCCTTCATCGACTCGTCTGAGCGGATGTAGTTGTTGGCAAGCGTGTCGTGAACGACCTGCAGCCCCATCTGGATGGAAAGCTCGTCCGATGACGCGCAGTACTTGCCTAGGAGGAATTCGAGGACGAAGACCGGGACGTTGGCGCCAACCTTGACCTTCCGCACGAGATCTTTGCGCACTACCTTTCCGGCGAACAGGCAGTTTACCTTGTCGTCGAGCGCATCTCGGCTCGGAGCGATTCCGTTGCTCATCGCCTACATTCCAAGTCGAACTGGTATGTCGTTGGGCGATCGGTACAACTCTGCATCGGTCGCCGGGTCCTGCACCACAACGCGAAGCGAGACCGCGCTCTCGTCGGTGAGCAGGAATGCGACCGCGACTGGCTTATTCGGGTCGAGCGTCACGCACCCTGTTGTGCGGTCGAACTGCGCATCGACGGCCATGCCGACGGCGCCGACCTGCTTCCCCGCCGCCATCAGCAGCGGGCGAACCTGAAGCCCCGTCGCTCCCAAAACCAGCTGTTTCTCGCCCAACGTGAACGTCACGCTGAAGATACGGTTCGTGACCGCATCCGGGAGCGTGGACGCTGTTACCGGACCCGCGAACGGGCGGACGGACTCCCGAGCCTTAGTTCGCACGGTGAGCACTGGGACGACGAGTTCCTGAAGCGACGGGCCGCCGTGGTGGTACGCGAGATCGCCGCCGGCCCGGAACACGCCCGAAGCCGCCGGGAACACGAACTCCAGATCGGACAAGTAGCCGAGCGCGGACGCGGCGACGCGCACGCATCCTGCGGGCGTGCTCCCACCACGACCGATCCAGCAACGACGGTGCAGCTCAACGGTGTTGCCGCCCGGCACGTCGCTCCGCATGGACTCGTCCCGGTCGTTCGCGAAAAAGAGATGCCCGTGGTCGGCCGTGACGACCGCGTGCTCGAAACCGGCCGCGGCCAGCTTGCGGATGGCGCGCGCGAGGTTGTCGATCACCGTGTCCATGACCTTGCGCGCCTGGAAAGTGAAGCCGGTCTCGCCGGCGTGGTCGATCTCCTGCGAGCGGATGAGGACGACCTGAGCGCCGTCGAGCTTCTTCGCGAGCTTCGATGGCTGCAGGCTGAGCAGCTCATCGAGCGCCACGTCGACCAGCTTCGGCACCCTCGCGGCCGCGAACCTCTTCCGGCTCGCGAGGTCGGGAAGGAAGCTCTCCTCGATGCGCGCTCCGAGCTTACCTCCTTGCTCGACCACGGAGAAGCTTGCCGAGGCGCCAGGCATCAGAGCGGCCATACCAATGGGCGTGATGCTGGGCAGAGCGCCGACTGCTGGTCGGATGGCGACCTCCGACGATTTTGGCAAGCGCTCCGCGAGCTCGATGCCCATCTCGAAGCGCATTGCGTCGACAAGGAAGTAGGCCATGGGCTTCGGGCGTTCGGACAAAATCTCGCCGAAGATGCTGGTCTGATGGAGCGCCCTGGCAACCGTCCACCCAGCCCTCGCAAGGGCCTTCGTGAAGCCGTCCGCCATCGCATTACACGCGTCCTCGTAGGCGCGCCGAACGATCCCGAGCGGTCGTTCCTCCGGCTCCTCGTCGAGGTTGGTTACCCACGCCTCGAGCCGGCGCTGCGCCTGGTCAAGCCGATACCAGCCGTCCTTGCCTACGTATGCATCGAGCCAGACCGCGGCATCGCCCGAAGTCTTCCCCACGGCTTCTCGAACTTGGACTGCAGTGGTACCGAGCTCGGCCATGCGCCGAGTCGCCTCCCACTGCGCCTTTCTCCCGATGTCTCGGCCAGGCCAGAAGCTGTGCTCACGTTCGGCGACGAGCGCGATGGCATCGCCGAACTTCCCGCTCGCGATGAGGTCGCCGGCGTGGCGAAGAAGCGCGCGCTCCTCGAAGCGGAAGGTGTCGATCGCACCGAGCGCACCGGCAGGCAGCTCGGCGTTCTTAAGGCACAGCTCCTCCTCGACCCGATCCGCGAGCGTCGCATATGCATCTGCGTACCCGGTGCGCAGGCGCCGCGCAAGCTCGCGCACCGCCGATTCCCCGTCCTTGGACGATGGCTTCGCGACGGCGTCGAGCGATGCAGGTGCGTTAACGGACAAATCGAGCCGGAATTCTCCGGCGAGCACGTACCGCAACGTGACCGCGCGTAGCTTAGCGAGCGGTGCGTCGTTGGGCAGCTCAAGCCCGAGACGGGCCTTCACGAGCTTCGTCAGCTCGCGCGTGGCTTCCTTAATCACGATCTCCGCATCACGCACGTCGCTCACGAGCCACGCGGCAAGGAGCGCATCATTGCCGCTCGTGTCATGGAAGATGCTCTTCAGGATCGACGGAGGCTCCGCACCGGAGCTGCCTGTCGCCGCGCGCGCGAGATCGTCATACGACACCTTGCGGTCGTACGGTAGCATCTCGTCGACCACTCCCAGCGTGTATTTCTGGAGAAGGACGTTCTTGGCAAGCTGTTTGAGCTGCGGCTCCCAGGTAGTACCGGCCTTCTCAAGCTCCATGAGCACCGAAGCCCGTCGGTCGCGCGTGCAGCCTGGCATGTAAACGACGATCATCGCTGGGGTATCGGCGCTCACGTGCGGCTCGACCACAGCGCGAAGCTCGAACATTGAGCCGGCGTACTCGGCGAGTCGTGCGTTCGCGCCGCCGACCGAGACCGCAGCCGGCTCGCTCGACGCGCGAGGCCCACCACGCACCTCATCGACAAAGGGTTGGAACTCCCTACGCTCGTCGTACCAGACGACGACGCGACGCGACTTGAGCTTGTCGGCGAGCTGCTTCGCCACGTAATCGTGAAGTGGATGCATCAGGCATCTCCCACCTCGGCCGCGGCCGTGAACCGGCGACGATTACCGCGCACGCGGGCACCGTTATCAGTGGTTACCGGTGCTTCGAGCAGGCTCTTGAGCGCGGACTTGACCGCGGGCGACGAGCGCTCGCTCACGAGCTCGTCGACGCTGCGCGTGGGCGTATTGCGGGCCGTCCGCTTGCCATCAGTACCTTCGATCCAGAACACGTCTTCGAGTCCGTGGGCTATGGCAAGGCTTCGGTCTATCGCGCAGTTCGGGACCACGCGCTCGGGCCAGAGGTGCATCGCGAGGTGCGCCCAGTCATACCTGCCCTCGCAGAGCGCGTTCCAGGTCGACTTCAACTCATTCTGCCAGGCCTTGTTTTGCGGGACGAGCCGCCAGAGCGGCGCGAAGTTAATGACGACACCGTCGTCGAGATTCGGATTCCAGAGCGGGGCTACGCGCTTCACCTCTTCGAGGAACGTGCGCAGTTCCTCGACAAAAGCCTCCTGGGCCGCCAGCTCCTTGCGCTGCGCGGCGCTGCCCTTGTCGCGAAGCTCTCGTCTCAGCGATTCGAGGCGACGCGCTTCGTGCGAGAGCTTTGGCACTGCGAAGTCGTTCTGGATGCAGAAAAGCGTGTCCTTGCTGAAGGCGTGAATGTAGAGCCAAACGGAGTAGCTCGCTGAACGCGTTGCCAGCTGCCATAGGATCGGTGCAGTCCGACGGCTCTTGGTAAATCGTGCAATATGAACACCGAAGAGCGACGTCGCTATCCACGACCGCAGATTTCCGTCGCCAGGAGCGAGCGCTAATGCAAGCTCTTCAAGTATGGCGTCGCTTGTTGCCCAATACTCCTGCAGAACAGGCTTCACTGCGGCGAAAATATCCGACTCATGTCCCTCGTCGTCAACGAGTACCAGCACGCCCGCTGCGCTACGCTTCGTCGGAAAAGCTTCGAGTGCGCGCACCCGGCTTGTCGGCGGCTCGCATTGCGGACTCACGTAATAGTGCCCAAACTTTCGACCAATCACAAAGCTGATGAGGTCAACGGCGAGTTGAGGGAGCAGATCGCGGGTCAGGTCATGTTCAGTCGGAAACCATGAACCGACTGCACCGCGCTGACTCATTTCAACAAGCAGCTCCGCGTCATCAGTCGTAGCGCCCACAGCGTGGAGTACTTCAGAATCAAAGTTTCGCAGCTCGTCGGCGATCTCATCTCGCGTTTCAGTCCAGTACTCGCAGAGCCACTCTGCCGTTCGCGCAAGCGTTTCTCGTCGATGAGCGACAACGTCGGGCTGGACAAAGAATGGGCTGACTTCGCTAGGCGCCTCTCGTGAGATCAATTCGACCATTCGGCGGAAGTGCTTCTCAGCAGCAGGCGCAATACTCTCAACCCAGGGAATTTGACCAACATACGAGGGCTTATGGTGACGTTCCGGAGTGATCAGGCCCAATAGCCCTTCAGCCCATATTGAATTCATGAAGCCGCACAAGGCTTGTCTAGTGATTCCTGAGCCAGATGGAATTGCTGCCAAAATGGCCTTTCGACCGGGAATCGCCGCGTATGGAACGAGCGATGCGGCCATCCCACGTTCGCTCACATCGGGTAACCAGACGCCAGTAGATGGGTAGAATCCCTCGCCGCTAATGTATTTGCTCGGACTGATACCTCGATCAATGAATGCTGCCTTTTGCTCAGCTCCCCGCTGTGCCCAATTAACCACGCAAGCTACTTCCCCTGTGTAGGGCGAAAAACCCATCGGTTTGAGAAATGGAACCCAACCGTGCCCGATGTCTTCAGCCCTGACCTCAATGTGCAACCTAATGAAACGGACGTCCTCTGGGCATTGAAGGCCATTCACTAGCTGGACTACTCCAGTGCGCGCTCCACGATGTTTTTTACCGAGAACGGGATCCAAGCGAGGATACTCAGCAAGTTTCTTCCGGAGCGCGGGCGTCATGCGGAAGAGAAGCGCACTTGTGTATGGGTCTGCAGAATCCGCAAGAGCCGCCACGGACCATCCCTCGTGTACACGGCACAGCGCACGTAGCTTCTCAGCCTTAATTGGCGCACTCGCGATGTTGACGTAGGATGTTTGATTGGCTCGATACTGATTATGTTCAATTACATAGGCAGCAGTTCGGTTCGATGCTTCGTCGAGTTCGCCAAAGCCAAGCTCAACGAGGAGCGGCATGTTCGTTGAGGTTAGGAGCCAGTTACGCCGATGATTGAGAAAGTCCAGCTGATAGATGAACGAGCGCGGTGTGATTGCACCCAGCCGACCGTCCCGATTCAATAGATCAAGCCCGCGAGCAACGAACGCAGAGTACAGGTCGCCGCCGGAGGGAGATAGCATGGACTCGTGCTTGCTGCTCCTAACAGTCGCAAGCCCGAACGGCGGATTCATGAGAACTACGTCAAATCTCTTTTCAGCCACAGCAAGTAATCCAATGCCTTGCGATGCGTCGTCAGAGAAGAGACGCCGGCGCGTGCTCGATCGCGTTTCTTGGTCACTCACAAAACGCGTGAGCGCTAAGCGAATACGCTCCTGAGTCGGCATGAATAGGTCGCCGGTCTGGCCCCGTGGTGGCCGAGCGACGAGCCCCTCGACCCGCAGGAGCAAGCCTAAGTCGCCTGCAAGAGTCAGTGCCTCGACGAGCCCAATGAACACGCTTGCGAGCTCGACATCGCCAAGCTTCGCCACGAACTCCTTGGCGATCTGCTCGTCGACGACGAGCGGCTCGGCGACGACGATATTCGAGCGGCGGATCTGCGCCCGCTCCGCGCGGCCGATCCCGAAGTCGTGGTAGGCCTTCTGCGCGCGCAGCCACAACGCTAGCTGGGCGATTTGCGCGCAGCGCGGGTCGATGTCCACGCCGTGCAGGTTGTGCGCGAGGATGAGGCCCGGGGCGGCCTTTCTGAGCGCGTCGATGCTAGGGTAGTCTTCCGCGAGCGTACGGCCCGTCGCTTCGCTCTCCGGGCTCTCGGGATCGGCATGCGCCTCCTCGTAGATCCCGAGCAGCAGATCAAATGCGTAGAGGAGGAAGTGCCCGCTGCCACACGCAGGATCGAGCACGCGCAGGTCGCGGGGGTCCTTCTTCGCTCGCGGCGCGAACTCCTCGCCGGGCTTTCGAACCATGTACTCACAGCGCTCGGCCAGCACCGAGGTCGTGCCGTGCATCTCGTACCAGATACGGCCGAGCGTGTTGTCGCTGAGAAACTGGACGACGTAGCGAGGGGTGAAGAACTGGTTCCGCACTGCCAACTCGCGGCTGTCGCGCGGCGCCTGACTCTCCTCGCGCATCTTCCGCCGCTCGTCCGGGCCGTTGAAGAATTGGTAGACCCAGCCGATGGTCTCGTCCTCGCCCCACACTCCGGCGAGGTCGTTTGCGTTCAGGAGCTCGAGGAGCTGCTCAAAGGTCGTGCGCTTCGGCCAGAGCACAGTCGATAGATCGCGCCGGTCGAAGAGAACCTTTACCTCTGTCGAAAGTTCATCGAATAGGGACTCGATGTAGAGCCGGTAGCCGGCGCTGTTGGGCAAGAGCGGGAGGCCCGGGGCCATGCCGCAGAACTCGCGGTAGCCGGCTGACTGCTCGCCCTTAGTGACGCACTGCTGCACCAGCTCGCGTGCCTCAAGCATCTTGAGCGCGACGAACCTGTTCAGCGTCGTGAATGCGGCATCGCGCAGGTAGTCACGAACAGCGGCTTCCGCACCCATGCCAGCAGCGCGTTTATGGTCGATCGCAGCGACGATGCGTTCGCGTTGGAAGGCCTGACGAGCCGAAAGGTGCCCGCCGGCCTTCGCGGCCACAACACCATCTCGGTGCACATCGAAGTCGGCCTCGAGCTGCTCCGCGAAGTCATCCTGGAGGAGCTTCCGCGCTCGCTGCGTGGCGCGTTCGATGGCGTTGCGGGTTTCTTTGTTCACTAGGGCTCCTGAACGGTTGGGGCACTCGCAGCCGCAGCAACGACGTCGAGGTAGCGGCTTGCGAACCAACTGATCCGAGTAGGACCGCCGATACCACGCCCCGTCGGATGGTTGCTGGCAATGTGCTGCGCGACCTTTGGCAATAGAAGGACCAGCAAGCGGTCCGCCGAGTTCTCTTCGAGCTCGTATCGCGTCTCCCCAAGCTGCTGCAGCGACGCGCGAAGAGCAGAGAGTTCTCTGAGCGAGCGCTCCACGATAGAGTTCAGATCCCCTACCTGCTTCTGAATGCCTGCAGGACTATTCAGGCGAAGCAGCTGCAGCTCCTCGAAAAGGGGCCCTGCGTTCGTCGCGAAATCGACGCTCGGAAACCATCGACGTGCTCGAGCAACAAAATCGTACACATCCGTAAAGATAGTGGTTTGCTCGGCGTTCCTTGCGTCAGTTGCTGCAAGAAGCTGGCTGATCATTCCATCGCCCGAACGCGTCAGGTGACCGATGTTGACCAGAAAGATTCTTTCAAGTTCCGAGAGCTCGCCTGTAGGCTTGTAGCCGATATCATGCTCGATCTCGTTCCAGACGTGAGCCATCATGCTGCACACCTGAATCTCGCAGGGAACTCCATCAAGGTTCGAGTACGTACCGACGATGTCCTGTGCTGGCAGGAAGACCTCGAGATGGGTTGCACGATAGAAATTGTGGGGATCGGCTGAATGCTTATCTTTTATGTCAACGCTAACGGATGCGCCATTGCCACCGGCGAAGCGCCTTGAAATGGCCTCGGTCACTTTGCATTCATCGGTTTGTACGTAAGTCGCAACGCGTACAGCAGAGAGGTCGCGCACCTGGTCGAATACTGACTCCACCGTGGACATTGATTTCCTGCCGGTTTGAGCAAACTTCCGGAGTTTTGCCTCAAGGCTCTTCGGGCCTTTCGCTCTAAAGGTCACATGCCCGCGAATGGCGTTCGCTTCGACAATCTCGTAGCGACAGATGTCCGCCACTCGTGAGCACAATTTGAGATACCTGTCGTATTCGCGTTGATACCGTGCGACAGCCTCGGCAATCGTGGTTTCTAAGATCGTCATTGCTCTGACCTACTGGGCAATAACTTTCTTGCCTGCACCGATGAGGCGCGAACACTCTTCTCGAATGCCGTCGAGTGCCGCCTCCAGTTGTTCTTCTGTTTCAATCCCTTCGGAAAAGTAGCTGCCGATGCTCACTGTGACGATGCGCTCGCCGTCGATGATGCGCCGAAGCTCCGCTATGGCCGCGCGCAAGCGCCCCTCACAAGCGTCGCGGTCCGCGCGAAGCTGAGGGATGGGCACGCCCTCAGTGTCGCGCTTCTGCCCCCGCTCGAAAGGCTCCGCGAGCCGACGCTGCTGGTCCTCGCCGATCTCCGACCAACCCGGCGTCCTAGTGAGCGTGTCAAAGGCCGTGATGTACGCGGCGACGCGGGCCTCGAGCGCTTCGTCAAAGCGGCGCGCATGCTCCGCCTCGATGGCCTTGGTGTGCTGCTCAATCGCTGGCAGCTCCTTGAAAAATGTCTCGCGCGCGAGAAATTCGTCGAGAGCCACGGCGCGCGTGCGCAAGTCCTCCGTGATGTCGGGCTCCTGGCTCAGGAAGATCCAGAGGACCGACTGCGCCTTACGCGCACGATCGAGGTCCCGGAGGCGAGGCTCGTTCAGAACCTGCTCGAGCGCACCAGCGCGCTTGATGGCTTCTTTGATCGCGCGATGGCTCGTGTTGAACGTTGCAATCGCGTTGTCCTCCGAGCCTCGAAGAATCGCCTTCATCTGTCCGATGGCGCCGTCGAGGACTGCGCCGCCGGGAAGGCGATACGCGGTCAGCGTCGCTAGTGCGGAGGAGACGGCATCCTCATTGCGCGCGACCTCCTTGCGAAGTTCAGCGACGATGGCGCCGGCGTTTAGCTCCTTAACCTCGCTACCGAAGGTGTCGCGGAAGGCCTCGGAGGCCTTCACGAGTTCCTCGAATTCGATGCCTTTCTTCGGCCGGAAGGACGCCTGGCGGAATAGATTGTTGTTAGAGAAAGTGTCGCGTGCGTCAATGCTGGTTACCGTATCAAGCGTCTGCCCCTTGCTTGTCGCCTCGATCTTACCAGCGCGAAGCAGCGATAGGATGAGCAGTCGCGCGACATCGAAGTCCCAGCCGAAGGGCTCCTTGGCAAACTCGTCGGCGAGATAACGACCGCTGGCGGTATCACCGTAGTTCGCGCGCTCCTCGATACGGTCGAGCACTTCCTTCAGCGGACCGCTCTCGGCGCGGAAGACGGCCTTGCCCTTTTCATCACGGAGCAATCCGAGGCTCCCGAATACGGTTGGGAGCCCCTGAAGGTTCTCCGCGGTGAAGAGCGCGTCGGTGCCCCTCTTGACGTCGGTGGCCTTCGCCGCCGCCTCCTTGAAGCGGTCGAAGACCTCGGGCAGCACCTGTCCGAGCACTTCCGCGGCAGTCTTGCCGACGTCAACGGCTCGGTCGTCAGGGCTTCGGTCGTTACCTCGGAAGTAGATCCGGCCGGCGAGGAAGGCAGCACGAAGAAGGCGGCGCAGTTCGTCGTTGTGACGACGCTGCCGAATACGCTCGTCCGCAATGAGCGCTGGAGTGTCTTCGCCCTTCGTCTCGCGCTCTTTGCGGGCTAGCATCTCCTTCGAGCGGAACAGCTCGACCGTCTCACGGTCGATGGCATCGGTCAGCGCGACGGCCCAGAAGACGTGTCTACGCTCTTGCTGACTGCGCGTGCGCAGCTCGCTCGCGAGCGCGTTGAACTCCTTTCCGTCCTCGGCGAGGTGAACCTGGAACATCATTTCGCCGCTCGTCACCTCGCGGCCGTGGATGGCAAGGCCCGCCTTGAAGGTCTTGGTGTCGAAGAGCGTGTGCGTCGGCTGCGGCTGCCAGAACGCCGACAGCGCTTCAGAGTAGAGGCGCTGGGCGTCGCCAGGTTTTGGGCTGATGCCGTTGCGTAGGCGCTCCCAGTCGTCCTCGGCGGGCGTCGGGATGCGGTAGCCGTCATCGCCGTGGCGAACCTTGTGAGCCGCCTCGAGCTCGCGGAGCGCTTCCTTCACTGAGGCGAGCTGCGAGTCCCCGCCGACGCTCGGGTGGAGCGCGGCGGCGATGTTCTCGGCGCTGCGATGCACGCTCTTCACGTACTGGAGCAGGCAGATCACCTTCGCGACAGGCCGCGCCAGCGGGTGGTTCAGCTCCTTGGCGATGGCAACGATCTTCGCACGGATCTCAGAGCCGATGTTCCCCTCGACCAAGTCGTAGACGTGGTCGAGGCGTACCAGGTTGCCGAACTGATTGTCGGCGAGGTTCACAGCCGGGTTGATAAGGAGCTGCTGAGCGAGCTTGATAATGGTGCGGTTCGCGCCGCCGACGTGCCTGCTCGTGCCGCCCTGTGTGCGGAGGCCCGAGACGACCTGGATGATGAGATCGATCTGGTAGGGCAGTAATGGGTACAGGTCGATGAAGCTCTCGCGCGACAGCTCGGGGAGCTTGATGTCCGCGGTGAGCCGCGTGTGCTCGGTGAGCCGACCACGGTGCTCGTCGAGAAGCCTTCCGAGGGCGGTCTGCGCGGTCGCGTTCTTCGAGAGTACGCGACGGCTCGTTACTTCGGAGATGTCTGACGGCTCCAGGTGAACCTGGAGCGGGAACCGGTCCATCAAGCGCGCGAGCTCGATCTTTTTGTCGTCGAGGCCAGAGACGAGCTCGCCGAGCTTCTCCTGTGAGGTGACGACGACCCAGTGCTTGCCGCGGCCCTTCACGCCGAGGCTCTGCACGATCGCTTGGAGGTCGAGCATCTTCTGAACATCGCGCGCGACGAACTGGCCGACCTCGTCCACGACAAACATGAGCGAGCGGCCGGGCTGCCGTCGCTTCATGAGCTCGCCAACGCGCTCCGCGAGCTTGCCGGGCGTGATGTCTGCCTTATTTTTGACGGCCTTCACCCATGAGTCGGCCATCGGGTAGGTCTCGGGCTCGAGGCTGTGCAGCACGCGGCTCGCCTCTGAGAGCGCGAATGCCACTTTTCCCTTTTCGGCGGACCAGTCCTTCTTGAAGAGCCTCTCGTACTCCTCCTCGAAGCGCGCGAGCTGCCCCTTCTCCTCAAGTCCGATCTCAAGCTCCGACAGATCGAGATCCTTCGCGTAGCCGAGGCTCTGCAGGAAGAGCCCGTACATGATCTCCGTGAGCGTCTGGTTGCCGCTGCGGATTCCGCGATCGGTAGAGACGTCGAAGATGACTGCGTGCGTCGGGATCTTCTCGTTAATCGCATTGAGCAGTACCTTGAGCTTCTTGTCGCCCGCGCGCTCGGCGAAGCGCTGGCCGGCCGATTCGCCCCCGACTTGACGGTTCGCAACCGAGAGTCCGAGCATCTTTGCAAAGCTCGACTTACCGGAGCCGAAGAAGCCCGAGACCCAGATCGCGATGCCCTCGTGCGGCTTGTTCGGGGTTTCGCGGTACGCGTCGAAGATGCTCGTGTAGTGCGAGCGGATTGCATTCGTGACGACGTACTCGTTGATCTCGTCGAGGATGATTTCTTCGTCGGTCTGGTCAACCTTAATGACTTCTTCGATGCGACGGTAGATGTCGTTCGCGAAGAGCGTCTTGATGGGCATCTGGGTCGTCATCGGGTTAATCTCATCAGAAGATTTTCGGCCTGTAGTTGTGCTCGGCGTCGAGCACACCCATGAACCGTAGGCCAGCCGCGCCATCGAGGTCGCCGGGGTAGAAGAGAATGGTCGGGACGTGGACGCGCCCCTTGAGCTGCTCCAGCAGCGAGAAGGTCCGGTAGACGGGGAACAGCGCTCCCGTTCGCAGGATGACGACCACGTCGCGGAACGGGTTGGGGTCGTCCGGCATACGCGCCGCGACAAGATCGACGAGCGGTGAGTATTCGGAGAGGACCGAGTGGACGGTCTCAACGATGGTTTCGACGCCCTGCTCCCGCTCCGCGCTGAACCACTCCTCAAGCGGGCGCTGGGACCGCATGGCTTCGTCGAGGCACTCGGCAAGCGAGATGCGTTTGACGCGCTTCCCCTTCTGCGAAAGCCGAGTCTCAAGCAGGGTTACCTGCTTCCGAAGATCGAACTCCTTTCCGGGATCGTAGCGGAAAAGCGCGTACGGCATGTCGTGGTACGCGCTGATTCGCTCGCGAGGATCCGCCAGCTCTAGCACCGGCTCGAGGCTCTGCTTCATGCGCTGTTCGAGATCGCTCATGCAACCATCCTCTCTGCGTACTCGCTGGTGCTCGTGCACGGGAGGGACAGCTGCACTAGGCTGCCGGCGACCTGGTATTCGAGCTTTCGGAACTGGTGCAGCCTGAGCACTTCTTGCTCGACGTCGGCGGGGCGCATCAGGAACAGGCGCCATTCCGGAGAGCAAAGCACCATGCTGGGGCTCAATTTGTTGTCGCGCATCGCGTGCAGCAGGTAAAGGAAGCTCCGCTCAGGCAACTGATAGGAGGCGAACTCCTTTGTGATGGAGCCACGGAGGAGCCCAAAGTCGACGGCGATTTTGAGAAGGCCGGCCGCGACCCGCTGGGTCGTCTTCTCGGACCATGCGTGCTCGACAGTGGCCCCGCGCTTGCGGATGCTGCCGAGGTGCGCTTCGACGTCTGCGGACCGAATGCGGAAAGTTCCGGCTTCATACGCGCCGAACAGCCACGTCTCAAGGAAATCGCGAACGAGGAACTCGTCACGCGTCATGTGCCAGAGCAGCAGCGGCTTCCACTCGTCTAGCGAGGCGCCGTGCTTGGCAAGGACGACGAGTGGCCGATCTCGTCCGCCGGGATCAAACCTTCGGTTCAACACCTTGACGACGTCCCGGAGCCACGTCGCGCTGCTAGCGCCGATGAAGTTCTCGGCGTGAAGGCGTTCGAGATTCTCGCGTTTCGAACGATCGAAATTCCATGCCGCGAAGACGGAATAGGTCTCCTCAATCATCGCCCCCTTGATGACGGTGAACGAAGACGCAACGTTCGCCCGGAACTGCGACATCATGCTTCCGGTCTCTTTGCGTAGGGAATTGTCAGAACCCCAGGCTCCCCGAGCGCGAAGCCGAGAGCAAGCAATGCGATATCTGCATCTGTCCCACCAAAGACAACAGGCAATGGAACAGCGCGCCCTTCCGCAGACCGACGGAGTCGTGCGTAAGCGTCAAGGTCGCCCTTAGAAACCAATTCGAGGTTTGTCAGAAGATCGACCAGGTTGGTGCTGCCGAAGGTTTCGAGCCGGGCAAAGAATGAATTCCAATCGCCAGCTTGATCAAGCCAGCGCTCCCAACGTGCGTCGAATTCTTCCTCGATGGCCTCAGGTAGCTTCCACAACGTCACGCAACTCGGCGGATTGAACAACTCGTCGCATCTCTGGGTGGCAATAGCAATGACAGATCGTGCCTGCGCAAAACAGTAAGTACGCGAGAACCCCCGACGCAAGACCGCAGCGCCCACTCGACCTAATTGACCATTGCTATTCCACCATCGAGCGACGTCAAGCTCACCGAATCGCGCGACAACCGCGCGAATCTTGAAAAGTCTCTCGAAATCTATTTCTCGATGCTCGGCGGTCATCAGTTGTCCCTATTTGCCTTATGGAACGTCGATGTGTCTCCAGCGCCTTCAGTCTCTCCAACTCCTTCACCGCCATCACGACGAGGAACGGCTTGTCGGTGACCGCGACCGGCGCGATGCGCGCGGAGTCGACGAGTTCCACGAAGTGGTTCTTGGCGTCGGCCGAACAAAACGTACGCATGACGAATTCCGCCCCAGGCATGAGTTTTAGCCAAGATAGACAGACTCGCAATCCGGAACAGTGCACGGACCGGCGGGCCCCGCCCAATCTCAGGCCGACCGGCTGCCGCCCATCCAAGATCGCCTTGATGATGTCCGAAGAGAGCAGCGTCAGCCGCAGCACCTGACTGGCGTAGGACGGGTTGATCCCCTGCGCTGTGGCCAAGTCCTTCACCGTGGCGTAGTGCCCCGCCTCAAGCATCCGGCGCCACCGAAGGCTCGCGCCCGCGCCTTGACTAGGATTATGTCCAGGCGCGCCGGCGCGGCTAGCACGCCCGGGCTGATCACCGTCTTGCGGACGCTGCCGACCGCCGACCGTCAGCGTATTCGCGCCGGTGCACATGCGGCGGCCCCTCCGACGTAGCCCGCCGGGCAGCAATGTCCCGCACTAGGCTGGCCAGTCCATCGAGTCGGAGAAGGACGTGGGCGCCGACGACTCCAACCCCGCTCGCTCCACCAGCAGCCGCACGATCGACGCCTGCTCGGCCGGGAACAACGCTTCCCCATAGCGGCCGGACGTCTGTGACGACTGAATTACATCACCGACATGCCCGCGCCTGCTCCCGCATGACTTGGTAGTCCGCCAACATGCGCTCGATAGCCGAGCCGGACGGGAGGCGTTCGAGTTCGCCGGCTGCACGCGCCAGGAACTCCCGACTGTAGGCAACAATGGGCGGACAGGGTGCACCATCAGAATGTTCCGTCGCGCATCCGGCGAGCAAGCTCGCCAACATCGCGAGGACGACGGCTCGCAGCCTCGAGCTGGTCACGTTGCACCTCCACGGTCCCCCGCATCTTCTCGACGCGCTCGGCATTGCGTCCGGCCTGCCGGGCGCCGAAGAGCACCCCGGCGACAGCGGCCGCGGCAGCGAGCCAGCCCAGGATTGTGAGCACATGGCGCAGCAGCCAGCCCTGGAGGAGCAGCAACATCAGCGCAGGCCCTTGCGCCGGTCATCGATGCGGGCCCACAGCATGACCCCAATGCCGATCAGCGTAACGGCGAGCAGTCCCCACTTCGCCGCATCGAGGTACGGCACAACGCCCACGAGCGCGTCGTGCGCTTGGCCCATCGTCTCTTGGATGGCACCGATGGCTCCAGCCCCGATGGTGCCGACGGCGGCCGCCTGCCCGCCTTTGACCGTCCGCGATTGCTGCAGCGAACGTTCGGGCGGCATGACACCGGCGCGGATCAACGCTGCGTCGATCTGCGCGTCGGTGTAGGGCTGGCGGCCGTTCTCGACCCGGATCATCGCCGCGAGGATCGGCTTCAGGCAGGCGTAATCGTGCAGGTCGAGCGGCTCGTCAATGCCGAAGCCGCTCGCCTTGGAAACCGCGCGAGCATATGCCTCGGTGTCGTTCTCGTTCGGCGGCGCCCACACCGCGACGAGCTTGCGGATGGTGTCGAGATGCCGGCGGTCGTAGTGCGCGATCAGCAGCACCGCCGCCGCGCGCAGCCCCATGATCGGATCGTGGAACTGCTCGAAGGCGCCATCGCTGTTGTGCTTCGGCGGCACCCGGCCCTGCCAACGGTTCTCGGTAACAATCCGAATGTTCAGCGGGTTGTTGTTGCGGATGCCGCGCGGCAGCATGGTTTGAACGGTCATCATTTCCTCCGGACATGAAAAAAGCCGCCCGAAGGCGGCCGTGGGGAAAGCGTCGAGGGATTGTCGGCTCAGTGCAGGCCGACCGGGTTGGTCAGCAGGTAGCCGATGATCGAGAGCAGCAGCGCGATCAGCGCGCCGGTGATGGTGACACCGGTGTTCATCACCCGCTTGAAGATCTCGTACACGACATCTTCCTTGGCGACATGGCTGGTCAGCGCGTCGCGGATCTGCTGGATGTCCTCCTTCACCGTCGCCAGCTCGGTTCGCTGGTCCTGGACCATCGCGCGCAGGCCGTTGTGGAGCGTGCCCTTGATGTCCGCGACATCGCTCTGCAGCGCGCGGATCGCGGCGGTGTGCTCGTCGGGGGTCATGATGGACACTTCGATCCACAAGAACGGTGTTCGGGCGGCATCATCCCGCGGGCACGACACGCGCCGCCGGGGTGGCCAGACCTCAGGTGATCACGCAGATGCTGGGACGCGTCGCCGCGGAGTCCGTCGCCGCCTGCAGCCAGACCTCGACGCCGACCTGGGTGATCACCGCTGATGAGAGCGTGCGCACCCACGCCTCGACGCCCGTCTGCGTGACGACCATGGCCGGGTCGCCCGCGTACCACGTTTCTGTCCCGCCCTGGGTGACGCGCAGGTCGGTCATGCGGTGACCTTGGCGCCGATCTGAAGGGTGTTGACGGCACCGGGAGTCCAGGCGGCACCGGTGTCGGGATCGAGGGTGTCGACACGGGTGAGCCAGGCGTAGGAGGTCGAGAGCGCGGTGTCGGCACCGCCGGCCTCGGTGGCGCCCGACTTGAGGCGGACCTGCCCGCTGCGGCTGCCGGCGTCGGACTTCCTGGCGAATACGCGTGACTGCACGGCGACGATCGCGGCCGGCGTGACGGCCAAGGGATCGAGGTCGTAGAGGTCCTCATCACCGACGCCGGCGCCGTAGACGTAGCTGGAATCGCCATCCTCCGCCGGCTCGTCGACGTTCATGGCGTTCTCGACGGTGATCGTCATCGTGGCGTACCAGTGGTACAGGTTGGTGAGCGAGCCGGGAACCGCGGGGTTCGGAAACCCCGAGGCGTAGGACCGCGCGGCGCTGTAGGACTGGCGGAACGCGGTGACGTAGTCCTTGCTCGCCCACGTCGCATCGGCGAGGAACGCCAGCCAGTAGCCCTCGCCCTTGGTGATGGTGGCGGGCGACGCGTGGGTGAACGTGACGAGGCCGGCGGCGGGATTGGTCACCTCGTCCGAGACCGAAAGCAGCGTCCCCGGCCCGTTGTCGGTCCCGTCGGCGGCATAGAGCGCCATCCGGAGGTGACCGGTCATGCTGGCGTGCAGGTTGGCCGTCGTCGTGTGCACGACGCCGCTGCTGGCGGCGATGATCGGTGTCTGCGGACTGGTTGCGGCACCGTTCCAGTAGAGGGTGCTGGCCGACTGATTGGCGTTGCCGGTGCTGCCGGTATGCCCTTCGGTGGCCGTCGTCGGCAAGGGCGCGAAGTCCTTTTGCGCGGTGTCGGCGGACGCCATCAGCTGAACGGCACGAACGTCGCCGATCCAGTCGTTGGGCGCCGCACCGTGGCCCGAGTAGATCAGCAGATCGTCGATGACCTGGGTCACCACGGTGGCGATCTGGACAAAATAAAGCGCCAGGGCATTGGCGTAGGGGTTGGCGGTGCCGCCGCGGGTATTGAGGCCGGTGGCGCTGAAGCTATCGCCGGCGGCACCGTCCTTGCGCACGGTGAACGCACCGGCACCATTGTCGATCGTCACCTTGAACTGGAAGTGCGCCCAGACGTTCTGCTGGAACGCGCCGGCCCAGGTGGCGAGCACGGTTCCGGTGACGGCGCTCTTGAGCAGGATGTCGCCGTTGGACTGGAAGACGATCGAGCACTGCGCGGTCGCGCCGTCGCGCAAGGCGATGGTCAGCCCCTGGCTGGTTCCGCTCAGCGCCGTGGTCTGGCAGAAGGCGACGGCGACGAACAGGGTTGCCTCGTTCGACCCCAGCGACTTGGTCAGCGCCGGGTTCACCGATCCGCCCAAGCTGCCGCCCTTGAGCGCCCGGCCGGTGGAAAACCGGGTGTTCGACGTTTCCAGCTGGACGTAGCTCGACGTGCCGACGCTGTCCCAGTGTCCCGCCGCCGCGTCCGCGGTCGCGGCGTAGAAGTCGAAGCTGTCACCGATGAGCCAGGCCATTAGCGTGCCCCCGCCAGAGTGATCGAGATGTCGGCCAGCGTCGCGTCGGGCACGGCAGGTGCGATCAGCGTCAGGACGTCGCCCGCGGCGAGCACCACCTGGCTCGCGAAGAGGAAGGTCGCTGTGGTCCCGGCGGCGGCGAAGCGCACCGTGCCCTTGGAGACTCCACCCACCTGGATATCGATGTCGGTCTGCGCGGTTGCCGCCGCGCCGGCGGAGCCGCGGCTACCGGTGAGGATCTGCGGCAGCGTCACCGGCCGAGGTGCCACGAAGCGCAGCAACAGTACCGATGAGCCCAGCATACCGGGATAGAAGCAGGCGATGTCGTAGGGCTGGGGTCCGGCGAGCGTAGAGACGCTCTTCGGTGGCGCCGCGGCAACGATGCCGGTGCCGTCGCAGCGGAGGATCTGCTCATCGCCGGCGGCGATGGCAACGCCGCTGCCCGAGGCGGTCCTAACCGTCACCATAAATCCGCCGGCCGTCTGATTGGCGACATCATAAAACTTGCGTGCGGCCGGCACGATGAGGGCGCGATCGGCGGTGAGCACGCCGGTACATTCGAAGGACAAGTTGGCCAGCGCCTGCGCGGAGGTCAGCGTGACGTCGGCATCGCTCATGGCGACGGCCAGCTTCTCCGCAGCTGCCCCGGCCAGCCGCTCGAACGCCTCGTTGGCGGTGATCTCCTTCTGTGCCTGGTTCGAGGCGATCGGCGTGATGCCGAGATTGTCGATGGCGCTCATGCTCGCTTTCTCAAACGGCAGCCCGTCCGGCGAAACCGCGGCCGACCCGGGAGGACAGCTGATAGACGGCGACGGCGATGTTGGATTGCGGCGCGCCGAAGTCGGCGGTCTGCTCGGCCGCCAGATAGGACGCCGAGGGCACTCTCAAGCCCATGATGGTCCGCAGCACCGCGCCGTCGCCGTCGAGGATGTCGACCTCGTAGGCCTCGGCCGGCTCGTCGAGCGGCACGTCGACGCCGTCGCTCCATTCAGCGTAGAGCCGCGCCCGGCGGATCCAGGTGATGGTGAGATTGTTGCTACCGTCACGCGATCCGGCGATCGCCACCGGCGCGTACGGCTTGAGGCTGGCGCCGGTGTCGGTGAACAGCGTGTCGCCGGCGGAAGCGATGGCGAGGCCGGCCGACACCGCCTTGTAGTGCAGCGCCGTGTTGCACCAGGCCATCGGGTCGACCACCCGGCCGATGGTGCCGGTGTCGAGCAGCACGAAGCGCTCGCCAATCACGTGCGATCCTGTCGCCCATTCGGTCCCCTTGCGGCCGCGCATGAGCCCGGACAGCTGCCAGTCGGTGCCGCCGAGCGGCGTCGCGGTATCGAAGGTGAGGATCTCGTCGCCGAGCAGCGCGGCATTGGCGCCGTTCAGGCTCTGCGCGCGGGTGACGCTTTCGAGCGCGCCGTAGGACAGCCGCACCGTGACGGTGTTGACGTCGTCGTGCACCGTGGTCGGCCCGGACGGCAGCGCCGTCGCAGCGAAGCCCATCGGCGTCGGTGCGTCGCTGCTCGCCACCTGTGTGTAACTGACGCCGTCCGGGCTCCGGTAGAGCGCGCCGCCGCGCCAGGAGTCGCTGGCGCCTGCCATCGCGTAGTAGAAGCCGACATCGTCGTCGGCATCGCGCAATGGTGGCAGGTCTATCAGCGCCAGCGTCGCCGGCTCGATCGCACCGGTGCTCTGGCCGATGAAGGTCGAGCCGCTGCCGGGCGCGGTGGAGTCAAGGTAGACCACCTCGTCAGTGCCGGCGCCCCTGAGTTCGAGCACGCCGTCGGCACCGAACGCGATCTCGGTGACATACAGCGGCACCTGCGTCGTGCCCACCGGATCAAGTCCGGTGGCAGGCTTCCAGGTCAAGGTCAGCACGTCCGCCGGATCGTAGCGCAGGTAGGCGAGCGGCAGCGCGATCGCGTATTGCGTGCGCATGATCCAGGCGAGGTAGAGGCCCTTCTGCGCCACCAGGATCGCCTCGGCGGCGGTCATCACGATCGGCACGTCGGCGGTCTGCTGATCGCGCGAGCCCATCGTCTGCGCGATCCGCTTCGCCTGCTGCGCACCGATCTGGAAGTCGCGGTCGACATCGACGTACTTGACGATCATGCGGGCCGGCAGCTCGTGGTCCTGCTTGCGCGTCTCGCCGACCCTGGCGACCGCATCGCCACCGGAACGCGCCGCCAGGTCGCTCTCGGCGATGGCGCCGATCGCCGCGCCGCCGCGGAATGCCCACTTGACCTTGCCGTCGGACTCGACGCCGTCGAAGAAGAACGCCTCGCGCAGCGGCTCGATCGCCGCGCGCGCGTCGCTCTCTCGCCCGACGGCGTAGCCGCGCACCCGCTGCGGCCTGAGCGCGCTCGCGTCGTAGTCGGTCGCCGCTTCAAGGCCGCAGAAGTCGCAGAGGTCGCCGACGATCTCGTCGAGGCTGATGTCGCCGGTCAGGCTGAGCGTGCCGAATTTGCTGAAGTAGGTGGTCCCCGGCACATAGCAGAGGCCGGCGCCACCGAGGTGCCCCCAGAAGTAGAGCGCATCACCGGTGTGATAGACGATCGTCGCCGCGTCGTCGTAGAACGCGCCGGAGCCGGCAAGGCCGGTCGCGCCCACATCGCTATCGGCGTAGATCGGCCCGGCCAGGCGGGCGACCTGCCTGGCGATGCCGGTCGCCGGATCGTAGAGGAACGGCCGCGCCGCCGCCCACATCAGATGGTCGTCATGCAGCTCGGCGTCCGACACGCCCATCATCGTGAAGATGACGAGGAAGCTGCCGTCGACCTGCTTCTCGATCAGCGCCGGTTGCGTCTGGTAGGCGTCCTTGCCGCCCGCCCCGCCGTTGGAGAGATAGTGGTACTCGTCGGTGAACGGCAGAGCCGCGCCGCCGGCGGAAAGCTGCCAGTCGGCGTTGACGACGGTGTAGGCGGGAGTAGTGAGCGTCGCCGCATGCGCGGTGTCGACGAGGCTGGCCATCGCTAGCGCCGCGAACGCCACCACGCCGAGGTCGACGCGCACCATGCAGCCGTTCGGGTAGGCGGGGCCGAGGACGTCGCGCACCTCAGGGTTCTTCAGGCTATCCGAGATGACCGGGTCGAGGCACCATTCGGTGAAGCCGCGATTGACGTAGCAATGCCACAGCGTCCGGGCCTGCGGCACCGACGGATTGCTGAGATCAAGCAGCGGCAGGCAGAAGCCGCAGTTGCCATTGGTGTTGCCGTTCCACTGCGCCGCCCAGTAGAGCTTGTCGGCGAAGCTGGTGGACCCGCCGATCGGAGAGAACTGCAGATACGGAACCTCGTAGGGCCGCCAGTTGGCGGGTGGCAGCGGCGAGCCCCAGCCGCCGGTGTAGACACCGCTGGTGATCTCGTTGACCGACGGCAGCACGACGACCGTGACCGGCAGGCCGGTGTAATTGCCCTGCCCGGTGATCAGGATCGGGTCGTCCTCGGTCTGGTTACCGGCCGTGCTGATGCTGTAGTCGGCGCGTACGTCACCGAACGGCACGCCGTTCAGCACCTTGTCGTAGCGGACGACGCCGAGCACGTTGGGCGTGCCGCTGGCAACCGCGTCCGTGATCATCACCCACTGACAGAAGTGGCCACGCTCCGCCCAGTAGGACTGGAAGGACAGCAGCAGCTTGTTGCCGGCAGCGACGGGTGCACCGAAGCAGTGGCCGAGATAGACCTCGGGGTCGGTGTGATCGACGATCGCCGTGCCGGCGAAGCCGTCGACCATGTCGGCCATCTGCACGGCGCTCAGATCCCAGGCGACGCTGAGGTCCGGCCTGATGGCGACCACCTGGTGATGGTAATTATCATCGCTGAGGATGTAGTTACCGAAGCTGTCGGTGGCGTGGCCGTAGCTGCGGCGGACGTGGGCGCCCGAGGAAGGGCCGTAGGTGTCGTAGATGTAGCGGGTCTTGCCGACAAACGCGGAATCGAACGCGGCCTCGGCACCCGCCTTGCTGATCACCTCGATCTTGAAGTTCGGCACGCGGTTGCCGAAGTCGGCGAGCGGCAGGTCGGTGAAGACGATATAGGCGAGGCCCCGATACGCCGGCGTCGCGCCGACGCCCTCATAGGACTGGATCGTCGGATCGGGCGCTTGCGTCTCGGTGCCGGTGTAGAACGTCATGGTGCCGTTGTACTTGCCGCCACCGCCGGCATCGCGGATCAGCTTGCCGTCCGCCCAGATGCGTCCGAAGGAGGCGATCTGCCCCGCGCAGACGCCGACCGCGAAGTTGCCGTAGTAGCTATAGGTGACGTTCTTCGCCGACGGACCCGATGATCCCTTGCCGCCGGACGACTGCGTCCTGGTGCTGCGCACCTCCTTGAGCGGCCGCTGCCAGATCAGGTTGCCGGCAAGCGCCACCTGCCCCCAGCAGTGCGCGATCGGCTGGCCGTAGGACGCGTTCTGCACCAGCAGATCGTTGACGCGTGGCCCCGTCTGCTTGATCGCGCTGGCGCCGAAGATCGCCTGGTCGATCAGAGCGCCGGCCATCGAGCCGAGCTGTGCGCCGATCATGCCGCCGATCGGCCCGCCGAAATAGCTGCCGACCGCCGAGCCGGCGACGGTCAACGCCAGCTGTGCCATGGTTCAGGTACCGGGTGCCATGAGCCAGGAACCGGGACGGAAGAAGAGTCGCGAGTTCATCCTGGTTCCCGGTTCCTGATTGCTGGCTCCTGGAAAGGGAAGCGCCAGGCGGCGATGCAGCGCTGCGCCCAGCGCGCGTCGAGGCGATGCTCGACGACCCTGCCGACGCTCTCCAGCGCGTGGATGATCTGATTGTCCGGCGCCAGGATGGCGAGATGGCGGGGGTGCCGGTCGAAGCGCAGCCACAGCACGTCCCCAGGCGCGGCTGCCTGCCGCTCGACCGCAACGAGGTGCAGGTCGAGCGCGGCGCGCATCAGCGCCGGGTCGGGCTCGCGTGCATAGCCGATGAACCGCGCGTTCGCCGGGTTCTCGTCGGAGGCGTCGATCAGCCCGAGCGCGTGGCCGACGCCGCGCACCAGGCCGACGCAGTCGCAGCCGGTCTGCTTGCGCCAGCCCTGATGCCGCCAGGGCACGCCGAGCCAGCTCCGCGCCTCGGCGACGATCGCGTCACGGGAGACACTCACAGCGCATTCGGGGTCTGCACAGCCGCGTCGAGGCCGGGGACGAACGGGAAGCCGCGGAAGTTGGCGATGTTGGCGAACTTCGCCTGGCAGGTCGCCGCCGCCTTGTCGCAGCCGGCCGAGATCGAGAACGTATCATCGACGGCGATCGGGAAGCTGGTCGGCAGGAACAGCGTCACTTGGCCGGCGGCCTCGCTCTTGACCTCGAGCGGCGGGTGGCTGGTATTGGCGCCGGCCGTCCAGGTCAGCAGCCCACCGTCGAAGAAGCCGGCTGGGCGCGCGCCTGAGATCGTCGCGGTGAACTGCCGGGTGGCACTGGCGACGGCGACAACCGTGCCTGTCTCGGTATAGCTCGCGAGATTGACGCCGCAGCGGGCGTCGCCGAGGTCGGCGTCGCAGTCCGGCGTGTAGACGCGGATGATCTGCCGCGTAAACGCCTGCGCGATGCCCATGATCTCGGCGGTGAAGCCGTGGTCGCCGATCTGCACCTGGCCGAGCCGCCAGCCGGGCAGACGGATCACGCCTGAGCTCGGATCGGCCCAGTTGACCAGCGCGATCTCGACGCGGGCGTAGTCGTAGACGCCGGCGCGGACGTCGACATCGCGAATACCGGCGGAATCAATGACGCCCGCGACCTGCAGGTTGGCGACGGAGAGATCGGCCTTCGAAGACAGCGCCGAGCGGGTACAGCCGATCGCCGCCTCGTAGGTGACGCCGCCGACGGTGATATCCCGGTCGTGGTCGGTGAAGCCCATGACCACGCCGTCGGCGCGCGTCAGCTTGAGGATCGTCGCCAGCGTCGTCACCTCGGATGCGAGGTGCGCCAGCATCGCCGGGTTGATGGACTTCATGCCGGATGCATCACAGGCGCAGCTCGACCACCGGAATCTCGCCCCAGTCGCCCAGATTGTAGAACTGCAGGTTGACCGCCATCGCGTCGGTATCGAAGCGGCACGGCACGTCGAACTCGAAGTCGGCGTTGATGACGACGCCCGACGCCGGCGCTGTGCCGAAGCTGACGATGCCGGTGGTCGCATCGAGGCTCCAGCCGGACAGCTGTTCGACCGCGTCCTGGTAGACCTTGACGGATCCGTCGACCGGCTTCCTGATCTCCCGGGTCTCAGTGACGCCGCCGGAGGTGTACGCCTTGACCAGCTGGAAGGCGGTCGCCGCATCGTCGCCGATACCGATCGTCTCCGCCGTCGCCTGGTAGTCGGTCCAGTCCTTGAAGCGGAAGCCGTAGGCCTTGCCCTTGCGGGCGCGGAAGAAAGCGATCAGCGTCGCCAGCTGCGCACGGGTCTTCAGCCCGGAGGCGACGTTCCACCGACCACGCGCCGAGGCCCAGTTGACGTTGCGCTTCTCGAAGCCGCCGCCGGCCTCGACCACCGCGGTCGCGTACGCCGGCCCGCCGGTGGCGCCGTAGGCGATATCCGGCGGGAATTGCACCTCGTGGAAGCTCATCGCGGCGAAGTCCCGCGCTTCGCTTGGTGTACTCCGCCGCGGTTCGGTTGAGGACTCGTGCTTGAAGCGGTTTGGCGCGCGAGCGCATGTTGAATGATTGACGTCGGTCGCGCCCGACGAGCCGTCTCTAGGGCGCGGCCGCCCATAGACCCCGCGCAAAAGTACACTGAGGCGAAGCCGAAGGACTTTTGCGCGAGCATCAGCCGAACCGCCGCTTGTGCTCTTCTGCTGCCAGCAGCGCGTCGCGCGCCGCCTGCGCGGCGGTCCGGCGGAAGCGGTCGGCGGTCGCCGGATCGCCGCCATTGACAACAACGTTGACGCTGACGCTATGCCCGCCGCCTCCAGGCCCCCGGGACGAAGTGCCCGGGGGTGATCCGGGGGTCTCGACGCCCAGTCGCCCCGACGGCAGCCGCCTGAGCGGCAGCACCGCTTCGGGCCCGGCCTCACCCATCAGGCCCATGCCGCGCGCCATCGGGAACAGCGTCGGCCGGTCGAAGACGCCGCCGCGTGCGAAGGGGATGACGTTGCCGCCCTCGAAGATGCCGCCGCGGGCGGCCAGAAACAGGCTCGACCCGGACATCTCGAAGCCGCCCATGGTCGCGGTGTGCGCCGTGCCGGCGGAAACGCCGGTGCTGGTGCCGGTCGCGCCGGCGCCGAACAGGCTGCCGAACCAGCTGCCGATCTGTCCGAGCATGCCGCCGCTGCCGCCGCCGCTGAACGCCTGATCGAGCAACTTGCTCAGCGGCTTGTCGACCAACTGCTGTTCGGCGATGCGCCCGAGCGATTGCGCGACGCCGAGCAACGCCTCCTGCCAGGTCCTGGCACCCGTCACCACGTCCTTGAGGCCGGCGACGACATCGCTGAGTCCCTGCCGGGCGATCAGCGCGAAGTCACGCTCCGCCTCCTCGCGCTCCTTGATCTGCGCCTTGACTTTAGCGTCTGCGGCTGACAGCTGCATCAGCTGGTCGATTTGCTGCTGTGTCAGGACGGGGAGCTGCTGGCGCAGCCGCAGCTCCTCCTGCAGCGAGGCGACCAGCTCGGCGCGCTTGTCGCCACTCTGATCCATCAGGCTCAGGTCGAGCTGATCCACCCGCAGCGCATCCTGGCGCGTCTGCAGCTCCTCGAGGAATTTGGCCCGGGTGTCGGCGGCGTCCTTGCGCTGCAATTGTTCGAGCACCGCCCCGTAGGCCGCCGTGAACACATCCGATCCGGCCGCGCCCACTTTCAACGCCTCGGCGAACGCCTGGTTTTCCAGGGTGACGCGATGCGCCGCTGCGGTACCGTCGGCCTGTGCCGCGGCGAGGCGTTCGGCAGCGTCGGCCTGATCTTCGAGTCCGCGGATGGTGGTGACCAGCTGCCGGCGCTGCTCGGCATCGCTGGCGCGTTCGATCTCGACGCGGTAGCGCGCCGCGGCGGCGGCGCCGTGCTCGTGCGCGAACGCCGCCACCTTGTTGTCATTCGCCGCCTGCCGCAACGCCGCCGACGACATGCCGGCGGCCTTGGCCAGCCGCTCCTCGGCGTCGGCTTCCAGATGCGCCTTGGCGATCAGCTCCGCGACCTGTTCGGCTTGCTTCTCGGCTGCGGACTGCTTGCCGCCGCCGGATTCTTCCTTCAGCTGCGGCCAGCCGCCGCGACCGCTGCCGTGCGGCACATCGACGGGCCGTGCCTTCGGCGCCGGCAGCACCTCGTCACCCCATGAGCCAGTGGCGCCATGTTCGCCACCTTCCCGCGCGTCGCGAAACAGGCCGACGACGCTGCGAAGGCTGTCGATCACGCTCTGGATCGGCTTCAAAGGCGAGAACGCCCACTCGGCGATTTCCTTGAACACGTTGTCGCCGACCTGCTGACGCACGACGTCGAGCAGATCGTTGATCCCGGTCCACAGCTCGACGACGAAGCCCTTCGTCTCGACGATGGCGTCGCTGAACACCGCGAAGCTGCGCGCCGACTGCACGGTCAGCGCCCGGTCGAACGCCGCCAGCCTGTCGCCGGCCGTCGACAGCTGCTCGACCAGATTCTCGCCGAGCACCGCGCCGGCGGCGTGTGCCGCCTGCCGTTCGGCGTCGAGCCCCGCGGCGCCTTCGGCGAGCAGCGGCAGCAGCGCCGCCGCCTGCTTGCCCATCAGCGCCTTGGCGACGGATGTGCGTTCCGCCTGAGTGCCGAGGGTCTTCATCCCCTCGGCCATCGCCGCCAGCATCCAGTCCAGGTCCTGGCCGTGCTTCTGCACGTCGGCCATCGAGACGCCGAGCTGATCGAAGGCGCGCGCCACCTCGGCCGGTGTCTTCGCGCCCTGGATCATCACGTCGCCGACGACGTCGTTGAGCCGGGTCAGCGCCGTCTCGGTCGCGTCCGCCTTCACGCCGATCTGCCCGAAGGCGTAGACCAGTTCCTGGAAGCTCTCGGCGCTGGCGCCGATGCGCGCCGCCTGGTCGTCGAGCGCATCGAAGGTCTCGATCGCCTCGCGCGCGCGGCCGATCGCGAGCCCGAGCGCGGCGGTGACGACGCCGACGCCGGCCGCCGCCGCCAGCCCGTACGGCCCGACGCGCTGTAGCGCTTCGCCGAGAATGCCGGTGCTGCCGGCCATCTCCTGGATCTTGCCGCGCACCGCGTGAGAAGCAGCGTCGAGCGCCTGCAGGCCGCGCGACGCCGGCTGCGCCGCGTCGCGGATGCGCTCCAGCGCCTTTTGCCCGGAGGCGCCGATATCGGCGAGCTCGGCCTTGACCTTGCCGCCATCGGTCAGCGCCAGGCGGATGGAGAGCGATCGGTCGGCCATGGTACCCCTGAACTCAGTCCGGCGCTCCGGTCAGCCGGTCGTTGATCGCCGCGACCATGCCGGCCTCCGCCGCCGGCAGCAGCTCGGCGAGTGCTTCGAGGTCGTAGCCCAGCGCCTGCGCGCAGGCGAACGCGGCGGTGAAATCGAGACCGCTAATGCAGCCCATCGGCGCCAGCCGCAGCTGGCCTCCGCACTTGGTGGCAACGTCCCAGGCCTGCCAGCCCTCGAGGCTGACCGGCGCCGTCTCGACGTAGGGGCAGCGGCTCCCGTCGCCACCAGCGTGCCCCCTGGCGCAAAGCGTGCCGGTACTCAGGCAGCCGCGGCAGTATTCGGGGCCGCCGCCGAAGTGCCATTCAGCGCGGGCGCGCAGGCGTTTTTTTCCTGATCCAGCACCAGCGCCGGCAGGAAGTAGGCCGTCTCGAAGGCGCGGAACACCGGATAGAGATCGAGCAGGGCTTCAATGCGCTCGGGCGTCGGCGCGATCGGAATGCCCGACTCGTCACCGATGCCCTCCCACTCGACGATCGCCACCTGTGCCAGCGTCTTCAGCAGCGCCGCGCCGCGCGCGTTGTCGTCTCCCTCGTCGCCAGCGGTGATGCTGGCCCGTGCTGCCATCACCAGCGCCGTGGTGCACGGCTGCACGCGGACGCGCACCCCCGGCGCGAGGTCGAGCCAGTACGGCTCGCGCTTCAAATCGAGGCGGATCATCAGTCCTCCGTTGAGTTGGTCGTTGATACCGGTGCGCGTCGGCCTGGGGCGAAGCTCGGGTGCCATGATCGGCTTCGCCACGCAAGGGTGGTCACAGTAAGGGAGCCGCTTACAATAAAGTCGTGGATAACCGGCCGCCGGACGCGTCATCCCAATCACGTCACTTTGGGCTCCAGGCGACATTGTCCGTTGTCGAAGGTGGACCGGACTCTGCGCTGCGCCTCGCGCTGATCGCTGGTAACCCACGGGAGGCCCTTATTCACGATCCAGTTCTTTCGAATGATTAGGAGGGTCATCGGAAGCGGACGTGGGTGACATCCGCGAGTGGGGCTCAGCTCGTTTGCGTCAAACCGGCCACGGCAGCGACAAGAAATGACGCAAGAACATAGCCTATCAACGCCTGAAGAGCGAAGTAAGCCATTTGCCAGCCCTTAAGTTTCTTGCGGTCCGGGTCGTCAAAGAAATCGTCGAATTCCTTGCTAAGTCGCACGATCGGCAGGAGCTGGTCGAGGCTGGCAGCGAAGCGCCATAACAGGCCTTTGGCACGTGCTGGCACCGAGAACCACAGCACGATCGTGCCGAGGAGAGCAAAACCGATGACCCAGAAGAGAACGCGAAATGCATAGCCGCCGATTCCATAGCCAACTGTAACCTGGAGAAGACTCAGGCCCAGCCACCTCAGATATTAGCGGCGATCCCACGCCTGCGACCGCTCCTCTGCTCGGGCTGCGTAGAGTATATCCCCAGCTTTTTCTGCATATCCCGATTCCCGAAGCACTGTGGCGAGATGCCAGTACGGCTGGGCTGAAAAGCCCCGGTTTTTCGGTAGCCATTGTTTATACCATTTAACAGGGCGGTCTAATATGTCGTGTACGTTCACATCGGTGAAGATGCCAAGGCTTTTATAGTCGAAGCCGGCCAAAAACACGCTCGCCGGCCACGTTGTCTGCTCTTCGGGGCGTTGGTCAGTTTGGTTAGGACGAAAGTAATCGTGGACCGTTGTTGCTTTCAAATTCGTCAGGTCAAGTTGGCTCTGGCTGCCCCAAAACGGAGGCGCATCTACATTGGCGATTGTAAAGTCACCTATGGTCGCGTCGGTCATGTCCAAGTAGCCTTTAATTGTGCTTCCGGCCAAGGTTACCCCGGCGAGGCTCTGTGCATTCGCAAGATTAATGTCTCCTCCGAAACGAGCGTCACCCATATAGAGCCCGTTACCAACCTTGATGCCGTACATATTCAGATCGGCTTTCAACCTCGCACCGCTCATATTAAGTTCACCGCGGACATTGGTGCCGTTAACATAAACATCGCCCTCGAACGTCGCTCGGTCTCCCATGAAAAGCGATCCGAAAGACGCGTTTATCGCATCGAATTCCCCTGAGAAACGCTAATGTCAGTGTCGCCCGCAACTATAGCGGGGCTCAAATACATTCCTTCGCCAACTGTAATTCCGTACATGTTCAGGCCGGCCTCGAAGACCGAACCGCCCATGTCAAGTTGCTTGCGCACTTGGGCCCCGCGAAGGTCAACATCGCCCTCAAACGTAACCCCGTTCCGCATGAAGAGGTTGGATCCGAGCGCCGAACTGTTGAGGTTGAATTCTCCGTGGAAAGTAGCGCCGTCTACGCTGACTGGTCCTTCTATCTTGGCGGAACCAATGTCAACGTTGCCAGCGAGTGTAGAGCCATTCATGGCGAGCTGCCCGCCGACTCTGGCTGAGCCGAGATCAACATCGCCGGCGAATGTAGCGGGGTTCATATACAACTCCCCGCCGACCGTGCTGCCGTACATGTTCAGGCCGGCCTTGAAGACCGAGCCTTTCATGTCAACTGCACCAGCGATCTTGACCGAATGAAAGTCAACGTTTTTCTCGAAAGTCGCGCCCTCCCGCATGAAGAGGTTGGATCCAAGCACTGAGCCGTTCAGACTAAACCTACCGCCAAACTTAGCACCGTCTACGTCCACTGGCCCTTCGACTTTAGCGGAGCCGAGATCAACATCGCCGGCGAATGTAGCGGGGTTCATATACAACTCCCCGCCGACCGTGCTGCCGTACATGTCCAGGCCGGCCTTGAAGACCGAGCCTTTCATGTCTAGCTGTCCAGCGATATTGGCCCCCCGAAGGTCAACATCTCTCTTGAACGTAGCCCTCTTCCGCATGAAGAGGTTGGATCCAAGCACTGAGCCGTTCAGACTAAACCTACCGCCAAACTTAGCACCGTCTACGTTCACTGACCCTTCGACTTTAGCGGAGCCGATATGGACATCGCCGGCGACTGTAGCGGGGTTCATATACAACCCCCTGCCGACCATGCTGCCGTACATGTTCAGGCCGGCCTTGAAGACCGAGCCTTTCATGTCTAGCTGTCCAGCGATATTGGCCCCCCGAAGGTCAACATCTCTCTTGAACGTAGCCCTCTTCCGCATGAAGAGGTTGGATCCGAGTGTCGAAGCGTTCAGGCTGAAGGTGTTGCTGAACATAGCGCCGTCTACGGTGACTGGCCCTTCCACCTTAGCGGAACCGATATCGACACGGCCCGCAAATGCGGAGCCGTCCATGCTAAGCTGTCCTCCAACCCTGGCCGAGCGGAGATCGATGTCGCCGGCAAATGTGACACGGCGCATTAAAAGGTGGGATCCCACTATCAAGGTGGTCATGTCGACCGGGCCGCTAAAGATACCGCCAGTGACGGCGAGCGTCCCGCCCACCTTGGCTGAGCCGAGATTGACGTCGGCGGCAAATTTTGCACCGCTCCAGATCGAAAGGTGGGATCCGACCGTCAAGTTGAACATGTTGACTGGGCCGTTAAATCTGCCACCCTCTACGAGGAAAGTTCCGATCTCGGCGGAGATAAGATCGATACCACTGTTTGCAGTGATTCCTCGCAAGTAGACGTCTCTGATCCTCGCACGCGAAAGTTGTAGGGTCCGTTCAAAGCGGCTATGGAGAAAGATCAGCGGTCCCTCCAATGAGATGTAACCCAACTCGAGCCCCTGTGGAAACCAAGCGCCGGCGATGACGACGCCCTGCCCAGGGATGGATTGCTTCAAGGGCGCGTTTAGGAAGATCGTCGCAAGGAACAACGATGAGAGGCGCCGGTCCTTACCGAGAGGCGCGCTGTCCCAGCCAGTCGGCTTGGCCGGATCGAGCGTTTCACCGTAACGTGCGTTGAAGTCGACCACACGTCCGGCTCGGATTTCTCCCCACGCCCAGCGCTCCGCTTCGGTCCAGCTCGCCACAATCGGCTGCTCTTCCGCTCGTGCGGGAAGAGCTTTGGCCAGGATTAATGTTGCGAAGGCTAGTAGCACCGTGACACTTGCCCGGGCCAAGCGTGACGTCCCCCTCAAATTCATTAGTCGGCCCCCCTCTGTTCCGAAGGGTTATGCATGCTGTGCAGAGTACGCCGTCGCCCGCCAGGCTAACAGCGAAATTCGGTGGGGAGGACCTCGTCCGCGCAAGGCGGAACGACGTCCTCGATCCTGGCAGGAACGAGAATGTCACGTTTTTTTGCTTCCTCCACCTCTTCCGCCATATACTCCGAACTAATCGATGCGGTCGACCACAGCACGACGACACAGCGGGCGGCGGCTCCTCGGGGATGATCTTGTCGAAGCGTGGTCCGGCCAGCGCTTTGCAGTCCCAGAAGACCGACCACCCACACTGCTGCAGGGCAGCTGCAATCCACTCGGCGGTTATTACGTCCTCGCGTGCGTAAACGATGAAGATATCCGCCATCGATGCCGCGGCTCCCCCTTTAGGATGGCGGTGATGCTACCGACGGGCCAGCGTCGCGACAATCTTGCATTCCGACGATCGATCTGCACGGCGAAGTCGACACGAAATCTCCGCACGCCGGCATCGGTCGCCGCGGCTGCCGCCGTTTGCGACAACATCTGCCGGGATTCACGTGAAATTGACGGTGTGCGGCCCAGTTCGGACGCCGCCCGCGTCTGCTATCGACATGTGAGAAACGACGCTTTTGGCGATCTGCGTCATTCTCTGGGGTGGGTTCAATTTGGCCTGGTTCATCAGGCATAGCTGGCCACGTCGTTGAGCAGCGTCACCCGAAGCAGGGTGCCTTCGGCCTCGTCGTAGGCGGCGCGCCAGTCGTACTGCGCCGAGACGCCGCCGGGACCACTGATCGAGCGCTTCGGCTGCGGCAGGAACACCCGGAACAGCTCGAAGGTGAGCACGTAACCCTGCGGCGTCAGGAAGCCGTATTCGATGCTGATCGGATCGCCGCTGGCCGCCTCGGCGACCAGCGTCGTTCCGTCGAAGCGGACGGACATCTGCCCGTTGCAGGTCGCGATCGTCGGGTCGGCAGCGTCGATCCGGCCGTCCGGACGGATTGTCCGCACCCGCTCCAGGGTGTTGGAGAAGGTGAGGTTGCCGGCGGTGACGCCGGCGAGCGGCACGCCGCCTTTTTTGATGCTGCCGCGACCCTGGCTGAAGCGCTGCAGCGTGTAGCGGTCGGGAGTGTCGTCGACCGTGGTCGCAGTGCTGGTCTCGCCCTGCGCGACCAGCGCCACCCGGCCGTTCGCCGGCCCCTCTAGGCCCATCTCGAAGTTGAGGCTCTCGAAGACGACGCCGGTATGCCGGAAGAACACCGGCGTCACCAGCTTTGGGTGGCCGATCTCGAGGGTATAGCTGGGAATGGCGTCGCTGCCGCTTTCCCAGAGGTGCGGGGTGCCGCCGCCGGTGAGTTTCGCCGCGGAGGTCGTGCCGTTCGACGCGGCTGCGGCGGCAAGTGTCCAGGCGTTGCCGGCAGCGCCGGCGATGTCGAACTCGATGGCGAGCTGGTCGTTGGCGGTATCGGCGGTGTAGGTGCATTTGCCGATCTCGACATCGGCCGAGGCGTTGAGGTCGGTCGCCAGTGCGGCCAAGGTCGCGTCGAGGCTGACGCCGATCTGCGTCTGGCTGCCGGTCGGCGTGCCGCTGACGAACGTCCAGGTGACGCCGTTGAGCGTGATCGTCGCATTCGCTGCCGGCTGGCCGGAGAACGTGATCGAGCCGGTTGCCTTGACCGCCGCGCCGGTGACGGGCGCGCCGAACAGTCCGGTCAGCCACCAGCCGGTGCCCTGCACGTCGAGCGGGACGTCGATGTTGCCTTCGTCGGTCACCAGCCCGCGGTAGGGATCCTGAGCATTGCGGCCTCGTCCCAGCAGCGGATCGTCGCCGAGCGGCTGCTCGGCCGAAAGATCGCACGACTTGAAGTCGAGCGAACGATAGCCGCTCAGAGGTGCCATGCCGTAGGTCGTCTCGCGGCAGGCGAGCAGCGTCGCGTCGGCGCCATAGGCGCGGACCTTGGGCATGTTGGGGTTCTCCGTGCTGTAGGAAAGTCAGGCGGTCAGCGGATCGCTGACCAGGTACTCGATGGTGACGGTGAGCCGCGCGGCGAGGATCGGCGCCGCACCCTCGATCGCGAGGACCGACGTTTCCGGCGCGCTCCAGAACAGGTTCTCGGCGAGGCCGCCGAGGCTGCGGTCGGCGGCGAGCGCGGCGCCGATCGTGGACAGCAAGGCGTCGAGCATCGCTTCGCCACCGCCGTCGGTCGGCTGCGTCACGAACGCCTCGATCTCGGCACGATGGCTGTAGAATTCCGTGCGGGGATTGAGCGTGACGTCAGGCTCGCCGGGATCGCCGTCGCGCAGGATGATGAGGCCGCCGGCCGGCACCGCTTGCGGCAGCGCCTCGTTGCGCTTGACGGTGGCGAGTTGTATCGCCCGCAGCCGGCTAAAGAGGACCGCCAGGACCCGTTCACGAAGTGTCATTTATTGGTTCGTAGACTTGATCTACACGGCCGAATGTCCCGAGCGGTTCGCGACTTGAACCCGATCCGTGCGGCGTGCGACGACCCCGAGAAAGCGACGAAAATTATGACCTCCAACAGACATGCGGCGGGCTCGGTGCGCGCTAGCCTCCCCAGCCGCTGCCGATTGCGATGAGTATCGAAGCCGGTCCGCATCCGGCAGAGCAGCTCTGGGCCGAACATGCATACCAAGGCGACTATCCACCCGGCGTACTGCCGGTGCCGAAGACGATCATAGGCACTGCATTCTTCCCGGGCGGATATGGACTGTTTCTTGCGGAGCCTGGGCCTGGACTGCCGCGCTTTCCCTTCGGCGGCGTGATGGTGCTCGGCCACGACTTCCATTCGGAAATGAATTACCGCCGTTCGCTCGAACGAGGAGGCGAAATCCTCTCGCAGCCTACTTGGCGAAACATTCTGAAACTGCTTGCACAGGCCGAGATACCGACAGGCGATTGCTTCTTTACCAACTTCTTCATGGGATTAAGGCAAGGAACGCAAACAACGGGAGCCTTCCCAGGATCGAAGAGCGTGCCCTATGTGGAGCATTGCCGCCGTTTCTTGCTGCGCCAATTGGAGGTTCAACGCCCGCGTCTGGTGCTCACCCTCGGGATCCACACACCCCATCTGATTGCCCGGCTGTCTCCGGAATTGGCGCCTTGGGGGGTGAAACAGGGCCTCAAGCATCTTGATGCGTCTGGCCCTGTCCAAGTCGAGGTCTCGTTTGTGGGCCTGTCCGGATTCCGAACAACGGTGGCAGCGCTAACCCATCCGTCGTTTCGGCACGCATCGGTTCGACACCGAAGGTTCGACGGCGTTGTCGGCGCAGAAGCCGAGCTCAAGATGCTGATTGTGGCGAAGTCTATGGTCGAGTAACGCACCGCGCAGCATATTCCTCACGATCGTTTTTCACGGCCACGCTCGCGATACGAGGTTTGGCAGTGCCCGGATCCACTTCTGCGCCGCGCCATCGACGTTGAGGCGCTTTCGCACCGTTACCTGCGGCACGAGGATGAACAGCGGCACGGTCGTTCGGCCCGACAACCGGGTAAACGCGGCTCCCTGGCGCCGGCCGATGTTCGCCCCGGCACGGCCGCGCTTCGTGAGCCTGACATTATCCGCCACCAGCAGACTTGGGCTGCCCCGGCGATAGACGAACCGCAGCCGCATGCCGTGGATGCGTTCCCAGGCGCCGGGCGTAATCTTCCGCCGGCCATCGCCGAAGCGGCCCGCGGCCGGCGTCGGGATGGCGAGAAACAGCCCCTGCTTCGAGCGGATGACCGCGCCTTCGTCGTACAGGCGCACGATGCCGGGCGCTTTCGACCAGACGTAACCGGCGGCGCCGATGCTGAGCTGGCCCTTGGGGTACACCTCGCCGCGCCAGGTGTTGGCCAATCGGGAACCGAGACCGGCGCCAGTGACCTGGCCGCGGAGTTCCGTCTTCAGGCCGTCCGTCGCCTCGCGGACACCGGCGGTGACCGCTTGCTCGGCAGAGCCCATTTCCTCCTTCAAGAGCGCGTTCAGATCGCCCTGAATGGCCGCCTGCAGCCTCATGCCGGCCACGCCTCTATCGTCCGGACGAGCTGCTCCGCATCGCGGATCGGTTCGCCCTGGATGATGTAGACCGTGCCGTCCACCTCGAAGGTGTCGCCTTCGGCCGGCGTTGCCACCTCGCTGACGCGAACGTCAATTGCGACAGTCTCGGCGACGATACGGGTCTCTCCGAACTCGCCCACCCGATCCGGCCGGCGGAGGATGACCCGCACCGTGATACCCGGATCGGCGCCGCCCGCGCGGTAGACGGCATCGCGGCCCAGGTTCGGATCGGCGAACAGTGCATCGATCGCCGCGGTGAAGACGGTCTCTACCATCGGTGCAGGTGTCCTCGTAAGCTGAGTGCTTCCCCGCCGTGGACGGACGATTTGTCGTGAGCGTGCGCGTCTACACCGTCGGTCACTCGACCCGCCCGATCGGCGAGTTCGTCGATCTACTGCGAGCCGAACGGGTGACGCTCGTGGCCGATGTCCGGCGTTTCCCGCGCTCGCGCCGGCATCCGCAGTTCAACATCGAGACCTTGCCCGCTGCCCTGGCGAGCAGCGGAATCGATTATCGCCACTTTGAGGCCCTTGGCGGACGCCGCAAGCGCACCTTGACCGACGATGCCTCACCCAACACCGGCTGGGAGACGGAGGGCTTTCGCAGCTACGCCGATTATGCGATGACGGCGCCGTTCCGCGAGGCCCTCGATGTCTTGATCGGCCTGGCGCAGAGCCAGCTTACGGCGATGATGTGCGCCGAAGCGCTGTGGTGGCAATGCCACCGTCGCATCATCAGCGACTATCTGCTGGTCGGCGGCATCGACGTCGTTCACATGCTCGGGCCCGATGAAACAAAACCCGCGGTGCTGACGCCCGGCGCAGAGGCGCAGGCAGACGGAACCATCCACTACCCGCCGCCGCAACCACGCCTCCTCTGAGGAAGATCAGTTGCTGGACGAGATCTTCACCGCCAGGCGGGGGCGCTTGTTGACCGGCAGGATCGAAGCCTCGGTCTTCACCTCGATGGCGCTGCCATCGGGACGCGCCAGCTGGCGGGCGTACATCGGCAGACCGATGGTGTTGACCGTCTCGATCAGATTGGCGGGAGCACCGTAGGTGACGAAGGTATCGAGCGTGCCGAGCGGAAAGGTCATGCCCTCGCCGGCCGGAACCAGCGTCTCGGTGGCGCCGGTCGAGAGCGTCACCGTGGCGTTGTACTCCTCGAAGATGATGCCGGCGAACGGGAAGCGGCGCCGGGTGTCCTCGCGCAACGGCTGGGCGCCGGTCGAGGAGAAGTACTTGTAGGCGTCTTCGACCTTGGCGTGGCCGATCAGCTTGTCGAAGAACTCCGGGCTGACCAGCGCCAGCACGCCCGACATCGTCTCGCCCTTGAGCTCGGTCTCGATCTTCCGAAGCACGTCGCGGACCTTCGCCTGCACGTTGGTGGTACCGGTGCCCAGCACGAAGTCGACCGACTGCTGCGAGAGGCCGAACTCGCTGAAGTAGTCGTAGAGGGTGGTGCCGGCGCCGTCCTTGACGATGCCGCGCAGGGCGTTGACCTCCATGTACTCGCGGGTCTGCGCATGCTTGACGCGCATCCGGGTGAGCTTGCGTTCCATCACGGTGGCCAGCGGATCGGCGGCGTCGCTCATCCCGAAGCCGCGCACCCCCTGAATGTCCTGCGGCGTGATCGCGTCGTCGTGCGGGATCCAGGGAATGGTGAATGAGCGCATGGACCGCAGATCGCGGTTGGCGACGGTCGCCGGCCCGCCGAGCGGTACCGTCGGCAGCAGGTTGAGCACGCCCTCCGCCTGCTCGATGACGACGCTGCGCTGGGTGACGCCCTCGAAGCGGAACAAGCCCATCTGCCCGAGCCGGCTGTAGACGTTGGGCAGGATATTGATGGCTTCCGTCATCTCGGCGAGCGAATAGCCGCCCGCATCGAACGGGTTGATCATCGTAACCATGGTGCGGGAATTCCTTCGATCAGGCGGTTTCGCGGACGACGAGGCCGAGGCTGGCGAGCTGGGCGTGCTTCGCCGTCTTCTCCGCCGCCTGATCGACCGAGGCGTCGAACGCCAGAGCGGCCTTGGAGAGGATGACCGGGCCGCGGGCAGCAATCAGGCCGGTCTTGTCGGCAGCGGTCGCGTCGATTGCTTCCAGCAGCACGGCGATGGCGGTCTCGGCACCTTCGTCACCGGTGACTGTGGTTGCGGGCGACAGGCGGTATTTGCCGCTGGCGGTAATCTTGCCGAGCACCGCGCCCAGCGGATAGCTGGTGCCGGACTTCAGCGTCACCGTCTCCCGGCAGTAGCTGGCGTTGAGTTCGAACTTCAGCAGGTCGCCGAGCGTCAGCGCCTTGGTCAGAACGGGCATGGATAAGACCTCCCTTAACGGCTGCCGGCCGCGGCACGCTCGCGGGCACGCTTGACGATGGGACTGTCGCCGGTCGTGCCGGGTTGCGGCGCAATGGCGACGACGTCTACGGCTTCCGAGCGCGCTGCCAGCTTGTCCAGGATGGTCCGACGCAGTGCGTCGGGTTTCAGCCCCCCCCGCATCGCATCGGCGGCGTCGATGTCGAGGCCGAGACGCGCCGCCTGCGCGGCGACCGTCGCGATCTCGGAGAACTCGCCGCGCAGCCGGTCGGCGATCGCGTGCGCATCGGGGACGGGCGCCGGTGACGGGCGATCCGGCGGCGTGTCGGGCGGTACTTCGGGCAAATCCGAATTGATATCGGTATTGCCGGCGTCGTTTGGCGGCGCTGTGCCTGTTTCCTCTATTAGAGGATCGGGGTTGTTCATCATTAAGGTCCTTGCGGGTGGTGGGGATTGGCGAACGGCGGCTCGGTTCGCGGGCGGACCGGCGCGAATGCGCTTCGCCTCCATCGCCGCTTCCAGATCGGCGATGGCCTGGGGGACGGTGCCCACCCGATTGGCGAGCCCGGCCTTGACCGCCCGCTCGCCGCGGTAGATGGCGGCTTCGGTGGCGCGAACGGCGTCGGCACCGAGGCCGCGGTTGCCGGCGACGAGGGCGACCAACTCGGTATAGAGCGTATCGACGTCGGCCTGGATGTCGGCGACCGCCCGCGGCGACAGCGGCTCGTGCGGATTGCCGTCGGTCTTGCGGGCACCGGCGTGGATCAGCGTCCACTTCAGCCCGGCCATCGCGTCGGCGCCGCTCTCGTCGAGATGCACGGCGACGACACCGACCGAGCCGACCTCGCCGGTCCGGGTGACGTAGAGCCGGTCGGCGACAGAGGCAATGGCGTAGGCTGCCGACAGCGCCGCTTCGGAAGCGACCGCCCACAGCGGCTTGGCGGATTGCGCTTTGATGGAGCCGATCGTCTCGACCAGGTCGAACAGACCGCCGACCTCGCCGCCGGGTGAGTCCACCTCGAGGAGGATTCCGCGCACCGCCGGATCGTCGGCGGCAGCGGCCAGCGCATCGGCGACGGCGCCGTATTCGGTGGCGCCGAGCAGCGTGGTCAGCCAGTCGCCGCGGGCGACGAGTGGCCCCAGCACCGGCACGACGGCAATGCCACCTTCGGACACCGCGTAGTCCCGCGGGTGTGCTGCCTCCAACCAAGACGGCAGACCATTACCGCCGCCGAGCGCGGTGGCGTTGGCGACCAACGCTTCCAGGCGTGCGGGCGCGATCGCCCAGGACCGGCCGGCAATCCGGCTGGCGGCGAGACTTGTCAGGTTCATACGACTGTCAGCCGGTGGTGGAGGGTTCGACAGTGGTGTCTTCGGTGGCGGGCGAGACATCCGCTCCGGATGAGGAGGCGCCGAAGCTCAACCCCAGCGCCCGCTCGCGCGCCTGATCGGCGGCGATCTCGGCGTCGACCTGCTCGGCGTCATAGCCGCGCTCGGCCAGCGCCTGGGTGCGGCTCTTCAGCCCGGCCGCGATCTGCTCGATCTCGGCCTTGGCGTCCTTCAAGGGATCGACCCAGTCCCACTTCGGCGGCAGCCACGAACAGCCGAGGTAGGCCCGCCGGTTTGCCTCGTAGCCGGGGATGGCGAGGGCGCCGGCGAGCACGGCCGAGTCCATCCAGCGCGCCCACACCCGGCGGCACAGTTGCCAGACCATCACCGCATGCTGGTAGGCCTCGGTACGGCGGCGGAACTCCAGCAATGCGAGGCGCGCATTCGAGTAGTTGGCCTTGATCATGTCGTTGGACAGGTACGCGTAGGGAACGCCGAGCGCCGCCGAGACCTGCAGCAGCGTGCGGTACTGGAACGGCTCGTAGGTGGCGCCCGAGTCGGCTGGATCGGAGGTCTGCACCTGCTCGCCCGGCTCCAACATGACGATCTGTCCCGGCTGCAGATCCATCGTCCGCTCGCCATCCTCGTTCGTGCCCTCGGCGACATCGAACGGTTCGGCCGGCGCCGGGGTGGTGATGAACAGCGCGTGCATCGCCGCCACCTTCTTGCGATCGAGTTCGGCGTCGTCGTACTGGTCGAGCAGGAACAGCTTGACGATCGCCGGCGCGAACTTGGACACACCGCGCAGCTGCCCCGCGTCCACCGGATCAATCACATGGATGATCTCGGACGCCGGAATGCGCACCGTCTCGCCAGCCAGCCCGGGATCGGTGACGTCGCCGGGATGGCGGCGCAGGAAGTGGTAGGCGACGCACCGGCCGATGCGGTCGAACTCGATGCCCTGGCGGATGACGGTGCCGCCCGGCAGCGTCTCGTTCCGTGTTAACGGCAGCATCTCCGCCGGCAGCATCTGCAGCTGCAAGGGAACCTGCAGCCCGTCCTCCGGCCGGCGCGGGCGGAAACGGAAGAACACCTCGCCGGCGATAAACACCTCGCGCGCGGCGCGCCGCTGCAGGCCGTAGAAGTCGGTGAAGCCGTCGGCGTCGGCGTCGTCGGTCCAGTCGAGCCACAGCTTCTGCACCGCTGCCTTCAGCGCGGCATCGCTGATCAGCGACGATGGCTTGATGCCGGCACCGACGACGTTGCCGGCCCAGCTCTCGATGGCGTTCGTCGCGTAGCCGTTGTTGCGGATCAGCCAGCGGGCGCGGGCGGTGATATCGGCACCGCTTGCTGCGATCAGCGTGTTCAGGTGCGCCCGGCTGGGCTGGAAGCCCTTCAGCCGGCGGTTGGCCAGCCCCGCCTCGAAGCCGCCGATGAAGGCGCCGATGCAATGGCGCCAACGCGAGACCATGCCGGGCATCTATAGCCCCTTGCTCGCCGAGGTGAGGATCCGCCGCCGCGGTGTGCCGGTCTCGGCTTGGGCGATGCGCTTCTCCAGATCGGCGAGCGCCGCCGCCATCTCGGCATCGGTCGCGTAGGTGATGCGCTTGCCGTCGTATTCGACGGTGCGCACACCGCGGTAGCGGGCCGCCAGCAGCGCCTCGCGCTGCGCCGCCATTTCTTCGAGCGTCATCGATCAGCTCATGTAGCTGGAGCGGAACACACGCCGACCACGGCGCGGCGCCGCGGACAGCCGGCCGGCGGTCGGCGCCGTCTGCTCGGCGGCGGGCCCGTCTGCGATGGTTGGTTCGTCGCCGGCGTTGGGTGCGACCTGCTCCTCCAGCTCCCGCCACTTGCGCTCCGGCCAGCGATCGGCGCCGGCGATCCAGGCGGCGGCCCGAGCGTACACCCGGCAGTCCAGCGCCTCGTTGCGCTCGCGCAGCTTCTGCCACTCCAGCCGCGTGAAACCGCGCCGGGTCTTGACGGTGACCAGCTGCTCACCGACCAGCTGCTTGATCCATTCCGCATCGACGCCCCGCGGCAGGTGGATGAAGCCGGCGGGATGCCGTTCGCCCTCGTCCTCTGCGGTCGGCGCCGCCAGCCGCAGGAACCGGTAAGTCTCGCTCTTGAAGGTGGCGACGGCGACGGTCCACAGCCGGGCACCGCGCTTGATCTTCACCCCGCCTTCGGTGGCATCGACATGCGTCGGCCCCGAAACTGGTGCCGAGCGGTTGAAGCCTTCCACGCCCTTGAGCGGCAGCACCTGTCCCCAGCCCTGTTGGCGCGCCCAGGCGTAGACGGCGGACGCCTCGTAGCCGGTGTCGATGCCGAGCCGTGCCAAGCCGAGGCGCGCGCCACCGGCGTGCGGCCAGGTCTCGCCGAGCAGGGCAGAGACCTGCGTCCAGGTCGCGGCATCACCGGGGCCGCCCTCTATCACCAGGTGATCGACCAGCCAGCTCTCCAGTCCCCGCCCCCACGCCCAGACCGAGACCTCGATCCGGTCCTTCTGCACGTCGGCACCGGCGGTGAGGAACAGTCCGCCAGGTGGCACCGTGCCGCGCGCGAAGTCCTCACGCCGCTCGTAGAGGCGCTGCCAGTCGGGCGCCTCGCCGGTCTCGGCCCAGGTCTCGCCCAGCACGGTGTTGATGAAGCTGCGCTTGGCCTCGTCAGAGCCTTGCGCCGCCTCCCACTCGCGGGCGATCCGCTCCCACGACAGCCAGCCGACGGGTGAGTAGAGGCTGGAGAGGTGAAAGCCGATGCTGAGCGGATCGACGGGAACGGCCGTCGGCCGCCACTCGCCCTCGGCAAGGATCCTCGTCTTGTGGTGCTCGGCGATCGGCATCTCGCAGCCCTCGCAGACGTAGGCCGCGGTTTCCGGCTGGCCCTTCTGCCAGCGCAGCCGCTCGAAGGTGAGATGCTGCTTCTCGCCGCAGTGCGGGCACGGCACGAAGAACCGACGCTGGTCCGACGCCTCGTATTCCCGCTCGATCCTGGACAGCCCCTTGATCGTCGGCGTCGAGGCGAGGAACACCTTGCGCCGCCACGAGAAGGTGCGCGTCCGCGCTTCCGCCAGCGCCACCGGATCGCCCTCGTCGTCGGCCGACGGCGGATAGGCGTCGACCTCGTCGAGGAACAGATAGCGCACCGGCATCGACCGCAGGCCGACGGCACTGTTGGCACCGGTCATCACCAGGATGCCGCCCGGGAACTCCTTCGACAGCACGGTGTTGGCCGCGTCGCGCGAGCGCGACGGCGCCACCTTCTCGCGCAGAGCCGGGCTCTCTTCGATCAGCGGATCGATGCGCTGCTGCGAGAAGCGCTTGGCGAGCTCGACGGTCGGCTGCACGGCAAGCATCGGCCCCGGCGCGTGATGAATGACGTAGCCGATCCAGTTGCAGCCGCTCTCGCTGGCCCCGAGTTGGCTGCCTTTGATGAACACCACCCGCTGTGCCGGATGGCGCGGGCTCAGTGCGTCCATCAGCTCCTGCAGGTAGGGCGTCCGGCTGGTCCGCCACGGGCCGGCCTCGTTGGCGCCGCGCGGGCTCAGGATCCGATGCCGGTCAGCCCATGCCGAGACGGTAAAGTCGGGGTCAGGAGTGAGACCTTCGCGCCAAGCGCGCAGCAGGTCCTCGGCGCCGTCGAATGCGAGATCGATGCGGTCACCGGAACTCGGTCCGGAGTTCCGCCAGCTCGCCCAGGTGCTGCCGGACATGCGTCTCCAGAACCGTCTGCATGGCGTGCGCGCCGATGCTGAGATCGGCCGCCATCATCGCCGCCACCCGCGCCGGCCAGCCGGCCCAGGCGTCGCGCTCCTGTCGTGCCAAACGGAACACCAGTGCCGTGGCGCGGGCCCGGTCGACGATCTCGCCCTTCAGCTTCTGCAGCCGAATCCGCCGCTCCTGCGCTTTCAGCACCTCGTTGGCGGTGCGCGCCTGCAGGTAGGTCATGCCGCCGGCCGCTGTCGGCGCCGGTAGTCCCTGCTCGCGCAGCGTCTCCGCTACCGCGCCGACGGCCGCTTCCGGCACCGGACGCAGAGACGACGTGTGCCCATCGCGCTGCATCGACGGATCGGTTGCCTGCGCCCGGCGGGCGTCGGACGCCGCCGCATCGATCGAGCCGTCGGCGTGTAGCACCAGCCGTCCCGAGGCGCGCGCCTTCTGCACCGCACCGCGGGAGATGCCGGAATGCGCCGCGTACTCGCGCTCACTCATGCCGACGCGGTCCCGATAATGCTGACTTCGGCGCTCGGTCATCGTTCCTCGCAGCGAGCATGAGATGATCCAAACGCGGACGATAAGGGCCTGATGTGGATCGATTTTCCCTGGATGTCCGTGCCCACTTACGCCTTCATGTGACCATCAGGAGCGAATGAACCAGGAACGAAGGCAAAGACGATGACCACCACGATCCTGCCGACCAACAACCAGGCCTGGGGTTTCTGGGGCACCATCGGCAGCCATGCCGACCAGGGCGAAGCCTGGACCTTGGCGACGGCCGCCATCGCCAAGTCGACCGGCTGCGCGCCGGAAGCGGTTCGCGACTTCCTCGACAGCCGGCACGGTCGCCACTTCGCCGACGACGTTGCCAACGGCACCTTCGCCGGCCTCGCGCTCGCGGCGGCGATCGACGCCGCGGTCGGCCGCTGGATGGGCTGGCGCATCGGCCGCCGGACCGAGCGCGAATACGGCATCCCGGGCGACCTGCCCTACCTCACGGGCTGGGTGGTGAATGCCGCCATCGAGGCCGAGATCACCGGCTGACCGGACCGCCGCTTCTCTCAGCCCCGACGGGCCGTCGGGGCTCGCGGTGGTAGAAGGCGCCGCACGCCGTGGCGCCAATACTGGGACGTCACCGATGACCATCGACTACACCTTCAGCCTCGCCCAGCTGGCCCAAATCCTGAGCGCGCTGGAGAACGAGCGCCGCAACCCCAACACCAAGCGCAACGCGATCAAGGCGATCGAGTGCAACGCCGCGCAGATCGGCCTTTCCACCGAGGACGTCTTCGACGCCGCCGACGGCCTGCTCAGCGGCCGGCTGAGCGCCGCCCAGTTCCGCGCCGCCTTGCGCGACGAAGGCTACGCGCCGGCGAATTTTGTCACCGAAGTGCCGACCGAGCCGGCGGAGGCAGATGCCATGCCGAACGCAGGCCCCCAGACCGTGGACGTGGACACGGGCGGCACCGGCGAGGACGCCGCGACCGACATCGCCGAGGCGACCGAAGGCACCCCGGTGGCCACGACGGACGCCGTGGCGGCCAATCCGGAGACGACCGGCACGCGCGTCGATTTGGGCCGGAACGGGACGCGCAGCGTCAAGGAGCAGCTGCTCGCCGCGTGCCAGGCCGCCGAGCACTGGCTGCTGGCGGAACGTGACCGGCCCGGCGAAGCCCGGCCGGATGACATCCTGCGCGTGCTGCGCGCCGCCATCGTGCGGGCGGAAGGCCATCCACGCCCGCCGCGTCAGGGCCAGGAACTTCGCCGGCAGCGCCTCCCACGCCAGGGCAGCAAAGAGTCGCAGGTGATCGCGATGCTGCGCCGGCCCGAGGGGGCGACACTGGCGCAGATTGGCGAGAGCACTGGATGGCAAACCCATACCATTCGCGGGTTCTTCGCCGCCGCGCTGAAGAAGCGGCACGGCCTCGCCGTCATCTCCGAGAAGCCGCAGGGCGGCGAACGAACCTACCGGTTGGCTCAGTGATGGAGGCGGCAATGCCGAAGCCCACGTTGCAGCAGCGGCTGGTGGATGCGCTGATCGCCACCGGCAGTGGCACGATCGTGCCAAGCCGGAGCGGCAAGTATGTCACCCTGAAACGGCCGGATGGCGGCTTCTACTTTGTGGGCAGGGCCGGGGCGCTGCGCTTTGGCAAGACCGTCACCGATAGCATGGCGGCACCCGACGACTTCAAGAAGCGGTTGCTCGACGAAGCCGGGCGCTAGCCTTCCGGTGGAGTGGGCGGCCGCCGAGGCTCAAAAGCCCCCGAGTTTCCTCGGGGGCTCGTCCTCTCCGCTCCGATCGAGAGATCAGGCGGCGAGGGTCAGGTTCTCAGCCGAACTCTTGCCATTGCGGCCGGCGATGAGATCGAACTTGACCCGCTGACCTTCGTTCAGGTTCTGCAGCCCAGCTCGCTCAACGGCGGAGATGTGCACGAAGGCATCGGGCCCGCCGTTATCCGGCTGGATGAAACCAAAGCCCTTGGTCGGGTTGAACCACTTGACTGTTCCGGTCGTCACTTCATTTGCCTCATAGGAATAAACAGCGCGCCGGGCCACATGCCGCGGCGCAAGATAGCTTCAACGTCTTTTCGTGGAATGAGCAGGCGACGCGAACAGCGAAGCAGCAACCAGAAACAGGAGCGTCAGAAACTAGCTGCACGTGAAATAGGGCGATTCACTCTGCTGCACAAGGTTTCTCCCCCGACGACCGCATTCGGATCGCTTCGAACACCCTGCGAGGCGCGTACGAACGGGCGACCGACGCGAGCGAAAATAGCCCGCCGATGGCGAGGTTGTCGCCGGGGCTGACCCGCAGCCCGAATAGCGGAAAGACGATGATCTGCGTCAAAAGGGCGACGAGGAAACCCACGGCCACATTGGTGATCGCCTCGATCAGCGACATTGCCCGTGATTGCTCGCCGCCTGCGGCGTCCGCCTGCGCGCTCATGCCGCCGCCGGCAACCGCTCGCCGGCGATCTCGTCGAAGCTGCGGCCGTCACCCTCAAGCTTCGCCGTCTTGTTGGTCGCCGTCTGCCAGCGCTTCACCGCGACGTCGACATACTGAGGGCTGATCTCGATCGCGTAAACGCGCCGCCCCGTGGTCTCGCCGGCGATGATCTGCGAGCCGGAGCCGCTGAACGGCTCGTAGCAGACCTCGCCAGGCTTGGCGTGCTGACGCATCGGGATCGCGAACACCTCGACCGGCTTAGATGTCGGATGCTCGGTCTTCTCGCCCACCTTCACCGTCGGCAACGTCCACACCGTGCTCGGATAGTCGTCCGACACCCGGGATGGCTTGTTGCCCTTCAGCCAACCGAAGAAGCAGGGTTCGTGCTGCCACAGATAGAAGGAGCGCGTGAGGATGCCGCGGTCTTTCGCCCAGACGATCTGCTGGTGGACGAAGGCGCCGAACTTCTCCCACACGCCTTCGACCATCGCCTGCCTTCGGCTGGCGTGCCAGCAGTACCAGGCGGCGTTCGGCAGGATGGCGTGCTCGACGGCGGCCTTGATGAACCCTTCGTAGAGTTCCGGGCCTTGGCTGGAGTCGTCCCAGGTGATGCCGTAGCTTTCACCCCAATCCTTGTTCTTGTCGGCCCCGCCCTGTTTCGACGGGTGATTGGTGCCATCGTAGTCGACGAGATACGGTGGATCGCTTGCGAACAGGATCGCCTTCTCGCCGTTCATCACCCGGATCACGTCCGCGCCCTTGGTGCTGTCGCCGCACAGCAGCCGGTGCTTGTCGAGCAGCCACAGATCGCCCAGGCGCGACACCGGATTTATGGGTGGCTCGGGGATGACGTCCTCGCCGGCAAGTCCATCGTCGTCGTCCAGCGGCGCAAGCAGCCGGTCCAGGTCGTCGCCTTCGAAACCGGTGAGATCGAGGTCGAAGCCCGCGGCGTTCAGCGCGTGAAGTTCGGCGGCGAGCAGTTCGTGATCCCAGCCGGAGAGCTCGGACAGCCGATTGTCGGCGATCCGGTAGGCGCGGACCTGCTCCGGCGTCAGGTGCGACAACCGGATGACCGGCACCTGGTCGAGTCCGAGGTGCTGTGCTGCCAGCAGTCTGCCATGGCCAGCGACGATTTCGCCGTCGTCCGCCACCATCACCGGTGCCGTCCAGCCGTACTCGACCAGCGAGGCGGCGATCTTGGCGACCTGATCGTCAGAGTGGGTGCGCGCGTTCTTCGCGTACGGCCGCAGCCGCGCGACGGGCCACTGCTCGATCTGCTCGGGCAGGAAGGGCAACGAGGTCAAGGGCCATGTCCTTGAAGGGAAAACGGCGAAAGGCCGGTTCCGTGGCTGGATGCCGGCGCTGGATCCACCTGTCTGGATCCAAAGTGGACTCCGAAATCCACCTGGAGGCCAGGGCGGAGTCCAGCTAATGTTTTGATTTCGCGAGATTATTGTAGAAGAGAGGGTGGCTTCTGGCTCAGGTGGCTTCCCCGATTTCGGGGCTGACGCTATCGAACTTCCGGGCCACGCCCACCAGCATAGGTTGTGCGCCGGGAAGGAACCGTCAGTCCAGCACCATCGTGCTCTGCGCTCTCGCTCCGAAGCGCCAGCTCAGCCGGCGGACGTCCTCAGCAACAATTCAAATCATGAGATCATCATACATATTGCGGGTTCGCGTGTCAATAGCTCAATATATTGTGCTCAGAAGCACGCACGTATTCGTAGCGGTTTGCCAGAATATTTGGACTTACGGCCGCATCGGAGCGTTGCTACGACGATGCTCGACGGCTAAGGGTCTCTTCGTTGGCCCCCTGCTGTCTCGCCTGCTGAAACCGCCGCCTGCATTACGTCCGCCGCTGCCGGTACTTGCTGAATATATCGGTGATGATGTCATGCGCGACAGGCTTCTGTGACGCAAAGAACAAGTAGTAGACCACGGCGTTCGTGCTGTTTCGCATCGGCAGCGGGTCGGCAACGAAGTTGAAGCCCGCGACCTCCTTGAGTCGCTTCACGAATGCAGAGACGACCGCGTCGTTCGGCTGCTTCAACTTCTCTGCCTCGAACCCGAACAGGTTGGCCTGCTTGCTCTCGACGTACGCTGCCATCCGCCAAGACTCGTCGCCCCAAAACCGCGCCATGCGCTCGATCCCGTCCTGCGGCACCTTCTCCGGCTGGTGCCAGATGGCGTTGCGGTTCATATCCATGACTGGGAAGTTGAGGAACATGTCGACCGCCTTGGACTGCCCCGCGAGGCGCATCACCTCCCAATCCATATGCAAGCCGTAAGGATCGAGCAAACACAGGGCGCGGTTGAAGTTGCGGAATTGGATCTTCGGCAAAAGCTCCTGCACCAGAAAGGTGTTGGAATCCTCTGTGTGTATTTCTACGTCGTCGCGACCCTCACACAGCATCTGCAGGTAGGACGTTTTGAGCGGGTTCATGTCGATGAAATAGAAACGGTCGAACGGCGGCGTGATGCGCAAGGCACGCACAGGGCTGCCTTCAATCCGCTCGCCCGTCCGCTTCGAGCGATGAGCCCCGGCCCCGCTGAATCCGTCAATGTAGTATTTCTTGAGACCCGGACTGCCTTTGAAGGCGGCCGTGTACGCGGCTCCGTATTTCTCTACAATCTCAAGCTTAAGTTCGGACCAGTAGCCGATCTCATCAAACTGGAATGGCAGGGAGTCTGTCACGCGACAACCTGCGTTTCCTGCTGCTTCGGTGCAGCGTGCCGCCGCCCCGGAAACTGATTCCACTCTTTTCCCTGGAGCAACCGGCCGCCGGCCTTGGGTGAACGGCCACCCCACTGCTTGAAGAAGAAGGCCACGCCCGCCCGGACACATTGGTTGCGAATGTCGATCACCCAGCTTTCGTCCATCGGCCGCGCGTGGGGGCCGCTCTCGCCGCCGACGATTACCCAATCAATGCCGGTGAGGTCGAGCCTCCCAACAGGTGCTAGAAGCGGCTCGATCGACAAAAAGCGAACGCCAGCGTTCGCCGCCTGAAGGTGCACAATGCGAGTCGTCGCCTTCTCGTCCTCGACCGACACGCCAAGCCAGATGTGCCTGGGCGCTGGCCGGTTGCGGTAGCGGTTATTGACGAATTTCTGCAGGAGAGAGCTGCGCTTCGTCAGCACTTGATACGTGTGCCAGTTCGCCCGCTCCATCGTGTCGAACACGGCCGCAATGTAGGTGGCAGGGATTTCCTTGTGGAATAGGTCGCTCATCGAGTTGACGAACACCATGCGGGGCCGCTTCCAGCCGAGCGGCTGCAATAGCCGCTCCGGCCGCAGCGTGAGGTCAAAGCCCGTCTCGAAGGGATGACCTAGCACTCCGCGGAATCGTTCCGAAAAGCGCGCCGCGTAACAATTGTCGCAACCGGCGCTGATCTTGGTGCAGCCCGTGACTGGGTTCCACGTTGTATCCGTCCATTCGATGGCGCTGCGATCTGCCATCGCTTCCTCCTACACCGGATGAAGATTGTAGCCATATTGATTGATTGAAAACAAGTTTCGCTCGCAGATCCCTTACCGATGCGCGGCGCCGCAAGGTAGTGTCCTCTGTCGCTACGAAACCGGAAATGCGGGGGCTTGCATCGCGGAACGACGAAAATTTGCTCCTCGAATATCGCGGTCACCAACCGGATGTTCGCCCTCCGCGTGGCCCATAGCCATAATAACCTGCCAGCATCCCCAGCGCTGCGATGAGAATTCCCTGCGCGTGCTTCTCGTTGACCGGCCTGCCGCCCCACCCCTGGCGCATCGCCCACTCCCGCACCGAGCGCTGCAAGCCGACGACGTGCCAGACGCACGAGCCGGCCGGGCTGCCGAGCCCGCCAAGAGCGTCCAGCGCGGAACTCATACGACGACGTGCGTCGACTTGCGCGTCGGAGAGATCAGCCCCGCCACCGCCGCCTGACAGCCGCGTCAGCGGCATGCAGCGAACGACATCAAATCCCGCAATGGTGAACTGCGCCTGGAAGTCGCGTGCCGCGTCGTGCATCTCGCGGGTGATCGTGCCGGCGCGGAGCATGATACCGAGCGTGTCGACGGTGCGATGGTGGACGACGGGCCGTCCCTCAGGATCGGCCTCGTACACCGGCTCAAGCACGTCCTCCTGCCGCCGGATCACGGGCAGGCCGGCGACGACAGGTACCGACGTGTTCCGCTTACGTCGTGCCATCACGCCACCTCCCGCCGGCCGTACAGCCGCGTTGCCTCATTGACCAGTGCCTGCCGCGTCCAGTCGTCGCGGACATCGGTGAGCCTGATCACGACGATCCCCTGCTTGCGCCACGCCGCCCTGCGCATGGCGAACAACTCCTGCTCCGTCGAAAAGCCGTCTCCGGCAGGTACCGCTCCAGCGAGCCCCGCATCGCGCTACGCATGGGTGACCTCGCTGAGGATCGCGGCGTAGCCGGCAACGTCGACGACGCTGTCGAGGTGCGACGGATTGCGGTTGAGCCTGGCCAGCTTCAGGTCGATCAAGCAGAGCGCGACTTGCGCCGGGGAAACTTCGATGCCCAGCACCAGCGACCACCGCGCGGCGATCTGCGCGAACAACTCCCGCGGCGACCCGTAAATGCCTTTACGGTGTTCGATGACATCGGCGGCTTGCTGCAACAGGAGGACGCCGTTCATCGGACGACTCCGATGCCATGGGCGATCGCCCAGTTCAGTAGCGCCAGCGCGTCGGCCTCGTTGTCGTCGGCCGGCGCAAAGCCGAGCCGGCGAACCGCGTCGATCACCGCCTGCTTGTCGGCGTTGCCCTTGCCGGCAATGTGCCGCTTGATGGTGCCCACCGGAACGCCCTGGTACGGGATCCTGTTCGCCTCGGCCCAGGCAGTGAGATGCGCGAGGTAGCCTCCGTACGCGTGGCTCGCCGCCGTCCCGATATGCCTCCTCACCTCCTCGAACACGACGACGCCGACGCCGCCCGCGGTCTCGTCGATCTCCTGCAGCCAAGCGCGGAAGCGCAGCCAGATCATGCCGCCGCCCTCGAACCGGCCGGGGCGGAACTCGTGAACACCGCTGGCGATCGCGCCGTCACGGTTGAGCACGGCCCAGCCGGTGCGCTGGCCCAGATCAAGAGCCAGAATGACCGCCGTCGTGGGGCTGCCGCCAGCGAGAGCCGTGATCGGCACCGGCGCCGTGACACTTGCATCCTCATGTCGTTGGACCAGAGTCTGGGTAGCCATGATCGTTTCCTCATCCCAGGGGCGTCGTGGTGAGGATGGCGGCGGGGAACTGCCAGGAACGCCGCCGCCATCCGCTCTTCGCATTGCTCTGCGAGATCGGCGGCCCGGTGCTTCCGTTCATCCTGTGGCCTTCGCCACCTCGGCACACCGCAGCCGAAGCGCGACCGGTCGCTCGGAATTGTTGAACAATTTCAATGTTCCGGAGGTGCAGGGAGGCGCTGGCATATAAGGACGTATCGCGTGCGCGCGCCCGCGCGCGTGACGTCGATAACCTGGAATACCTCCCTACACCTCCGGAGCCGAGTTCGCCGTAAGCAGCTGGGCGAGTTGATGCGTACGCTGTCGCATTTCCGAGAGGATCAGCCGCCATAGCGCAGGTCATCCGTGTAGTCCTTTCGCTGCAGCCTGATGCCGACGAAGCCGCTGATGTTCGGCCCTGACAGACGCTTCGACTCGAAGCCGCGCGCCTTCAGCGCGCCTCGGAACTTCGGCTCGCTGCCGGCCGACATGCCCGAGCGCTCCGCCCACGCCGTCCAGGCGGCGTAGAGATCGCGCGTCGTCTCATGGGCCATCGGGTCTCGGACGCAGCACTCGGCAAGCCACCGGCCGAAGCTGTCCTCGTCATCGAAGTACTCGGCAGTCGCCTCGATCACCGCGGCCGGCGGGTTCAGTCCCTCCGCCTGCCATTCGAGACAGCCCTGCAGCGCCCAGCCGAGGATTGCCGGCCACTCCTCCTTGAGCTTCTCGAAGAGGTTCGGATCGCGCGCTTCGGGTGGGATGCGCACAGTAAACGGCAGCAGGTGGAAGCGCCGGCGGATCGCCTCGTCGATGTTGCGCAGGCCGGGCTTGTGGTTGCCGGCGATCAGCAGCTTGAACTGCGGCGTGTAGGTGAAGAAATCCTGGCGCATGAACCGCGCGGTGATCGGGTCGCCGCCGGTGAGCGCCTTGATCCGGCTCTCCGCCCAGCGGCGGCCCTCCTCCGTCTCCTGCGCGGCGACGATGCGGGCGCCGCGCAGCATCGCGAGCTCGGTGGGATGCCGGTCGGTATGGCTCTCGGTGAACGTCTCCATGCCGGCAACTTTCGCGTAGTCGCCGAGGATGGCGGTCAGCGTGTTGAGGAAGGTGCCTTTGCCGTTGGCGCCGGTGCCGTAGAGGAAGAACAGCGCATGCTCGCGGGTCGAGCCGGTGAGGCCGTACCCGGCGATGCGCCGGAGAAAGCGCTGCAGGTCCTCGTCGCCGGCGGTTACCTGGTCGAGAAACCGCTGCCAGCGCGGACATTCCCTGCTGGCAGGTGCGACGGCGGTCATCTTCGAGCACAACGCCACCCGGTCGTGCAAACACATCTGCCCGGTTCGCAGGTCGACAATGCCGTCGGGCGTGTTCAGTGCCCACGGATCGGCGTCCCAATCGCCGGGTGCCGTTGCATGCCGGGCGTCGGCGCGTGCCAGGTTGACGACGGCGGCTACCGTCTTCGCGCTGGCGACCAGGCTTGCGATCTTCGCTGCGGTCTTCTCGTTCTCGATGCGGGCGAGCGCTTCGGCGGACTTGTCGCGACACAGGCGCCGAGCCAGCGAGAACACGCGGCGGGTGATGTCCTCGCGCCAGCGCCCGCCCTGCCACTCAAACCACGCGCCGAAGATCTCGCAGTAGCGGACGTCATCGGCGTGCCGCGCCGAGAACGCCAGCGTCAGCGCCTCGTCGCAGTACGGGATGAGCAAGGGCTCAGCGGCCTGCGCCACGGACTGCTCAGGCAGAGCCGGCTCCCACAGCGGTGCCGCCTCACAGAGCGCGACCAGCTGCTGGGCATCGCCGCCGGCGTCGAGCCAGCCGGAGACGTCGCCGCCCTTGGCGAGGCCCGGCAGCGGCACGATGCGGATGCTGGCAGCAATGCCGTGCAGGCTCGCGGCCACCCTCTCCGCGTGGCTGCGACCGGCCTCGTCGTTGTCGGGCAGGATGCAGACGGCGAGGCCCTGGAAGTGCCGGTTCAGCTCGGCTGGCCATTTGTTGGCGCCGCCGGCGTTGCAGGTGGCGACGAAGCCGAGGCTCACGAGCCGATCGACGTCCTTCTCGCCCTCGGAGATGAGGATGGGATGCTCAGCAGCATGGGCCCACGCCTCGAACAGCCGATACGGAACCTGGCGGACGCCCTTGACCCGCCACGTCCAGCCTCCCTGGCCGTCCGGACGGCGCTGGCGGAAATCCTTGGGCTCGAAGCGGACGACCTGGAAAATCAGCTCTCCAGCCTCGTCGCGGTAATCGTAGGTGGCGACAATCCGCCGCTTTGTTTTTGTCTGCGGCTTTGCCTCGATCCGAACGCCGAGTTCCGAGACCAGCCATTCGGCGGCCTCGCCGTTGGACAGCCCGGTGTGCTTGCGCACGAGATCGAGGACGCCGCCGCCGATCTTGTTCTCGTGGTCGTACCATTCGCCGCGCTTCTCACCGGCGATCTCGACGGCGAGCGAGCCGTGCGTACCGAAGCGCAGCTGCGCGCGCGTTGACAACATCCGGTTCGGCTCGCCGAACAGCGCGTGCGCCACGTCCTCGATCCGCTCGCTGAGCCCGCGGGCGAGCTCGGCAGGCGGCACGCGCCGCGGCGCCGGTGCGCCAAAGGGCTGGACTTCGTTCAGATCAATCAAGAATCACCAGCCCTTTCTCGGCGCGGGTGATCGCGGTGTAGAGCCAGCGCGCCCGGACTTCGGCGGTTCTGCCGAGACCGTCGTCGAAAACGATTACGTTGGGCCAGGAGGACCCCTGCGCCTTATGACAGGTGATGGCGTAGCCCCAGACCGCCTCGATCAGCCCCTTGCGGACCCAGTGGTCGCGACGCTCACGCTCGCGGTCCGGTGCGACGTGCTCGTCGAAGTGTCCCTTGTAGATGAACTGCCGCTCGTCATCTGCGCCCAGCACATCGCCATCCTCGCTGCGCACCAGCGCGGAGAAGCAGTGCTCGGTCTCATCGCGGCAGTCCGAAAGCTCGAGGAACATGCCGTTGACGACGCCGAGGTCGTTGCGGTTCTTCAGGCAGATGATCTTCTCGCCGGCGCCGCTGGGATAGACGCCCGGGAAGCCGGCGGCCTGCTTCATCGCCAGGTTGAGCTGGATGCGGGTGGCGTTGCGCCCGCAGATCACTTGGCCGCCGCGCAGCATCTGCTCCGGGCCCACCTCGTCCCGACGCATCTTCCAGACGAAGGCGTCGTGCTCTCCGTACGAGATCGACTGGCTTTGCCGCGCCATCGTCGCGAGGCGGATGATGGCACTCTCGCCCGCCTGGCGGTGGATCTCGGTCAGCATCACATCGGGAGGATCGCTGGTGAAGGCGCCGTCACCCTTGATCGGTGGCAGCTGACCCGGATCGCCGAGCACCAGGATCGGCTTGCCGAAGGCGAGCAGATCGGCCGCCATCTCGGCGCCGACCATCGACACCTCGTCGAGAACGATCAGCTTGGCGTCGCGGACGATCGACTGCTCGTTGAGCACGAAGCGCGGCTTGTGGATGTCGTCGAGACGGAGTTCCAGGCTGCGCAGCCGCGACTCCTCGAGGAAGCGCTCGCGCGGCCCCAGCGTCGGCAGCTTCGCCTTGATCCCGGCGATGTCCGCCTTGACCCGCTCGATCTCTTCCTTGGTTGCCTCCGAGACGCGGTAGATCAGCGAGTGGATGGTGGATGCCGGCGTGCCCTTGCGGGTCATCACCAGCGCTGCTTTTCCGGTGAATGCGGCGTGTAGAACGCCGCCGGTGGTGGGACAGGTACCGTCCGCTGCCCGGGTCATCGTCTCCAGGCCGAGCTCGGCGATGGCGTGCCGGGTGATGGTGGTCTTGCCCGAACCGGCATAGCCGAACACCCGGAACACGGGTTGCTCGTTGGTGCGGTTCTCAAACCACTGCTTGATGTCGCGGATGGCTTGGGCCTGCAGCGGCGACGGCGAGAAGCTGGCGCTCATCGGTCCACCTCCCAGCACCGGCGGGCGTATGGGCAGAAGCGGCAGAGATAGAAGTCGGATGCGCTGGCAATCCGCGGCGGCAGCTCGCCGGCCTCGGCCGCGCGAATGACCGCCACCGCTTTGTCGGACAGCGCCTGCGCCTCG
>Ga0209573_1000787_pt1 | contig 58290 bp, 45 predicted proteins | sample TNRBio252014_DNA_FD_185870 | JGI IMG/M metagenome (GOLD analysis project Ga0209573, IMG submission 185870) | Wastewater treatment Type I Accumulibacter community from EBPR Bioreactor in Madison, WI, USA - TNR Reactor_6/25/2014_ DNA (SPAdes)... | ecosystem: Engineered > Bioreactor > EBPR >...
CAAAACACACTTATGATAGCTTGGGTAGATACGAGGTCAAAATGATAATTCTACGTCAAAATTCTTGCGATAAAGATACTATACCCGGGGCGGTAAACATTGTTGGCCCAACAGTTGTGCAAGTACCCGATGATACAATATGTATTGGTTCTTCATTAACCATTACTACCAATTCAAGCTCACCTTCCGATACAGTAAAATGGAGTACCGGAGCAATAGGAAATTCAATAACTATTACTCCGCCAGCAACTACTTCATACAATGTTTTTGCAGTTTCTAATAAGTGCCCCGGCCTGCGCGATACTTTTACTGTTTTTGTAAATGACCCACATGTCAATTTTACAACTTCATCACTGTGCTTTGGCAACCCCATTCAGTTTAATCCAAGTGTGAGTGCAAACAATTTAGAGTTTATCAGTTGGAATTTTGGTGATGGTAATGCCATCAGTTACACTTCGGCAATTTTAAATTACACGGAACATACGTATTCCAATCCTGGTACATACCAAGTTACGCTTGCTATTGTAGATAGTGTAGGGTGCCACGACACAATTATTCGCTCTATTTCGGTTTTTCCATTAATTCAATCAGACTTTGATGTAAATGATGTTTGCTTTAATGGAACGGTTTCAGTTATAAATAATTCTACCATAGCAAGTGGCAACATCAGCTCGCAATGGAATTGGGGCGATGGAACGAGTATTGATACCGCTTTTGCGCCTACACATGTTTATGCTGATACCGGTAATTACCTCATTACACACATTGCTATTTCTGATAGTGGTTGCATGGATACATTAGTAAAACCGGTCAGGGTGTATCCGCCTTCCACTGCTGATTTTGAAGCGTCTGACACTTGTGTAGGCAATGCGGTAGTGTTTACCAATAATTCAACTGCGCCACCGGGTTCAACTTACCAGTGGGATTTTGGAGACGGGCAGCAAGATTCATCTTTCAATCCAGTACATATTTATGCTACTTCCGATACTTTTATTGCCACATTGATTACTCTTACTCCGCAGGGCTGTAATGATACTTCTGCTATACAAGTTGTGGTATTTCCAAAGCCTAATGTTGCGTTTCTCTCTGATAGTGCATGTTTAGGCGACTCGGTTACTTTTAGTAATGCAAGCAGTATTAGTTGGGGTACGTACACGGTAAACTGGAGTTTTGATGATGGCAATTCTTCCACCGATTTGAACCCTGCGTATCTATATGCCGATACTGGAAGTTATTCAGTATCGTTAGTTTTGACATCTGATAATAACTGCATTGACTCATTATCGCAAATCGCGCGTGTTTTTCCATATCCTGTTGCAGCATTTACAGTAAATGATGTGTGTAATGACAGCACGTTAACGCCAGTTAATTCATCATCAATAGGCAGTGGAACACTAAGCTACAACTGGAATTTTGGTGATGGTGGCACATCTGCTTCTGCCACACCTGCACACAACTATACGACAAGCGGCACTTATACAATTGCGTTATCAGTAGCATCTTCATTTGGTTGTGTAGATACGCAATCTGCCACAGCAACTGTAATTCTTGGAGGCGATTTAAACTTTACTACATTGCCTGTTTGCGAGGGTTCAACAACGATGTTTTTAGACAGCACTGTATTAAAAACAGGAACAACTGTAAATAACTATGCTTGGACATTTGGCGATGGGAACACTGCCAATACGCAGCATACATCAAACACCTATGCAAATGCAAACACATACACAGCGCAGTTGGTTTTAGATTTTGGTAACAACTGTTTGGATAGTGTTTCAAAACAAGTATTTGTTCATCTCAATCCAACTGCAGCATTTTCTGCAAATACAGTTTGTGAAAGAAACTACACCCGGTTTACTAATCAATCGCAACCAACAAGTGTTAGCAGCCAATGGCAGTTTGGTGATAGCAACTTTTCTACCGATGGTAGCCCACAGCATTTGTACACAAATGACGGAACTTACAACGCTACATTGATAGTTGTTTCTGTAGATAACTGTAGAGATACACTTTTGCAGAGTGTAACGGTTTTACCTGTTGGTACTGCCGCATTTGCGGTGGCTCCAGTGTGTTTTGGCTTCAATAGTGTATTTGTCAATCAAACCGATTCTGCTGCGAATCCGGTGAGTGTTTACAACTGGACATTAGGCGATAATACAGGAGGTGCTTTGCATAGTCCTGTAAAAAGATACAATGCCGATGGTACTTACAATGTGCAAATGATTGCCTCCTTTACAAATGGTTGTGCAGACACTACCACGGGTAATGCAATTGTTTATCCAACACCAGCAATGAGTTCAACTTCAAATAATGTGAGTTGCTTCAACGCCAATGATGCCAATATTGTGCTTACAGAAACAAAAGGTGCTGCTCCATTTCAATATTCATGGAGCAATGGCGCTACAACAGGGGCATTAAACAATATTCCTTCGGGCATTTACGATGTTACGTTTATCGATGCCAACGGCTGTGTTGATTCTTTATCATTTGCATTAACGCAACCCGATTCGTTATCGCTTAGTTATCTTTTAGACTCTATTTCGTGTGTGGGGTTAAGCGATGGTAGATTAGAAGTGTTAGTAACTGGAGGGCAATCGCCTTATGCCTACGCATGGAGCAATGGCAGCTCGCAAGCCTTCATCACTAAGTTAAATTCGGGAGTTTATGGCATTACTGTTAAAGATGTAAATCAGTGTGAGTTAACCCGTTCAATTCTATTGCCCGAGCCGCCAAAGTTTACGGTTTATCTACCATTAGCCGATACAATACAACTTGGTGAAAGTATTACGCTTTCGCCAACAGTGCCGTATAGCAATGTGCGTAATTGGGTATGGTCGCCAGCTACCGCACTAAACTGTGTGGATTGCGAAAATCCGGTTTCTACACCTTACAGCGATATTGATTATATGCTTTTGGCAATAAGCGAAAAAGGTTGTCGCGATACTGCTTTTACGCAAGTGAATGTTGAGCACACGCCAGTAATTTACATTCCGAATTTGTTTTCGCCAAATGGCGATGGCTTGAATGATATGGCGATGGTTTATGCCAATAATGTCCGCGATATAGACTTTTTAATTTTCAATCGCTGGGGCGAAAAAGTTTATGAAGGTCATAACATTTTAGAAGGTTGGAATGGTATTTATCAAAACAAGATGCAAGACCCCGAAACCTACGTTTATGTAGTGAAAGTTACTTTCCTTGATAATAAAGCTGTTACAAAAACCGGTAGTATTACTTTGGTGAAGTAATGTTTAAAAGCAATAGAGAATAGCATTTGCTATAAACCAAATGCTATTCTTTGCGTTGGTAAGGGCGGATGATTAAACGGATGTTTCGGTCGTAACTAAAGTAGCTCCACACCCAGTTTACAAATACAATAAGGCGATTTCTATATCCTACCAACAACATTAAGTGTAGTGCCATCCACACAAACCATCCGGCAAAGCCACCAATGTTTAATTTGCCCACTTGTGCCACTGCTTTGTTGCGGCCTACTGTTGCCATTGTTCCCTTATCGAAATACCTAAAGCGATCGAGTGTCCATTGCTTAAAAGTTTTTTCGAAATTAGAAGCTACCAATTGAGCTTGTTGAATTGCCGCGGGAGCAATCTGCGGGTGTCCGTTTGGAAAATCCTCTGTTATCATACACGCCACATCGCCAATAGCATAAATGTTTTGTTGGTTTTTTACTTTGCAGTATTCGTCAACTAATATTCTGCCGCGAGGCGAAATGCTATCTTGAGATAAACCGTTTATCACTACACCTTTTATTCCGGCTGCCCAAATCAATGTTGATGCAACGAGGTTTTTGCCTGTGTTTGTTTCAATATTTTTTCCATCGTAGTCTTTTACTCCGGTATTCAACCACATTTCTACGCCAAGAAGCTCTAAATAACTTTTTGCTTTTTTCTTGTTGCTTTCACTCATCATTTGCAATACATCTCCTCCGTTTTCAATAAGAATAACTCTCATTTTCCTAAAGTCCAGTTCGGGGTAGTCGTTTGGCAAAACGTGACGTTTTAGCTCGCTCAGTGCACCTGCCAGTTCCACGCCTGTGGGGCCTCCTCCAACTACTACAAATGTCATAAGTGCAATTTGTTCTTGCACATCTTTTGTGAGTAATGCTTTTTCAAAGTTTTGTAGAATTAAACTGCGCAGATTCAATGTTTCGGTTACCGATTTCATTGGCATGGCGTATTTTTCAAAGCTGGCATTGCCAAAAAAATTTGTTGTTGAACCTGTGGCTATAACAAGGTGATCGTATTTTACTTCGCCAATGTTGGTGAGTAATACATTTTTCTCTGCAACAATTTCTTGCACTTCGCCCATGCGAAAGTGAAAATTTTTTTGCCCTTCAAATATTTTACGAATGGGGTAAGCAATTGAATCGGCTTCAAGCCCGGCAGTAGCAACTTGATATAACAACGGCTGAAAAGTGAAGTAGTTGTTTTTGTCAATCAACACTACTTGAACTGCTACTTTTGCTAAAGATTTTGCCAATTGTAAACCTCCGAAGCCACAGCCAATAATAACTATTCGGGGTACTTTTACTGCCGGAATATTGATTTCCATAACTGAGTTTCTTTTTGAAAAAAAAACAAGCTTTGTCGCTTTGTTTTCGGCTGTAAAGTTTCAACAAAAATCATCTATACACCAAAATTATTGATGTAAAACTCAAGAAAGAAAATAAAGTAGCGATTTATTGATGCGAAGCGTAGCTAAACGAAGTTTAATGTTTGAAAACTCTGTATGAGTAAGTGTTTTCGCCAATATTTACACGAACAATAAAAATGCTTTTGCCAGCGAGCTTTTCGCTATCGGGTGTAATGGCAATTTCTTTTAATGGCTTAGAAAGGTCGTAGGCGCAACGGTAAATTTCGTTGCCCAAAATGTCGAACATACGCACATTTACCAAACCACTTTGAGCAGTTGAAAATTTCAGACTGAATTCGCTGTTGAATGGATTAGGATAAACACTAATTTGTTCCAATTCAGACTTGCGGTTTTCAAGCCCATTCGCTTTCGCTTCAACGCTCGAAAGAGCAATGAAAAGCAAAATGAAAAATGTAAATATGGTGGTGTAGTCTTTTTTCATGCTGTTAAATATAATGCTTGAAAGACAATAATGCAAGTGAAAGGATTAAGCAGGTGAGATTACGAAGTGAAATTTTGCTAATCCAACTTGATTTCTTCTTCGTGTTCGTCAAACAGCTTATAGTCGGTAAAAGAGAGCGATTCGTTGCTGTATATTTTTATATAGGATTTGAATTTCCACCACCATTTAAGGCGAATGGACGGAAATCCTTTTTTTAAATATGCTTCTACAATGGGGTGAACATAAAGTTTTAGGCTTCGGTGTGCTTGGGTAAGTGTAAGTAAATCAGCTTCAATTTCGTCTAACAAAAGCAATGACGATTGTATTGCTCCAGAGCCTGCACAAGTTGGGCAAACTTCGGTAGTAACAATATTTATTTCGGGGCGAACACGCTCGCGGGTTATTTGCATAATGTTGAACCGCGAAAGAGGCAGAATGGTGTGTGTGGCGCGATCTATTTCCATAAACTCGCGCATTTGGGTGAACAATTCTTGCTTGTGTTCGGCCACTTTCATGTCAATAAAGTCTATCACAATAATCCCCCCCAAATCGCGCAAACGAAGTTGGCGGGCAATTTCTTTCGCGGCTTCAATATTGGTGCTTAAAGCGTTTTTTTCTTGTGTGCCTTCGTTGGTGTTTCGATGCCCACTGTTTACATCTACAACGTGTAATGCCTCGGTTTTTTCAATTATCAGATAGCTGCCATTGGGCATATTTACAGTTCTGCCAAACGAAGATTTTATCTGCTTGGTGATGCCGTAATAATCGAAAATAGGCTGCTTGCCATTGTAGGTAGAAACCATTCCCTTTCTATCGGGCGCAATGCGTGCAATGTAATCTTCTAATTCGCGGGTAAGCGTTACATTGTTTGTAACTACTTTATTGAAATCGGGATTCAATAGGTCGCGTAAAATGCCGGTAGTTTTATCTACTTCGCTTAATACTTTTTTTGCCGGCTGGGCGTTGCGCAAATTTTGCGACATTTCTTTCCATTTTTCTACCAGCATGTTTAGATCCTGGTGAAGTGTTGCTGTGTCTTTTCCGGCAGCTTGGGTACGCACAATTACGCCAAAGTTTTTGGGTTTTAACCCTTCTACTAATACTCGCAGCCGCTTGCGCTCCTCTGCGCTATCAATTTTTTTAGATACACCAACAGTATCGTTGAATGGAGTAAGTACCAAATATCTGCCGGCAATAGAAATTTCGCAGGTAAGGCGAGGGCCTTTTGTAGAAATAGGCTCTTTAAGTATTTGTACTAAAAGAAACTGCTTGCCCGAAAGTACTTCTTTAACATTGCCTGTTTTAATGATTTCAGGCTCTAATGTAAAGTTATTCAGTGTACCATCGTTTGACCCTGCTACAGCATGAGCTGTATATTTCATCAATGAGCGCAGGCTTGGACTTAAGTCGGTATAATGTATAAAGGCATCTTTTTCGTAGCCAACATCAATAAATGCTGCGTTTAAACCGGGCATTACTTTTTTTATTCTGCCCAAGTAAACATCGCCAACATTGAATTGGTTGGTTACTCTTTCCTGATGTAACTCAGTAAGAACCTTATCTTCCAAAATAGCAACATCGGTGCTGCCTTCGGATGTATGAATGATTAATTCTTTGTTCACAAAAACTCACAATTAAGACAAACACAAAACGAACCATAAAGCGGTTCGATAGTGTAGTGTCTGATTATCAATAAATCTCGCACAGTAATCCGACCATTGATTTAATGGCATAGGATAAAATAATGGCTGCGTCAAGAATTTTCAATGAGTTGATTGTAGTAATCAACTCATTGAAAAGAAAAGATTATTTCTTTTTATGACGGTTTTTGCGCAAGCGCTTTTTACGCTTATGAGTGGCAATTTTGTGACGTTTACGTTTTTTTCCGCAAGGCATAATTTGCTTTGTTTAAAGTGAAATAATTTAATTAGCTATTAAGTTCTTCAATATACTTATCAATCTCTCTTTGTACTTCTTCATTTTCAATCAGATTTCTGCACTGTTTAAAGAGTTTGACAGCCCTTTCTTTATTTCCGGTGCTTTTGTAAGCCTGTGCTAACAGAAACATCGCTTCTAAATTTTGGGGTTGCGAATGTAAAACTTTTTCCAATCTATTTATAGCTTTCTCATTTTGTCCGCTCATCATACTGAATTTTCCGAGCATAAACTGAGCTTCGGCATTGCTTGAATCTTTTTTTACAATGTCTAAAAGCATTGCAATTCCTTGCATGGGGTTGCTGCCACCTTCAACATAGCAAGCGGCAATTTTTAATTTGTAATTGATGTTGCTTGAATCGCCTTCAAGTGCTTTTGTATAGGCATTTAGGGCTTCTTCATGTAAATACGTTCTGATGTCTTCTGCCGGGGCGCGACCAACTAAAGAGTAAAATCTATCGCCACTTTCGACCCAATTGGGTGTTTTGTTCATTAAAATGGCTGCTTCGCTGTAGTAATATGCATTGCCCAGTGGGTCGCCAATGGAAGCATAGAGGTTAGATAGTTTTATTGCGGCTTCTGCTTTAGATGCTCTTTGAGTGTTTGCTGAAAGTGAAGCAAATTCCTTCTCAGCACTTGCGAAAAGAGCTGTTGTGTCTTTTGAAGTTACTGTAGCTTTTACGGTTTTTAGGTAATCTGCTATATCGAAAGCGGTGTGTTCAGCTTCATCGTGTTGATGAGTTGCTGCTTTTTGTGAGGTTGGTGCTTGATGTGTTTTTGCAAAAAGATAAACGCCAATAAGGGCTACAGATGCAAAACCCACTAAAATCCACTGCGAACGATTCATTGTAATTTTTTGAGCGGGCGAAGATGCTAATAAATCATCAAGTACACTTTTGTTTTAACCTATGTTTCAATCGTTTTTAGTAAATCGTAAATTTTTACTTGTGCCCGTACTTTGTTTTTTGCCGGTGTTGGGCGGTGTTGATTGCGCTGAGCGGCATCCATTATTCTGGCTTTTACGTTATCGGTCCATTGAATTTCGAGCATGTCGAGTAGTTCTTTTTGAATGTTTTTGTCGTAGATAGGGCAGCTTACTTCTACACGGTTATCTAAGTTTCGTGTCATCCAATCGCTGCTGCTGATGAAATAAAGTGGGTTGCCACCATTTTCAAAAATCAACACGCGAGAGTGTTCCAAAAACTTATCTACAATACTGATGGCTTCAATGTTTTCGCTTAGTCCTTCAATGTCCGGCACTACCACGCTCAAACCGCGCACAATGCATCGTATCTTTACTCCGGCTTTGCTTGCTTCGTATAATTTTCGCGCCATATCTTCGCTTGATATGCTGTTGAGCTTGATGAATATGGAGGCTGGTTTTTTCTTTTTAGCATTTTCAATTTCATTGTCTATCAACTTCATGAAATGCTTGCGTGTTTGATGGGGCGAAACTACTAAGTGTTTTGTAACAAACTGTTTGTAATTCTTTTGAAAGAATTCAAACATTGTGGCTACTTCATGTGCAATTTTAGGGTGGGCGGTAAACAGTGAGTCGTCAGCATATATGTTTGAGGTGATTTCGTTGTAGTTTCCGGTGGTGATGTTTACGTAGCGTTTTAACTTACCTTTTTCAATCCGTTCAATGAGGCATAGTTTGCTGTGTACCTTTAAGCCAGGAACGCCATAGATTACATGAATACCTTCGTCTTGCAGTTCTCGCGCCCATTTTATGTTTGCTTCTTCGTCAAAACGTGCTTGAACCTCTACTACAGCAACTACTTTTTTACCGTTCTTGGCGGCATTTATCAGCGCATTTGCCACCATGCTTTTATTGGCAAGGCGATAAAGTGTAATGTAAATATTTTTTACATTGGGGTCTATGGCTGCCTCGCGTAAAAGGTCAATGAAGTGATTGAATTTTTGATAAGGGTAATGCAACATTACATCCTGTTTTCGCAAGGTGTCGAAAATGCTGTTTGTGCCTACCAAAGCCGGATGCGATAGCGTTTTAATGGGGTCGTAGGTTAGGTTTTTTAATCCAATATCAGGAAAGCGAATAAAATCTCGGAAGTTGTGGTAGCGCCCTCCGGGAATCATATTTTCTAAATGCTTTACATTCATTTTAGTGGTGATAAAACTTAACAGTGGTTTATCAATGCTTTGATCGAAAACAAAGCGGACGGGTAAGCCTTTTTGCCGAGCTTTTACACCTTTTGAAATTTTATCTATAAAACTTTGAGAAATGTCGTTATCAATATCTAATTCCGCATCGCGGGTCAATTTTATTGTCCATGCTTCAAACGTATCGAAGGTGAAGTGCATGAATATTTCGGGTAAACAGAAACGAATAACGTCATCTAAAAGAATAATGTGTTTTTGTTGTTTTGGCGAAGGTAGAATGATAAACCTATCTACCACATCGGTGGGTATTTCTATTAGCGAATACTGAAATTGTTTTGGGTTGGCGCTTGAAGATAACTTGATGGCAAGATAAATGGTCTTATCTTTTAAATACGGAAATTTTTGAACTTGTTGCAACATGATGGGCACTAATGCAGGGCGCACACGCTCGGTAAAATACTGTTTTACGAATTCCGACTGGCGGGTGTCGAGTTGGGTTTCATTGATGATGAAAATGTTATGTTGTTTTAGTTCCTGCGATATTTCGGCATAAACTGCATCGAAGCGCACGGTTTGCCTGATTACAATTTCCTGAATTTCTTCGAGTAGTTTTTTGGGTTTTGGCGTGGGTACTTCTTTTGTTTTTTTTCCAAGTTCTACAAAACGTTTCAGGGTTGCTACGCGCACTCTGAAAAATTCATCTAAATTGTTTGAAAAAATGCCCAAGAATCGCAGTCGTTCAATGATTGGAACATTCGGGTCGGCTGCTTCTTGCAATACACGCTCGTTAAAACTCAACCAGCTTATTTCGCGATTGATATACTTTTCACCTTTCATAAAAATGCTGTGCAATGTGTTTGTAGGCAAACCTAATTGAATTTGTTTAAGGTTTGCGAAGTAGTCTTTTAACCGCCAATGGCGCAAGGGCTTAACGATTACTTAATATTTGGTTGTTCGGTTTTAGAACTTTAGTGATGAAACCATAGGGTGTTTGCTATTTGGAAAGGCGATATAAAATGTGGTTCCTCCATTTGCATTTTTATCAATCCAAATTCTACCGTTATAGTAATCCATAATTTTTTTGCACATCGCCAAGCCAATACCTGTTCCTTCAAACTCGGCAGCAGAGTGTAAGCGCGAAAACATTTTGAATGCTTTGTTGTATTGGTCTTCTGGAATGCCAATGCCGTTATCGGATATTGCTATTATTATCTCATTCCCTTCCGATACATCTGTGATGTTTACTGTGGGTACATCGCTGCGATTGTATTTTATACCATTTGCTGTAATGTTTTGAATTAGTTGAGCCATCAAACTTTGGTGGGCAAGTACAGCGGGCAATTTTCCTATTTGCAGTTTTGCTTTGCGTTCGGTTATAAAACTTTTTAATGTGTAATCTACCATGTTTGCCACCTCATTCAAATCTACAGCTTTTGCTGAGCCAAGATTCTTGTCTAACTTGCTGTATGCAAGCAGGTCTTCAATCATTCGTTCTAAATGTTTGGCTCCATTTACTGCAAAGCCAATGTATTGCTTGTCTTCTTCATCAAATTTTTCTTTGTTTTTTCTTTCGAGCAGTTGCATGAAAGAAGATATGGTTCTAAGCGGTGCGCGCATATCGTGCGATGCAATAGAAGCGAACATTTGCAAGTCGGCATTCGATTGCTGAAGTTCAGTTTTTTGCTTTTCTAATTGATGTCTTATGTTTTTGTTGCGAACCTGTATTACTTTGTCTTGTTGAACTATTTTTTCATTTAAGTCCATCACTTTTTTGTAGTGGTATGTGGCTTGGCTAAAGTCCATCATATCTTCATAAATTTCCGCAAAAAGTTTGTGGCTTGAAAGTATATCGGCACTTATTGACGAGGCATCGTTTTCTTTTATCTGCTCTTTGTGTTTTATGGCAAAAGAAAGTGCTAAATCGTAGGTTTTCATTAGCCTGTACGACTTACTCATCATCGAAAAAATATCGCCCAGCAGTTTTTTATTTTGCATTCGCTCGGCAATTTCCAATGCTTTATTCAAGTCGAGAATTGCATTAGAAGGGTCGTTGTTGTTTACGTGCAGTGAACCCAAATGGTAATACGCTTGCGCTACAAGCCTCGATGACTTATCAATAACCTGACTCCAGCGCAACGATAACTGGTGATAATGCAGGCTTTTTTCAAAATCGCTGTTTGAGTTGTAGACTTGCCCAATATTGGTGCAAATCATTGCTTTGGCAGTAATAATCTGCGGGTCGTCAGAATTTATTGACTCTAATATTTCGAGTGCTTTTTGATAGCTTAACAGCCCTTGGTCGGCAACTCCCATTTTCATTTGTGCCGATGCAATATTGTTTAAGGTGGTTGCTGTTTGTTTTTTATCGTTTACAGTTTCTTGTAGTTTTAGTGCGTTGTAATACAGCTCAAGGCATTTGTCATAATCGCCAAGTTCGCCATATATCATGCCCAATAACCTATCGGATATAGAAAGATTTAATAGGTCTTCATTAGCTTTAAATATGCTTTGCGCTGTGGCGTTAGCCTCTAACGATTTTTCAATATCGCCATGAAACCAATAGTAAGCACTATGCAGCAATTCTGCTTTTCCAAGCCCAATATCGTACCTGAATTTTTTTGAAAGAGAAGTAATTTGTTTGATGTAACTGAGCGCAAGATTGGCATCTATATTTACAAGACTTTGCCCCTGAGTAAACATGGCTTGCACTTTTGCAGCTATATTTTCAGCAGTTATTGTTTCGTCAAGTTTTACTACGCCTTCGCCAGACATACTATATCAGAATAGAGTTTTTTAAGCTAACCAAAGTGGGCTAACGTGTTGTTCTTACGTTCAGATTAAAAAAATGTTGCTTTTGATAGCGAAACGCTCAGTCTTAATGTTTATGTGGGTAGTCTTGTTTGGGCTTGGCGATTGACAGAATGCTGCAATTTAATATGCAAGCGAAGGTACGCTGTAATGCATTTTACTTGCAGCTGTAGATGTTTGATGAGTCAAAATTTTCCATAGATTCGTTGCATGGAGTTGAAAGTAATTATTTACATCATTATTGGCGTAGGCTATTTTATCTATTCTGCCTATAAGAAAGTAAATGATGAGAAAGGAAAAGTAGCAAAGCCTAAAGCTGCTAATCCACCTGCAAGTAAACCCAAGCCCAAAAGTTGGTTGGAGGAGATGGTAGAGAAAATGCAGCAAGAAGCCGAAAAAGCAAAGCAGCAAACTACCCCCCAGCCAAAAGTTAAGCCTCAAAAACAACGACCTTTACGTCAAAAAGATTTAATAGTTCAAGAGGTTGGGTACAATAGAACTTTTGAAGAAGATACTTCGGGCGAGGTTGTTTATGAACGCCCGCTTACGTCAGAAGAAATTTTACATAATGAGAGAATGCGGGCTTCTAAACCTGAAGCTATTGAAATTTTTGAAGAAGAAACTACGGCTTCAATAAATGCTCGTGAGGCTTTCATTGGTTCTATTATTTTTGAACGCAAATTTTGAATTAAACCATTTTGCCAATTGGTATTCTGAACGACAAATTTTTAGACACTCAATTTATTTTTATGAAACCACTCTTGATACTCATTATTTCATTTTTTTCTTTTTCAGCCAATGCGCAATTGTTCAAATTGCAATGCGAAACTGCGGAGCATTATCCTGAGTTTCCGGGTGGCGATAAGGCATTAGTTTATTATTTGCGCGATACGCTAAGTAATAAACTTCAACGCAAAGGTATTGCCGGAGTTGGTGAGGTGCAGGTACATGCGGTAATTAAAGAAACAGGAATAATAAGTGATGTTTGGTCGAGCAACAATCCTAATCCGCAACTTTCAAAAGAAGCAGAATCGGTTGTTGCCAGTATGCCGCGCTGGGCTCCGGCAGTTAGCAATGGGCAGCCCGTGTCGTGTAATGTTATTTTTAATATTGATGCATCGGGCAATGTTGCAATGGATGCAAAATCGTTGGGAAATATATCGGTAGTAGTAAATCCCGAAAATGTTCAACAGGCTTCTACTCAAACGCTTTCGCGCTTGGCGGGTGTAATGCAAGATTATTTATTGCAAAAATTGCCATCTGCTACAATGTCTGGCGATTATTCTGGTTCTGTAAATGTGCGTTTCGGTATGTATCCTGATGGTTGGGTAGGTAGAATTAAATTGCTGAAAGGCGATAATAAAAAATTAGAAGAAGCTGTAACTGCAACTATCAATCTATTTAATGAAGAGTTGGCAGAAAACAGAGTGAATTTTAAAGACGAACTGATGAGAACTTTTGTGGCTACCGTTACTTTTAAATAAGTAGTTGCAAGGTGGTGAATCAATAAAGCTTTGTTACTGCCGAAAATTGTTCTCGTAAAAAGTATTCATGTTTCAATCCAATCTGTTTCAGCATAAAATAGCAATAGTTACCGGAGGTGGAAGTGGCATTGGTTTTGCAATTGCCAAGCAATTGCTTTCGTTAGGAGCAAAAGTTATTATCACTTCGCGCAATGAAAGCAAGTTGCAAAAAGCTTGTGTAGATTTAAGTAGTTTGGGTGATGTGCGATATGTGCTTTGCGACATTCGCGATGCCGAACAAGTAGAAGCATTGGCGCAGAATGTTAAGGCTAATGAAGGGTCAATTGATATACTTGTAAATAATGCAGGCGGGCAGTTTCCTGCTGCTGCCGAAGCTATTTCGCCTAAAGGTTTTGCTGCTGTTGTAAACAACAATTTGAATGGTACCTGGAATGTTACCCATGCTTTTGCGAATCATTTTTTTATTCCTCAGCATAATGGAATTATCGTCAATATTATTGCCAATATGTTCAGAGGATTTCCTGGAATGGCTCACACCGGTGCAGCCCGTGCGGGAGTTGCCAACCTTACCATGACACTTGCAGTAGAATGGAGTAAATACAATATCAATATCAATGCAATTGCACCAGGTTTTATTCAATCGAGCGGTATGGAACAATATCCCGAAGAATTTAAGCGAGGTATGAAGGACACTGTGCCTGCCAAAAGGCTTGGTACAGTTGATGAAGTTGCTACACTAACTACATTTTTATGTGCCGAACAAACCAAATACATCACTGGCGAAACTATCTACATTGATGGTGGGCAAAGGCTTTGGGGCGATTTATTTAAGTTTGCATGATGTATTTTTAAGCGCATTAGATTATTTGCGATTCCATCCATAAATGTTTTGCACAACTATGGAAAATGTTATTGAGGGCTGCAATACTTTCTCCTATATTTGGTTTCGACTATTCCATACAAATTGTTTTTTTAATCAAACCATTTTAAAGTATGAGAATAAGTTTACGCAGAGTTTTTGTTTCGGTAGTTGTTGTGGCTCAATGTTTTAACCACTTGAATGCCCAAGTAGCCAATTATATTTTTTCGCGGTCCAATACCCCTTACACAGAAATTGCTGGTGGTACAGTACTTGGCGTTGCTACCGATAATGTGTTTGACGAGGTGCTTTCGTTAGATGATGTTATTTACAATGTACCCAACGGCACATTTCCATTTCCATTTACTTTTAACGGCAACACATACACTGGGTGCAATGTAAGTACAAACGGTTTTTTAACTTTTGGAGCAACTGCGCCAACCAACAATAATTACAACCCTATCAGCAGTTCGGCTGCATATTCCGGTGCTGTTTCGGCATGGGGTAGAGATATAAATTCGGTTTATAATGTAAATGGTGCAACGGGCGAAATGCGTTGGGAGGTTGTAGGCACCGCACCTAATCGCGAAGTTGTTTTTCAATGGAAAAATTTTAGAACCAATTTTTCAACATCTACCACAGTTGTATATGCACAAAATTTTCAAATCAGATTGTTGGAAAACGGCAATAAAGTAGTTGTTGTATATGGCAAAGGGCAATATTTTGCTGGCACAACAGCTTTTTCTGGAAGCGGGCAAATAGGCTTGCGAGGTTCTACAAATACCGATTTTAATAATAGAGCTAATAGCACAAGTGTCAACTTTATAGTATCTACAGCCGGTGGAACAAATAGCGCAGCTCAGTTTTACAATACTGTAAACGCAACACCGGGCATGCCCGACTCAAGTTTAACTTACATGTGGTCGCCACCAGCGGGATGTGCCGGGCAACCCACAGCAGGCTTAACGCAATCAACAATCGCAGATTCGGTATGTAGCAATGTGAATTTTACACTGTCGTTGCCTAATGTAACAATAGCTTCGGATCTAACTTTTCAATGGATTTCATCGGTAGATGGTGTTAGTTACTCCAACGAGGCGGGAGTTGCAAAAACCTTTACCTCTACTTTATCTACAAGCAAGTATTTTAGATGTATTGTTACTTGCCCTACAAGTGGTTTGTCTGATACATCAAGTGTGTTGTATTTGAAACTGAAATCTTTTCTCAATTGCTATTGCGGTGCGCCACTCACAGGCACAGCAACAACAGGCGATGCTATCACAAAAGTAGTATTGATAAATGCTGCAAGCGATTCTTTGGTGCAAACATCTACCACAAATGGCTCGAACAACTATGATGTTTACAACAATCCTCCATTAGATGTGCAGCGCGGTACCAACAATAAATTATATGTTACTTATGGTACTGATAATACCCAGTATGGTGCAGCATGGATTGACTTTAACCAAAATGGTTTGTTTGAAGCCGCAGAAAACATCGCTTTAAAAACAACTGCTGTAACTGGAGGAAAAACCGACACCTTTAATTTTTTTGTACCGATGGGCAATACAGGGCTAACAAGAATGCGTGTTAGAGGGGCTTCTGATGTTGCATACAATACTGCTGGCGCTTGTACATCTACTTCTTATGGCGAAACAGAAGACTATCTTATAAACTTTACTGCTGCGCCACCTTGCAATAATCCACCAGTGGCCGGAAGCATAGCTGCTGCAAGTTCATCTGTTTGTTCGGGCGATTCAACTGTTATTACAGCAACGGGATATGACGCATTTACTTCGCTTCAATGGCAAGTTTCTACCGATTCGATAGTGTGGACAAATGTAGCAGGGGCAACAAATCCAAGCTTTAATACTAAAGCAATAACATCCGCTAAGTATTACAGATTGAAAGTGGTTTGTATAGACTCTACATTCAGTAATGAAATTTCTATTAAGTTAAATTTACCTTCTGCATGTTATTGTGCCCCAACGACAAATTGTAGTGATGATGATGTTATTTATAGCGTTGTTGTCAATAACATTAACAACCCTTCCAGTTGCTCGGCAACAGGTTATACGCTTTATAATTCATTTGTAGATACAATGTATATTGGAGAAGAATATCCAGTAAGTGTAACAGTGGGTGCCGGTGGCGTAGAGCACACTGCAGTTTGGGTAGATTTTGATCAAAATGGAGTTTTTGATAGCACTGAATATACAAATCTTAGCGGTGGAACTAACACTACATTAACGGAACCTTTTACTGTGCCTGCTAATGCATTAACAGGAAATACCAGAATGCGAGTGAGAGTAAGATGGAATACAACATTGGCAAACACAGACGCTTGTTTAACTTATACTTTTGGTGAAACCGAGGATTACTCAATATACATACAAGTAGCACCGCCATGTACTTCTGCTGCTGTTGGTGGAACTATAGCCGGTCCTCATTCGGGTGAAGCCAATACAAATGCATTGTTTGTTTTAAATGGATTTACTGGTAAGCCAACTTGGGAAATTGCGCTTAATGCTTCAGGTCCATTTGCATCAGTCAATGTGCCAAATGATAGCTTGTTGCTGTTCTTAAATGCGGTAGGCAATTTTTATCTACGTGCTAAAGTTACTATACCTGGGTGCGTACCGGCATACTCCGATACATTTGCGCTAAACATCTTCCAACCGGGCGATGAACCATGTGATGCTATTGCCATCAACTTTGGTCAAAACGGCCCTTACACAATGGAGTTTGCAACAGCATCAACACGCGAGGTGCGCCCAATGGGTGGCGATTGCGAAGCACAAGATGCTTGGTGCAACAGCACTGTTACTAATTCACTTTGGTTTAAGTTTGTAGCACCGGCTTCGGGTAGAGTATTATTGCATGCTCCCGGCTTTGATACACGCCTTGCACTGTGGGAAGCTGATACATGTGCCAATCTTGCAGATTCAACATTAGGAAATTATAGTTTGCTTGCTGCCAATGATGATAATCCTAATTTATTCAACTATTCACCTTTTATTGATACCGTTGAGTGTTTGCAACCAGGTAAAACGTATTATGTTCAGCTTGCTCCTTATGATGAATTGGATGTTGATACTACAAGTTTGTTTTTGATAGATGCCGGAAGTGTAGATGCAAGCTTTACAGGGTTTAGCAGTGATGTTTATTGCGTAACAGCATCAAACGAAACGCTTGTGCCTGCTACTGCTGGTGGTGTGTTCACAGGTTTAGGAATAGAAAATGATAATGAGTTCAACCCTGCGTTGGCAGGTATTGGTGGTCCTTACATCATTTCACACACTTTGCTTGGCTGCTATATTTTTACAGATACGGTTTCGGTATCGGGCAATCCAACCATTGATAGTGTTGCGCAAACAAGTGTTGCTTGTCTTGGAGATTCATCTGGTGCTTTGACAGTTTATGTTTATAATGCATCTCAACCATTTTCTTATCAATGGAGTAATGGAAAAACAACTCAAACAGTAGGTAATCTTTTAGCCGGAACCTATACAGTTACCGTAATCAGCAATGATGGTTGCCCTGCTGTTTCTCCTTCTTATATTGTTACTGAGCCTGCTACAAAACTTGTTGCGTCATTATCAAAAGATGATGCCTATTGTTTTGGCGGTAATGGTATTGCTACCGTAAGTGCTTCGGGTGGAACACCAACATACAGTTACTTATGGAGTTCTGGAAAAACAACTGTCAGCGATTCGGCACTTGCTTTAGGTGCATTTACTGTAACAGTAAATGATGCAAATAGTTGTAGTGTTGTGTTGAGTGATACAATTGAAACTGTTGCTACAAGTACATTGGTTGTTTCCACTGTTGCCACAGATGTTACTTGTAATGGCGCTACTACCGGAAGTATAGAAGCAACTGTGAGTGGCGGTACGCCAGGTTATACTTATACATGGAGCAATAATTCATCAACAACCAATTCTATATCTGGTGTTGGAGGGGCTGAGTATTCTGTAACAGTAACTGATGCTAATTTATGTTCTGTAGTTGCAAAAGATACCGTTAATCAGCCTTCGGCAATTGTTGCAAGCTCAGTGTCGGCTCCACAAAATGGTTCTACCAATGGAAGTATCACTGTTACTGTAAGTGGTGGAACACCAAATTACGACTTCGACTGGAGCAATAACGCCACTACAAAAGATATTACTGCAGTTGCCGGAGTTTACACGCTTACTATTACAGATGCCAACAACTGTTCGCTTGTATTGCAAGATACTATTGACTTGAGCAGTGGTTTAGCAGATAATGTTAGCGGTGTAAGAAAAGTAACTCTGTATCCTAACCCTACATTTGGCAATGCAACACTTGCTATTGAAACCGATGTGGTTCAAGATGTGATTGTAGAGATGTATGATGCTACTGGAAGACTTTTGAACAGAATGGATAAAGCCGCTGTTCAAAAAGAAAACATTCAGTTGAATTTGAACGATTATGCTGTAGGCGTTTATAATGTTTGCATCAAAATAAATGGTGCCACAATAAACAAACAGATTATTTTGCAGCGATAGTAAACTGCATTAAAACAAAAAAGCCGTTTCGCAAGAAGCGGCTTTTTTGTTTTACATAAAACATACATTGCAACCTGAAATGAAAAAGTTTATAAAGAGTTTGTTGTATGCTTTTGCCGGAATAAAATTGGCTTTTGCAGAACAGCGCAATATTCAAATTCACTTTACCATTCTTTTATTGGTGATAGCAACAGGCTTAGTGCTTGGTATAACTTTAAATGAATGGCTGGCGGTAATGCTTGCTGCTTCAATTGTTGTTTCAGTCGAAATGATAAATACAGCAATTGAAAAAACGGTGGATTTGGCTTCGCCCAATATTCATCCATTAGCAAAACAAGCAAAAGACATTGCCGCTGGTGCAGTGCTGATAGCGGTGTTTTTTGCAGTGATAATTGGTATGCTTGTATTTGGAAAATACTTATTGCAATTCTTGAGCGATTACCTCTGATGAAGAAGCGGTTTGTTGTTCTTTTTTACGGAAAAAAGTATTTTGAAAAATAAGAATAATTGCCACCCCACAAGTGATAGCCGCATCGGCAACATTAAACACAGCATCGAAAAAGGTAAAGAATTTACCGCCCACGAATGGAATCCACTCGGGCAAAAAGCCGCTGTAAAGCGGAAAGAAAAACATATCTACCACGTGCCCTTTTAAAAATTCGGCATAGCCTGTGCCGAAAGGAACAAGGCTTGCAACATTATAGTAGCTTTCGGAAAAAATTAAGCCATACACTGCGCTATCAATAATGTTGCCAAGTGCCCCGGCAAGTATCATACTCATGGCGGTAACAAAACCCCAGTGTGCATTTTCTTTCACCAAGTTTCTTATCAAGTAAATTAGAAAGCCTACTGCAAACACACGAAAAGTGCTTAATGCAATTTTGCCATAAATGCCCGGCAGTACCATGCCAAATGCCATGCCTTCGTTTTCGGTAAAGTGAATTTTGAACCAAGAGGCAATTACAATTTCCTGACCAATAAGCATGGTTGTTTTTACCCAAATTTTAGAGGCTTGGTCAATCAACAGAATAACGAGTACAATTAAAATTGGATAGTATTTCTTCATAACATTACGACTCAGTCATAGTCTTTCCGCAGCCAAAATAGAAGGTTTTTTTTAGCAGTACATTTTGTAAACAAAAAAGAGGCTGTTGAAAAAATCAACAGCCTCTTACTGTAATTATCATTTATAGTTGTTACTTAACGCCATCCAAGATTTTAAATATTTCGCCAAGGTCGGGCGAAAGCACAATTTCAATTCTACGGTTTTTGCTGCGGCCTTCGGGTGTGTCGTTGGTTTCAATCGGGAAAACTTCACCATGCCCTGCTGCGGTAATGCGTTTGCCTTCTACTTTTCCTTCTGTAATTAAAATATCGGTAACGCTGGAAGCGCGCATAACACTTAAATCCCAATTGTTTTTGATGTTACCATCGGGGCTTCTGTATGGCTTGTTATCTGTGTGCCCTTCTACCATAATGCCAATATCTGTTTGTTTGTTTAGCACTTCTGCAAGTTTGCCCAAGGCTTGCTTACCACGCACATCTACGGTGTAACTGCCCGATTTGAATAGCAACTTATCGCTCATGCTCACATATACTTTTCCATCCTTTTGTGTTACAGTCAATTCATCGCTGTTGAAGCCCAGCAAGGCATCAGAAATTTTCTTTTTCAATGAATTTACGGCCTCATCTTTTTTAGCTATCAAACTTTCCAATTCATCAATGCGTTTTTGTTTTGCGGCCAAAGTATTTGCCAGGTTATCCAGTTCTTTTGCTTTTATGTTTAGCTCTCTTTCTTTTTCTTTTAATGCTTCGCTAAGTCGGCTTTTTTCATCTGTTGCTTTTGTAAGTAAATCGTCATAGCGTTTACGCAAATCACTATACAGCTTTTCGGCATCGGCTTTTTGTTGTTGTAAACTTCTTTTTTCGGCACCCAGTGCTGTGGTGTCGGCATTGAGTTTGGCAATAAGATCATTTAATGAAGCTATTTCTTTATTTGCTTTGTCTAATCTTTCTTGGCAATCGTTTCTTTCGGCCAGAAATTTTGAAGCCATTGCGGCTTGTTCATCCAACTTCTTTTTTGAAACTAAACATGAACTAAGCATAAAGCAGCTCATGGTTATTAAAAATATTTTCCTCATAACATTTCATGCGAAGTTAATTGACTGATATTCTATTGTGTATAGCTTTCTCCACTATGTTTTTGTGAATGAGGAAGGGTGCGGTGTGGATGCTTTTTTCTCTCTATATTCACTTTTAAACAATTGATGTTTGTGAAATATTTACTTGTTTTCTTTTTTGGTGCGTGTGTGGCTTGTAGCAATGCACAATCCAACGAGTTTTATGAGTTTCCATCAGCATTTTCGCCCAATGGAGATGTGAGAAATGATAGTTTGGGATTGGTAGTCGGTAGTAAAGCTACGCTCGAAAGTATGGCGATTTTCAACCGATGGGGAGTTGTGCTTTTTGATAATGTGCGCGATGGAAAATCGCATTGGGATGGTAGATATTTAGGTACCGAACAGCCAGCGGGAACTTACTTGTTGCGGGCACGTGTAAAATTGCCAAACGGTGAAGTGAAAAGCGAAACCCGAATGATTAGTTTGATTCGATAAGGCTTGCGTGTTATTGTAGGGCTGAAATTATTCTTTCTATTTCTTCGTTTTTCATTTCGGCATACAGAGGCAGCGATACAATTTGTTCTATGTATCCTTCAGCATTTTCATATTGGAAATTGTCTTTAATAGCCTTGTTTAAGAGAAAGGGATAATGGCAACCCCAATCAATGTTTTTGCTTTCTAACTGTTGTTGCACCACCGTTTTGTTTGTGCATTTAATCACGTACAAATGATAAACATGTGTTACATGATTTTGTTGGGTTGGTGTTTGTATGCCTTCAATACTTTTTAACCCATTATTGAGTTGTTGCGCGGCATTTATTCGGCTTGCATTCCACTTATCTAAGTATTTGAGTTTTACGTTTAACACTGCCGCTTGCAATCCATCTAAACGGCTGTTGCGTGCAATGCGCACAATATTGTTTTTTTCTTTTTGCCCGCAGTTTATAAGTTCTCTGATTGTTTGCACGGTAGCGGAGTTGTTTGTAACCACTGCTCCACCATCGCCTAAAGCGCCAAGATTTTTTGATGGGTAAAAGCTAAAGCAAGCAGCATCGCCAAATGTTCCTACTTTTTGCCCTTTGTACATGGCTCCATGTGCCTGCGCGCAATCTTCAATTATCAATAAGTTTCTTCTTTTGGCAATAGTGGTGATAGCATCCATATCGCAAGGGTGTCCATAAAGATGTACCGGCAAAATAGCTTTTGTGTTTGAGGTGATTTTCGATTCTATTTCGTCTGCATTAATGCAAAATGTATCGGCACGGGTATCAACAAATACCGGAGTTGCGCCAACGCGAACAACAGCACTTGCCGTAGAAATCCAAGAATGAACCGGAAGAATAACTTCATCGCCTTTGCCTATTTCTAATGCTTCTAATGCCAACTCAATTGCATCGGTTCCATTGCCGCAGCCTATACAATGGTGCGCACCAAGATATGCAGCAAAGTCATCTTCAAATTGTGTAACAAATTTGCCGCTAATAAAACTACTGTCGGCTATTACCGATTGTATAGCTATGTCAATTTCCTTTTGTATGGGTTGATGTATTCGCTGTAAATCAACGAATGGGAGTTTGCGTGGGTTTGTCATGTGCTATCGTTTTGTACTTCTGCGAGCTGTTGATGAAAGTCCGAAAACGCCAAGTAAACCTCTGGTAAGTTCTCTGATGATGGTTCGGCCGGCAGAACTGTTTGCTACATCCGAAATAAAATCACCGGCTTTTGCCATTGTGCTCGGTTCTTCTTTTTGAGATTGAGCAACAGTTGTGGTGGTTGGTGTGGATGTGTTTTGCGCAACTTCAATTTTTTTGTTCAATATTTCATAGGCGCTTTCTCTATCCAATACTTCGTTGTACTTTTTTACTAAAAATGAACTTCCGGTAAACTTGTTTACTTCCTCAGCGGTTAAAACATCCATACGCGAATGTGGTGCTTGCAACAATGTAGCAGCCAATGGGGTAGGAGTGCCTTTTTCGTTCAGTACCGAAATTAATGCTTCGCCCATGCCCAGCGCAGTTAGTAATTCTTCGGTTTTGTAAAATTCGCTGATGGGGTAGTTTTCGGCTGTTAGTTTTATTTGCTTGCGATCTTTTGCAGTAAAGGCGCGCAAAGCGTGCTGAACTTTCATACCTAATTGCGCCAATACGCTATCGGGCACGTCCATTGGGTTTTGTGTGCAAAAGAAAATGCCAACTCCCTTACTTCTTATCAACTTTACAATTGTTTCTATTTGCGAAAGCAAGGCTTTGCTGGCTTCGTTGAATATAAGATGCGCCTCGTCAATAAAAATTACCAGCTTCGGGCGGCCGCTATCGCCTTCTTCCGGAAAAGTGGCGTATATTTCTGCTAACAAACAAAGCATGAAAGTAGAGAACAGTTTTGGTTTGTCTTGAATATCGGTAAGACGAACAATGCTCAAATAGCCTTTGCCATTCTCGTCCACACGCGTTAAATCATCTACATCAAACGAACGCTCTCCAAAAAACTTTTCTGCACCTTGTTGCTCCAATTCTATCACTTTGCGCAAAATAGTTGCCGTTGTAGCAGTAGAAACTTTTCCATAAACCTGCTCGGCTTCGTCTTTGCCTTCGTTGGTTACATGGTTCATTACTTTTTTGAAATCTTTTAAATCAAGCAGCGGCAATGCTTTGTCATCGCAGTACTTGAATATCAGCGCAACAACACCTTGTTGGGTATCATTTAACTCTAAAATTTTTGAAAAAAGCACGGGGCCAAATTCACTTACAGTTGCCCTTAGTTGTACTCCCTTTTCGTTGCTTAACGAAAGAAATTCTACAGGGCTGGAACTTGCTTGCCAATTGATGCCGATGTGTGCATGTCTTTCTTCTATTTTGGAGTTGCTAGTTCCGGGCATTGCCACTCCACTCAAGTCGCCTTTTACATCCATCATTAAACAAGGCACGCCTGCATTGCTTAATTGCTCTGCAATTACTTGTAATGTTTTGGTTTTGCCTGTGCCTGTTGCTCCGGCAATTAAACCGTGCCTATTGAATGTTTTTAATGGTGCTTTTACCAAGGTGTGTGGTAATGGTGTGCCTTCAAATATAGCGGTGCCTAAAACAATGGATTCACCTTTAAACTCGTAGCCCGAGTTGATATGCTGTTGAAATTTTTCTTTTTCTGCCATGTGGCAATATTACACTTTGAATTTCATCAGTTCTCTTTCGTGCTTTAAAAATTTTGTAATGATGTTTTCATTACCGTGTTTATACAAGTTGCCGGTGTGTTGTGTTGATGGCTGCTATATTTACAGAATACATCTCCTTTCATTAAAAATTACCAACTTCGCTCTATGAAAAAACTAATCATAGCATTTGTAGCCATTGCTGCAATTGTAAACATCAGTGCTTGTAAAAAAGAAACTAAAGACGAAGAGCCTAAATTGATTTTCAAATTTAAGTTCGACCCAACTCAAGATAGATACGATTCTTTTGGTCAGCTATCTAATACTTTGCCCGCTGGAAACGCGGGAGTTTCGCCCAAAATGAACAGTATGGCAGGACATTACATTGAGCTAACGCCAAGTGCTTTTGTTGCGGTTGGCAGCGGTACTGTATTGTATCACGCACCAGAAGTTACAAAGGGCGGAGAAACAGGTATTGACCACAGTAAGAGTGTTTTGGCTGGCGAGGGTGAGGTGTTTTTTTCTATTCCTTTGAAAGATGTAAAGGCTGGCGAATATGAATATTTGCGTATTTCTGTTGCGTATCAAAACTATACTGTTGATATGCATTACGATACTACTTTCCAATATGGTTCTTACACTGTTGTAGCCGATGAAATGCTACCTTCTACTGTGGCAAGTTTTATTGGCTATAATACCTATATCAATACTTTTGATGTGGCAGATGCCGAGCTATCGGTTAATGGTTTTAGAAAGCAAGGTTTTTGGGGGTCGCGCCAAAACAGCAATATAAATTTCAAGGATAAAAATTCGGGAACTGTTGTTAGCAGCTATCCGCTTAATTATACAACTTCTGCTCAAGGTCCAAGCGGCACAACTGTTCCTAATCCTTTGTTTGCTTCATCGCCAATTCCGAATGGCTCTTGCTTGGTTACAGGTGGTTTTGATGGTGGTAAACTTAAAATTACAGGGAAAGAAACCAAAGATGTTGTTGTAACGGCTTCGTTTTCTACCAATAAAAGTTTTGAATGGAAAGACCTAAATGGCAACAACAAATGGGAGCCTACCAAAGGCGAGTATGTTGTAGATATGGGAGTAAGAGGTTTGAAGGCTTTTGTGCAATAGTTTTTTGATTTGCACTAACTGCTTGGGGTTGAAGTGAAGTATCTTTTTCTTATACCATTTTTTCTTTTGCTATGCTTGTCATTAGCTGCACAAACCGATGAAAAAAGCGAGTTGGCAATGGTAATGGTGAAGATGCTGAAATATATCAAAGCAGAAAAAGCAGCCGTTGAGCAAGGGAAAAGGGGACAGGCTTATCCCAAAACTTTTGAAAAGATCTACTATGCATCTCCAACCAGCGGTAAAGTTCTTCCTAATAATTTCCATCAACTTTCAGATAGTTTTGTTTTATCGGTAAAGAGTTATCACAATACAAAAGAAAATACCAAGCAAAAAGAGGGTTTCAATTTGTTGGTTCAGTCTTGTGTGGCGTGCCACACAAAGGTTTGCCCGGGACCAATAGCTGTGATAGAGAAAAACTTGATTGATTGATGTTGTTTGCTGCCATTATTACTTAGGAAATCTGATTGCTAAACCTAAGCTGCTTATCAAGCGTGGCGATTTTGGCAGCAAGCCGCATCCTACCGAAAAATCTAATTGCACGAATTCATTAAGAAGGTATGCAAAGCCTGTGTTGGCGCGTAAATCGGGCGATTGCCCGTGTGGGTAAAGAAGATAAAATTCTAAAAAAGATCTTATCTGATGATGTTTGCTTGATGTTTGTTTTACTACTGCGGTGTAATGTGTGTTTACAGCAAAATTGTAAGTTGGTTTTGCATCATTGTCGGTCCAAAACAATCCGTAGTTATACATCATGCCAAAGTTTTCGGGCAAATATTGTTGCATACAAATTCTAAAAAATGGAGCTAAGTATTTTGGTCGCATATTTTTTGTAGCAGCATAACTGATATTCATGCCACCAATAAATGAAGCTCCGGTAGCATTTTTTTTCGCATCCAGCATTTTTACTTTCAGACCAAAAGTAATTGGTGGTAAGCCTGTAGCAGAAGAGTCGGGCGATAACATGGTCATGGCACTGCTGCTTAATCGCAATTCAAAATATTGGCTTACGCCATATTTTATTTGAATGTTGGGGTGAGTGATTTCGTGTTTATTGTTTTGATAATAATTGTACGAAACAGAAGTTTCAATTTAGGCTTTTCCTTTTGGTACTAATAGATTGCCTTCGGTAAAAGAAGGGCGTGTGCTGCCAAACTGTTTTAGGTTTCCAGCTTTGCCCGCAAAGTTGTCTTGCGCAAGCAAGTTAGCAAAGCTAAACATCGAGCTAACCAGCAAGGTAAAATGGCAAGTGGAAAATTTCACCAATGGAGTTTGTTTTTACAATAAACTTTTATGAATATCAATGCACTACATTTTTTCGGGCACATCAATGCCCAAGAGTTTCATGCCTTGTTTTAAAATGCGCGAAACTTGCGCTGATAGCAGAATACGCAACAATTTATCTTGCTCTTTTTCTGCTGCCAAAACTGGCAATTCAGCATAAAATTTATTGTAGCTCTGTGCCAGTTTATACACAAAGTTTGCAACCTCGCTGGGGTCATACTTTTCTGCTGCTGCACGCAAAACATTCGGAAATTCATTTAGCTGCAATATCAAGTCGCGTTCTAATGCATGAAGCGTAACATCAATGGCAGAAAAATCTGTTGCAGTTAAGTTTTGGCTTTCGGCCTTGCGTAAAATGGCACGGATACGCGCATGGGTATATTGAATAAATGGCCCAGTGTGCCCATGAAAGTCAATGCTTTCTTCGGGGTTGAATATTATTTTTTTGTAAGGATTTACACGAAGAATAAAAAACTTCAAAGCACCCAATCCTATTGTTTGATACAGTTTTTTAGCTTCATCGATATTGAATTCATCAATTTTTCCGAGCGACTTTGTTTGTTCTTCGGCAATGCGCAATACTTCTGCAATCATATCATCGGCATCGGCAGTTTTTCCTTCACGGCTTTTAAATCTACCCGTTGGCGATTCCACCAATGCGTAGCTTAAATGATAAATTCCATCGGCCCATTTTTTGCCCAATTTTTGCAAGGCAAGTTTCAATACTTTAAAATGATAATCTTGTTCGTTTGCTACCACGTACACCATTTTATTCATGCCAAATTCTTCGAAACGCAACTGTGCTGTTCCTAAATCTTGGGTAATGTAAATGGAAGTTCCATCGCTGCGCAGCAACACTTTTTCATCTAAGCCATCGGCTGTTAGGTCTATTGCCACAGCACCATCGGCACGTTTGTATAGTACATTTTTTTGTAGGCCTTCATCAATAATGTCTTTGCCAAGTTTGTACGTTTCGCTTTCAAAGTAATCTTTCTGAAAATCTACACCCAAACTGTTGTAGGTATAGTTGAAACCTTCATAAACCCAAGTGTTCATTTTTTTCCATAATGCCACAGTTGCTTCATCACCAGCTTCCCATTTTAAAAGCAACTCTTTAGCTAATTGAAAAATTGGCGTTTCTTGTTCGGCAACTTCGCGCTCTTTGCCTATTGCTTTGAAAACATTTTCGGTATCTGCGCTTACGTTGTACATAGCGCGCAATTGTTCGTCCACAATTTTGCCAAACAATACATAAAAATCGCCCACGAAATGCGCGCCCGAATCTTTGCTTTCGGGTGCCGAATTGTTGCCGCGCTCCAAATATGCAGCCATGCTTTTGCAAATAGCAATGCCGCGGTCGTTATAGATATTTACTTTGGTAACGTCATAACCATTGGCGGTTAAAATTTCGCTCATAGAAAAACCAAGCAGCATGTTGCGCACATGCCCAATGTGTAGTGGTTTGTTGGTGTTGGGTCCGCAATATTCGAGCAGAACTTTTTTGTTGTTTTTTTCAAATACGCCAAAGTTACCTGCTGCTGCTATGGCATGTAATCTATTAGCCCAAAACTCATTAGTGAACGAAAGATTCAAAAAGCCTTTTATAACATTATACTTTTCTAATTCCTTAAGTTCGTTTACAAGAAACTCTCCGAGTTTTTGACTGGCTTGTTCGGGGTTTAAACCCGAATATTTTGCCAGCGGAAAAACCACAATGGTAAAATCGCCTTCGTGTTCTGCTTTTGTAATGTTAATGGTTACTTCATTTGGCGAAACTGCTTTGGCGAAAAGTGTATTAAATGCTTTTGCGGTTTCTTCTTTCAGCAATTCTTCTATTTGTTTCATAAGCGCGCCAAAAATATACTATTAAGTAAACTATCTGTTACTAAATCCACTACATTCGCGCTCCTTATAAAATTGATGCTGCGTTTATTACTAATTCTGTTGTTGCCTGTGATGATGTTTGCTCAGGATGTTCAGTTCTCGCAAATTCATTCGTTTCCATTACACCTCAATCCGGCAATGACAGGTTTTTTTGACGGAGATATTCGTGCCTGTGCTATTTACCGCAATCAATGGTTTACAGTAAATTCGGATTACGGCAATGCTAAATACCAAACCGTGGGTGCTTATATTGACGGTTCTTTACTAAAAGGGGTATTTAAAAATGACTATTTGGGTGTAGGTGCTTGTTTTTTCAACGATTGGGCAGGTGATATGAGTTATAGAACAACAGATGTTACTATGAATATTGCATATTCAAAAGGTTTTGGTCGAAAGATAAAACACTCTATTGCTCTTGGTTTGCAAGGCAACCTGCGCATGGTAGGCATCAATACTTCAAAGGCTGTTTTTTCTGATGGCATTGCCGAAAACATTGTTGGCAATGCTACTACTTTTGATGCAGGCGTGGGTGTGCGCTATCATGTGGCTGTAAGACGCAGACTAAACATGTATATTGCAGGTGCATACACTCATATACTTCAACCCAACGAGCGATTGGTTTCTACTGTAACAAGAATAAGTGGAAAAATTACTGTTCATGCAGGTGCGGTTGCAGATATTAATGATAAATTCAATTTGATTCCATCGGTAATGTTTATACACCAAGGTGCGCAGTGGATGGTGAATGTGGGCACTTATGCGCAATATGTTTTTTCGATGGATGGTGACGAAAAAAATGGAATTGCTTTTGGTACATGGACGCGCATTGCAAACCCTGCCCCCGATGCATTGATAGCCGGAGTAAGATTAGATTACAAGGGTTTGCAAGTTGCCTTTAGTTACGATTTCAACATCAGCGAATTGGGAAAAGCTACAAGTTTTCAAGGTGGGCCAGAGCTTGGTGTTACTTACATTGCCAAGATAAAACGCCTCAAAAAGGATAGAGCTCCTTGTGCAAGATTTTAATGTGTAGCTACTTATAACTTCACCATCACGCCTGCCAAAAAGTTGATGCCCGCTTGCGGGTAGTAGTAATTGTAGTTTACTGTTGGCGAAACTTCGCCATTGCTGTAATAACGCTCGGTAAAAGTGTAGCCGTTGTTTTCGTACTTAAAATTGAATAGGTTGTTTACAAGTACCGAAAGTGTAATGCTTCTGCTTTTTGGTAGCGAAAATGTATAGGCGGCATTAAGATTACTGTAGCTATATGGTTTTAAACTTCTTGTTTTGTTGGAAGTGTTATCTAAGTATTGACGGCTGATAGCTTTTGTAGCCAATGCAATACGCAACCCTTTTACAGGTGTGGCAACAAGCTCTAATCCTGCAATAAAATCTGGTGAAAATGAAATGTTTGTATTGGCGAAAGTTTCATTCAGTTCCAAGGAGTCCACAGGCACATAATCGTCATCATAAGTGAAAGTAGTTTGGCTAAATTGCTTGATTTTATTTTGGCTGAAAGTGAAATTGTAGTTAATGTTGAACACAGGGTTTTCGCTTGTTTTGCTGAAAAAAACAAATGCGCCAGCAAGTTCTATTCCGGCTCTAAAACTTGATGGCACGTTAATGCGCAAGGTGTTGCCTACGTCATCCAGCCTGCCCGAAAGAACCAGTTGGTTTTTATAGTGCATATAATAGCCGTTTAACTGCAACGCAAAATTGCGATGATTGAATTTGTAGCCGCCTTCCCAGTCTATCATGTTTTCATGTTGCACATCTTTGTTGTAAGCCACATCCTCGCGCGAGGGTTCGCGGTTGGCTACCGCCACCGAAGTGTAGAGCGCATGATTGTGGTTGATGGCTACATTTATTCCGCCTTTTGGGTTAATAAAATGCCATTTTCTATCGAAGTTTATTTCTACTTTATCATTGTCGAACCCTTTGCCCGAATATTTCACATATCGGTACTGTACATCGGCATAAAGTGTAATTTTTTGTAATAAAGTGTAGCTAACTTTTGCAAATACATTAAAGTCGTTTTTTAGCGATTTGTTGTCGTAGTAATGTTTGTTTTTGTTTGACGCATAGCCATCGGCCCACACAATGTTTCCAAAGTGATTGTTTCTGTAATGGCTAAACAAACCGCCCAGTGTAGCTTGTATGTTGCGTCTGTCAAAGTTCAATGCAAAGGTGCTGCCGTAATAAATGTTATCTAACCATCGTCTGCGAATTACATCTGCACGATTGCCTGCCACAGAATCGTCAAATGCGGGTAAGTATTTTGATAGTCTTTGATTTACTTTGTATTGCTCGTAATAGCCTTTGCCAATTGTAGTAAATAGCCCTGCATTAAAACTAAAATGCTGCGCAAAGCCTTGTGTAAAATGTAGCTGATAGTGTTGTTGTTGATAGTTGTCTATTTCGTTGCGCCAGGGCAATTCTTTTGCGCCATAATCTGTACCGGCAGTGTTTTTTCTTCTGTTGGTTTTTAAGTCTTCTTCCGAAATGCCATTCCATGCCTGATAAGTTTTTTCGCGTCCAGAAAATGTAATAAACTTGAGCATAGTGCTTTTGTGCTGAAAACCTGCAGTAACAAAATAACTCCAAAGGTTGCTCGATGCCCGTTCAATGTATCCACTGCTGCTGATGCTTGATAGCCGCCCTTCAATAAAAAACTTATCTTTTATCATGCCAGTGCCGCCTTTGGCGGTCAATTTCACGGTGTTAAAAGACCCTCCCGAAACCGAGAATTCTCCGTAAGGCTTCATGGCTGTGCGCTGTGTTTTTACATTTACCGATGCGCCAAATGCCCCCGAGCCATTAGTGGAAGTGCCAACACCTCTTTGAATCTGAATATCTTCTACGCTCGAAAACAAATCGGGGGTGTTCACCCAAAATACATTTTGAGATTCGCCATCGTTTACCGGAATGCCATTGATGGTTACGTTTATGCGAGTAGCATCGGTTCCTCTAATGCGAATGCCAGTGTAGCCCACGCCAGCTCCGGCTTCGGAGGTGGTTACTACCGATGGCGTGAAATCGAGCATGATTGGCAAATCTTGTCCAAGGTTCACACTTTCCATATCCTTTTTTTTCAAGATGCTGAAGGTGGTAGGTGTGTTTGTAGTTGCTCGGGTTGCCGTAACTACTACTTCATCTTTAAGAATTGTTTTTACAGAATCTTCTGTTTGCTGCGCAAAAGTTGCGAGCGGAAATGCGATTAAAAATAACTTCTTCATAAGCTTTGATTTTTTAATGTTCAAAGCCTTCCGAACGAAAGAGCGCACGCAGGCTGCCGCAAAAAAAAATGCGGCTGCTCTGCTTTCATTTCCTACGCACGTATAAACGTGTTCAGGTTCGAAGGGACTCTCTCAATCCTTGAATAAAACAAGGATACCCCCAGAAAGCAGCCGCAAACATACACGTATATTTTTGAAATCATAGCAGTAATTTTGTTTTGGAAAAGTTTTAGCAGCAACTATTTTTTGATATTAAAAAGAGATTATTGCACCTACTTATATGAACATCAAATGGCGAATTGCTCAGTATCTTGAATTGTTTTGGTGGAAGCGCTACCTACACAATAAAACCAAAGCAGATTACCTGAAGTGGAAAAAACAATACTGGGAAAATCTATTTAAAAAATTAGAGAATGATGTTGTTGTGCAGCACAGTGATAAAGTTATTGACTTTGGTTGTGGCCCGGCAGGCTGTTTTGTTTTGCTGTCGCAAAACAAGGTTATAGCTGTAGATCCGCTTATTGATAAATACCAGCATTCGCTTTCGCACTTTGCCAAGCAAGATTATCTAAACACAACTTTTGTGGCTTCTACAATAGAGGCGTTCAATGTAAATGAACAAGCAGATGTGGTGTTGTGTATGAATGCTATTAACCATGTAAATGATATTGATTGTGCAATGGATGTTGTTTGTGCAGCTGTGAAAAGTGGCGGTAGTTTAGTAATCAGTATTGATGCGCACAATTACAGTTTTTTAAAGTGGCTGTTTAGGCTCTTGCCGGGCGATATGTTGCATCCGCATCAATACAATCTTGCGGAGTACACAAGTATGATTGAAAGTAGAGATATTCGTGTTTTAAACACAATTAAATTGACAAAAGGTTTTGTGTTCGATTATTATGTTGTGGTAGGGGAGAGGCGATAAAATAAGATTTATGTAGTACTGGAAATCTCCGGAATAGAGAATGAAGTTGTGATATAACACTGTTTTGCACTTGATGAAAGTAATTTTCTGTTTTTCTGTAACCTTTAGTTAAATGCTGCCGTAAGAGAAGGCATAACAAGTAAATAAAGAATTATGAAAAACGTATTAACAACCTTAGCCGCAATAACAACCTTCTCAGTTTGTGCTTTCGCTTCTAATCCGGGTGCAAAACATGTGTTCAAGGATGCAAATGCAGATGTTGCTTTGGAAGTTGAACGTAATAAAGGCGAAGTAGCCCTTCATATACTTGCACAAGATATGGCTCAATACGACCACATTGTTATTGAACGCAGTGGAAACGGAGGTGAGTTTTTTAGTCAAGTAAAATATGTACAAACCGAGGGTGCAGATATTGAAGATGGCAATTATGTTTTCCGTGCCGATAAATATCCTTTGCCAAACAATACAGTTAGTTTTTACCGCATAAAAACAGTTGGTAAAGATGGTTCTACCAGAACTTTTCCAAGTGTAGAAGTGGTTGCCAGCAACTAAAATAAGACGGCTAACCGAGCCAATTAACCATTCCATAGTCACCAAACAAAGTGTCCATAATCAGAAGAGGGTTGCCACGTGCAACCCTTTTTGATTTTGTGGTGTTACCAAAGGTTGTTCAATAGATTTTTATTGTAGTTCTTTTTTCTTTAGTAGCGAGTGTGGCAAAAAGCATTTGCGTAACCAAGTTTGGTACTTCAATCAATTCATGTTGCTTTAGCTGAAGTTGCTTAACTGTTCTTCCCAAAATATCGGTAAATGTCAATATCGCTTTTTCGTTTTCACTTCCTGTAATTTGAATGTGCTTTCTTCCATTCAGCAATAGTTGTTTTAAAGCAATTTGTTCCGATGCAATTTCGCTGTTTGAAGATGCTACTGCCGTGTCGGCTATTTCAAAAACATCTACACCGGCTTCTACCAAATGGCCAGAAGATGCATAATCGCTTGTGTAAAATGTTGCTTTCATATTTGCAGTTGGCTGCATGTAGTCTTTAACTCTATGTTTCAAAAACTTCCATTGGCTTTGATGAGCATCGTTATACAAAACAAGTTCTATTGTTTTTGTGTCTATACCATTGCTGAGTTGCACCATAAAAGTATCGTTAGGTGTTCCATTTCCACCATCATTAAAAAACCACCGATAGTAACTGATGTAAGGATTGGATGTATTGCTTAAATCAAAAATAGGAGAGGAGAGTATTGTGTTGCCATCATCCACATCATCATCACCGGCTTGTGTACCATTGTTTCCGGTAAGGTAGCATTCTTGATTGAGGTCGTTAACTACATCGGTGCCGGGGTTAGAGGCGGCTCCCTGAAAAGTAGTGCCTACTGGTTTTGCGCGTACCCATTTACCAGCTACTGCTGTGCCGCTACGTTGCCAATTGTAGTCGAAGGTGAAGTCATCGTAATAGCCATTTTGAAGAATTAGAGTATGGCTATTTGTGCTTGGAAAAATTGGTAGTGTATCGCGTTTAGTTCGCCAAGCCCATTTGCCCGAATGAACAATGTAATTGCCTTGTGCCAAATCGCAGGCAGTAAATTTTCCGGAAGCATTAGTTTCAAAATATTGCAGTTGGTTACTGCCTGTAAGCTGTAAGCGAAGTTGGGTAAATGGAATTGGAAGGCCGGTAAAAGAATCGCGCACTTCAATTTCTGTTTGCACGGTTGATATTGGATTTAACTCTACATCCAGCGTTGTTAGTACCCCGTTTTTTAATTCTACGTTAGTGATAGTTTTGGTAGCATAACCAGCCCGCGAAAAACGAATGTTGTAAGTGCCGGAATCTACTATTCCGGTGGCGTAGCTGCCAGTGATTTTTGTATTGTCTTTTGCGCTGCTGCCAAGTATTTCGATCAATACATTATTAAGCACAACGCCACATACGCTATCTTTTACTATGCCTTCTAAATAACAAGCGCGTTTGTAAGTAGGTTTCAATATATATAAGCCTTCTTCGATATCGCTTGCTATAATATTGCCCGATGGTAAAAATGACCACACTCCCCACGCACCATGAAAACCGCCACCTTGATTTCCGCTCCAACTTGGAGATGTATCGAAATTGCCTACTTCCACAATATTATGCTTACGCGAAACATCATGAATGGTAATTCCTTCGGTGTAGTATGATGAAATGCAGTAATCATTCATCCAGTAGGTATTGTGAATAATTGCATTGCTGCCCGCTTTGTGTTGTATGCGGTCGGTTTCGGTTACATTGTTTAAATCGCTTACATCATAACATGCTAAGAATGAGTTTTCTCTTTCATCGGTTGTAAACAAGTATTTGCCCGAACTATCTAACCAGCAGTTGTGCGAAAAATCGCTTGGTGTGCTCCATGTTGCCAGTGTTTTTTGTGGCAGATTGGTGAGGTTCTTTTGTTGCACATCAATAACTTTAATAAACCCATCGTTGATGTGTGCTGCCCACAAGGTATCATTTCGGGCAAAACAATCGTGCACATAGTTGTTGTCGAAATTTCCTATAATAGTTGGGTTCCAGGGGTCGGGTTCTAAATTCAAAAATATAGTGCCGCCATTACCAACATTTGGCCCATTGATGTATGCAATCCCTTTTTCATCAATGAATACAGTGTGCGATTTTGTAAGCCCAAGTGGTTGAATTGTTTTAACCCTTATGCTGTCGGGTAGTTTCGATAAATCAACTATCTGCAATCCACCTCCGCCTTCGTTGGTGATGTAAGCGAAGTTTTTGTAGTGTCTTACTTCGCGCCAAAAGGTATTTGTACCATTAATAAATTGTACCTGAACGGGCGCTGCGGGGTTACTGATGTTTACAATTGACAATCCATTTTCGGTGCCTACCAATGCATATTCGCGCCCCAGCGAGTCTGTATAGCCATCCAAATTTGCAACCGACACATTACCGTAACTCAACTTGCCAAGTTGTTGCAGGTTTTTGTTTTGAGTAAATGCTGTTGTATAGAACAATAGCGATGCAAGAAAGAAGTATATTCTCATGTTGAAAAAAATAAAAAAAGCACCACAGTAATTATGGTGCTTTCGGTATGCTAAAATACATTCAAAATTATTGGTTGAACTATTTATCTTTTTTAGGAAGCGCATCGTTCATTCCATTTACTACATCGTTGGTAATGTTAAATGCTTCATCGTGGTATAAAAGTGGTCCGCCTTTGATGTGGCTGAAAATGAAATTATATTTTTTATCGGCATTATAAACCGCTAAAAATGAATCTAATTTATCTTGCAATTGTTTGTTGAAGGCCTCTTGGTCGTCCATAAAAGATTTGCCCATTCTATCGCGCATTTCCTCAAGTTCTGCTTGTTTTTTATACATTTTTTCTTGTGCAGCTTCGCCTTCGCTTTGGGTCATCATAGGTGCGCGTTGTTGCAACTCGTACACCTCTTTTTGAAATGCCGCTACACGCTGCTGAAGTGTGTTTTCTATATTAGATTGCTTTTTTTGCAACTCGGCTTTCTTTTCTTTAAACAGTATGTAGTTTTGCTCTAAAGAATCCAAGTCCACATAGGCAATCAATCCACTTTCTTTTAGTTCTACGCCCGCTTTTGCAGCAACCGGTGTTGTTGTTTTTTTATCACTTGGTTTTAGTACAAGAAAAAACAATACAATTACAGCAACTAACAAAACGCCATTCAAGGCATACAATACGGTATCTTTCATTTTTGATTTTTAAGCCGCCAAAGATAGATGTATTTGTAAATGTTTTTGCAGATTAGTTTGTACTATTGAAATTCTCGATGGCTTTTTTTACACTGCCATGTCTAAGTAGCTGTTGTTTGGCTTCATCATATTCTAAATTGGTAGCTTCCTGAATCATTCGGGTGCCGCGGTCTAAAAGTTTTTCGTTGGTCAATTGCATATTTACCATACGGTTTCCTTCAACTCTGCCAATTTTTATCATCACTGCTGTTGAAATCATATTTAATACCAACTTTTGCGCTGTGCCCGATTTCATTCGTGTGCTTCCGGTTACAATCTCTGGACCCACAATTACTTCTATAGGGAAATCGCTTTGGGCGGCAATTGGAGTGCCTTCGTTGCAAGTAATGCAGGCAGTGGTAATTCCATTTGCCCGGCATTGTTTTAAAGCGCCTACCACATAAGGTGTAGTGCCCGATGCTGCGATGCCTACCACCACATCAGTAGTATTTATATTGTAGCTGAGTAAATCTGCCCAACCTTGCTCTGTACCGTCTTCGGCAAATTCTACCGCTTTGCGAATGGCGGCATCGCCACCGGCAATAAGCCCAATTACCATGCCATGCGGCACGCCATAAGTTGGCGGGCATTCGCTGGCATCTAAAATACCCAGCCTGCCACTGGTGCCTGCGCCCATGTAAAACAATCTGCCGCCTGCAATTATTTTATCGGTTACGGCATCTACCAATTTTTCGATTTGCGGAATGGCGGCTGCTACTGCATTTGCTACTTTGGCATCTTCAGCATTGATGTTTGCGAGCAATTCGGCAGTAGTCTTTTTTTCTAAGCTATTATATAAGGAAGCAGATTCGGTATATTTAATCATATAACAACGAAAATAGAAGGCTTTTTGTTAATGCCGATGTTGAAGTAAAATTGCTACTTAACAATCTGCTGTTAATAAACATTTTGCATTTTGAAGCAAACGGCTACATTTGTGCCAATTATTAATCAAAATTAAATTAAAACTATGAAAGGTATTTTCAAACCGTTTTTGATGGCTGCAACTGTAGCAGGATTGTTTTTTGTTAGCTCTTGTACCAAAACTTGCGACCCAGGTTACGAAGGTTCTGATTGCAAAACAGAAGTAAGAGCGAAGTTTTTAGCTAACAACAAAGTTACTACTGATAATTGTGCTGGAGCTGGTTACAACCTATCTATCACTGCTGATTCTGATGTTGAAACTATTGTATTCAGCAACTTAGGTAATTTTTCAACTCCTGCAGTTGTTAAAGCTCAAGTTTCTGATACTTCATTCTCTTTTACAAGCTTCGTTGATGCTACTGGAAGAAAATTCACTGGTACTGGAACATTAACAGGTAACACTATCAATTTAACTTATACTGTAGTTTACACTGATAATACAAGCGAAAGCTGCACAGTATCAATAGCTCTATAATTTATTGTATATAGTAGCTTGAAAATAAAAAAGACCATGCGATTTCGCATGGTCTTTTTTATTTTCAGAAAGAAAGAAATATTAGTTTCTTTTCTTTTGATTTTCAACGTCTGTTTTTGCAGGGTCTGAGTTACGTTGTTTCTGTATTTCTTCAACAGTTTTAGCTCCACCGCCACGTTCTTTTTGAGGATCTTTCGGTTCTTCTTTTTTAGCCACTACTGGTTTTGGAGCAGGTTTAGCAGCAGGTTTTTTGCCACCTTTTGATGCGGCAGCAGTAGCAACAGCTACCAAAGAGTCGAATTGCGCAGTAGCAACGGTCAAAACTTCTGCATCGCATTCAGCCGCAACTTCGGCTTCTAAGGCTGTAAGTTTTTCATCTACCAAGCTTTGAAGTTTGGCATTTTGCTCGTTTGTAAGTTTTTCGGTTTCAGCAGCATTGTTGCAACTGCTAAGTGTTGCTGCCATAGCTCCGCAAACACCCAATACAAGAAATATCTTTTTCATGTTATTATTCGTTTATTGTTGTTAGTTAATTATTGAGCAGGTGTGGCAGCGGCTTGTAGTTCGGCAACTTTAGCAGCAACTTTAGCTTCTTTTTCGCTTTCGCAAGCGGCTTTTAATTCTGCACGTTTTGTTTCAGCTACTGCAGTAAATGCTGAATCAACCTTGGTGGTGATTTCTTCTTCAGATAGCGGAGTGAATTTTTCGCCACAACTTACCAATGTAAGCGCAGAAAAACTACCGGCTACGAACAAAGCGATTAGTCCTTTTTTCATGTTGTAATTTTTTTATTTGTTAGATAATAATTGCGAATGTACATTTATGAGAATAAAAATCACAAATTGCTTGTTATTGGTTCATAAAATTATTTTGCACACAGTGTGAATAGGATTCATTTTGAAAGATTTTCCATAAAATGATTGTTTTGATATTTTGCTTTAAACAGTATGAATGTGAGTAGATAGCCAACAATGAGAAATGCTGAAGCTGTTTAATATATTGAAATTGTTTTTGCGTTGCTGTTCTTTGGTTCGCATCATGGCTGGTTTTTGTATAAAACAACCGCGCCATTACTAGCGTAACTTGCGAAGCGAAGTAATCTCAAACAAAAGCGTAAAGAACTTGGCTGTTTTGTTGTAATAACTAATGCAAAAAAATATGATACACACTAAGCACGAAATACTGGATGCCTTGAATGGAAATACTCAAAATTTTATGGATGAAATTCTCAAAATGAATAAAGCGGATTTTGAGAATGCAGCAAAAGGGAAATGGTCGCCAGGGCAACATTTGGTGCATTTGATAAAAAGCATTAAGCCAATAAATTTTGCACTTTCATTGCCCCCTTTTGTGCCGTATTTATTGTTTGGAAAAGCAAAAAATGTACACAGAACTTTTGAAGAGATTAAGCAATTCTACCAAGCAAAACTTGCAGATGGTGCCAAAGCAACGGGTGCTTACATACCCTCAGAGGTGTTTTTTGCCGATAAAGAAAAATTGGGCAATACTTTTAGAGATGAAACAAAAAAAATGGCAAAAAAATTAACTGCTAAAAAAGAGGAGGAGATTGATACAATGCTGCTTCCACATCCAATTTTGGGCAAATTGACCTTGCGCGAAATGTTGTTTTTTACTGTTTATCATGTTGAACATCACACAAAATCGGTGCGCAGTTCAAAATAGTGTAACCAGTGCAAAGAGCAGCATTAAACTTTCCATTACAATGTTGTACCACCAATCGGGGCTTTCGGGTTTTGTAAACTGAATGCAGATGCTTGATAGACCAATTACTAAAAGTTTTTTTACGGTTATTGATTGTTCTATTGGTAGATACAATGTTGCACAAGCAGCCAACAGCATCAATAAGAAACTAAATCGCTGCGAAACTTTCCATCCTTTTTTCTTTACTAATGTTTGGTGGTTTTCATTTGTATCGCGCAGCAAATCGCGATGGTCGAAAAGCAAGGAGAGTGACGCTACAAAAAACAGTCGTTCAAAAAACAGTATCCACAGGCTGCTTTGTGCATAGTTTCTTGAAACCAGCAGAACTGTTGCTAACGCCCACATAGCACCAACTACCAAGTGTTTTATCTGATAAAAATCGCGCAGTCTTTTCCATCCATTTTTTGTTTTCACTATTGGTAAAAAGTATGCACCCGAAACCAACGCTACCAACGCCACCTTTAAATTTTGCTGAAGATTAAGTTGTAAGAAATAATACATTGCAAGAATTGCAGATACCACAATTACAACAAGTTGCAGCGTAGGGTTGTGCGAAGATGGCTTTTCTCCCGGATGCAAATAAAGTCTGGCTCGCATCAATGCGTAGCTACATATTGTAGCAAAAAAATTAAAAAGAATTGGAATGGTTTTTTGATATGTAATTACATCAAATAACTGCCGCTCGCTTGCTGTTGTAAATAAGGCTGCGGCAAAACCGAGCAACAATAGATTTAATAAATATATCAATGTGATGTGCCGTGATTAAATGATAATACAATCTTGCCGAATTGCTCTTTTTGAGCCATCCTGTTAATAGCTTTTTGTGCATCATTAAAATTGAATACGCTATCAACAACTGGTGTAATTTGTTTTTGTTCAACAAACTTAATCATGGCACTAAATTCTTCAGCCGAGCCCATTGTGGAACCAAGCAACGATAATTGTTTCCAAAATATTTTTTGAGGATTGAGGTTGTTGAAATTGCCGTTTGTGCCACCATAAAATGCTATGCGTGCTCCTGGGTTTGCTACGTCTATCAGTTTATTAAAACTTTCGCCAGCCGCGCTATCAATAATTACATCAAATCCACTGCTTTCTTCCAGTAGCAGTTTTTGCCAGTTGTCTGTATTGTAGTTTATACCTCCCGTTGCGCCCAGTTCTTTGGCTCTTTCAATTTTATCATTGTTGCCCGATGTTACATATACTTTTGCTCCGGCAGCTATTGCAAATTGCATGGCAAATAATGCTACGCCACCACCGATGCCCGAAATTAGCACTTTGTCGCTGCTGGTGGCTTTTGCTCTCGAAAAGAGTGCCCGGTAAGCCGTCAATCCGGCAAGTGGCAATGCGGCAGCTTCTTCAAACGAAAGTAATGGCGGTTTGGGTACAACATTTTCTATGGCAACACACACGTATTCTGCAAAAGTGCCATTTTCGGGTAGTCCCAATATTTTGAAATCTTTTGATTGTGCATTTTGGTTGTTGCCCCAATGCTGCGAAGGGTTAATTACTACTGCTTTACCTATCAAACTATTGTCGGTATTTACACCGGCAGCTTCTACAATTCCGCTGCCATCGCTGCCCAATATAATCGGAAACTTCAACCCTGCGTATTGCCCTTTTTGAATCCATAGGTCGCGATGATTTATTGCTGCTGCTGCAATTTTTATCAATACTTCGCCCTCTTTGGGTTGCGGTTTTTCCGTTTCTTGAATTTCGAAGGGAGTGTTTATTGCTTTAAGAACTAATGATTTCATATTGTTATACTTTTATATGTGTGCGGATGTTTATGTAAAACCATCAACCTCGTAATGCGAACAAAGTTAGCTAAATGAATTGGTTGCCTCAAACGAAAAACACTCATTACAAGCTGAAAATCATATATTCGCGCCCTAAATAAAAATTATGGCACAAGTATTGGTGATTAATAATTTGCGTAAGTTCGCAGCCAAAATTTTCGACATGGGCAAAAACAAACCAACCAAAAAAGCAGCAGTAAAAGCAAAGCCAGCTTCCCCAAAAACGGTAGCTAAGGCTAAATCGGCTGCCAAAAAAGCAACGGCAAAACCTATTGCTAAAAAAACAATTGCAAAACCCGTAGCTAAAAAGGTTGTAAAACCAGTTGCTAAAAAAGCAGCAAAGCCTGTGGCGAAAAAGAAAGTGGTTGCCAAACCAACAGCAAAAAAAATAGTTGCTAAGCCAGTAAAGAAAACTGTAGCTAAACCTGTGGCAAAGAAAGTGGCAACAAAACCGACAAAAAAAGTGACACCAAAAGCAGTTAAAAAAGTCGTTAAACCAGTTGCTAAAAAAGCAACACCAAAACCTGTAAAAAAAGTGTCGAAGCCAGTAACAAAAAAAGTAGTAACAAAAGCAGTTGCTAAAAAAGCAGCTAAACCAGCTGCAAAATCGGTAGCTAAAAAAGTTGTAGCAAAACCAACGGTAGCAAAAGCTACAAAAGCAGTACTAGCTAAAAAGGTTGTGGTGGCAAAGCCTGTAGCAGCAGCAAAAGCAAAACCAGCAGTTGCTGTGAAACAAAATGAAAAGAAAGCCGTAGAGACTTCTGTATCTAAACAAAAACAGAAGATTATGGTTTCAACAGCAAAAGCGCCAACTACTACTTTGGTAAATAATGAAATGCCTACTGTTCGCTACAGCGATGATGATTTAAAAACATTCAAAGAATTGATTGAAAAGAAATTAGAGTCGGCTCGCGAAGAATTGAAAGACCTTAAAGATTCATTGGATAATCACAATGAAAGCCTTGCGGGCAATAAGAGTTGGAATATGGAAGAAGGTTCAGATACTTCCGATATGGAGTATATGATGAATCAGATTTCGCGCCAGCATCAGTATCTAAGAAATTTAGAAGCAGCATTAGTGCGTATCGAAAACAAGACTTATGGAATTTGCCGAGTTACCGGAAAGTTGATTCCTAAAGAACGTCTTAGATTGGTGCCACATGCCACATTAAGTGTTGAGGCTAAACAAAGTCGCAGACCCGAAGATGCTTCGCCAGGCTTGGCAAACGCGCCAATTGCAGGCAGCGATGAAATACCTTCGTTTAATGAAGATTGAACAAAAAACAATAATGATATTTGAAAGGCGAGTGGCAACATTCGCCTTTTTTATTTACCCAATATCTACAACTCTAAATACTCCGCATCATGCTGTACAGGGTAGCGCATCAAGAGTTTTATTGCACGATTTACATCTAATTGTTCAAAAAATATTTTGTTCAGCACTTGAAGTATCGGTGCAGGCTGGTTCACATGTTCTACTATCAGTTTGCCAATTTGTAAAGTGCGAACGCCTTCGGCAACTTCGCCAATACTCTCTAAAATTTCCTGCAATGGTTCGCCTTTTGCAATGCGATAACCAACACTGTAGTTGCGCGATTTTGGCGATGAGCAAGTTGCTATTAAATCGCCAATGCCGGCCATTCCTAAAAAAGCTCTTTTATCGGCACCTAATGCTTTACCTATGTAAATCATTTCGGCCATGCCACGTGTAATTAACATGGCACGTGCGTTTTCGCCATACCCCAAACCGCTCAATGCGCCAGAAGCTAATGCCACATAGTTCTTTAACACACCTGTAAGTTCTATGCCCAAAATATCTTTATTGCCATACACTTGAAAACGCTCGCTGCGCAAACAAGATTGACCTTCTTTTATTACTTCATCAAAGCGACTTGCAATTACCGTAGCCGCAGGTTGGTGTTCTGCAAGTTCGGCAGCAAGGTTAGGACCAGCCAGGCATCCAACGCGCACCACTCCGGTTTCTTCGCGAATAATTTCGCTCATTGTTTTTATCTGTTTCAACACAATGTTCTCAGGAGTTGCTGTTGAAAGGTCAAACTCGGTATGTAAACCTTTTGTTGCATGAATAACAATATGATCGGGGCGTAGAAAGGGCGATACATCCTGTATCATGCTTTTGAAATACTGCGAGGGCACAACAGGGAAAATAATATAGCAATGCTCGGCTAATTCTTGAAAACTTTCAACCACATGAACACGCTCGTGAAACGTATGACCGCGATATTGCCTTGTAGCACGAATTTGTTCGGCAACTTCTTTGGTGCGCTCATATAAAAACACACGCATGTTTTCGGCAAGTAGGTTGGCAATTGCCGAACCAAAACTTCCTGCACCAATTACTCCTGCTATCTTTTCTCTCATTGTTATTTTGCTTTGTAAATGGTTTATAACCATTTGTGTAATTCATAGCCATCCAATCGGTTATGATAGTAATACAACAGTTTTAAATCTTCGCTTTCATAGGCATTACCACTTTTTTTAATTGGGTTTGAAACATGATAAAGATTCACGTTTTTCATGCTATGCTCTACAATTTTATCAATACCCCAGCGCAACTCGGGCGAAGTTTGAATTTCGCCATTGCTCGCCATTTCTTTCAACTTGTCTTTTAGCTTTCCAATAGATTCGAAAAGTTCTTGCTCGGGAATTGAAATGTCTTCAATTGGTGTTCGCAACAAGGTGAATAAATCAACTTTTGGGTAGCGTTTTTTTATCAATTCAAAAAATGTAAAACACACTAAGTTGCTAGTGAGAACGGTGTTTACTTTCCAGTAGCTATCTACAATTTTTTCGCTTAAAATTTTTGTATATTCTTCATCACGTTGTTGGTCGTCTGTTAGCTCGCCATTGGTCATAAAATATCGTTTTATGTCAATGGGATGCCCCAAATGATTGAAACTGTTACCGTTTTCGTCCACTTCATTACCAAAAACATCCATTACATTACCCAAAGAGATTGTGAGCGATGAACTTGCAGTAAGGAATTTTAGTATAAAGCGAACCATCTTAAACGATGTAGAATATTCATCGTTTTCGCGTATGTACAAATGCTTTCCAACATCTTTTAGGTAGTCGTTTATCAAGCCGGAAGCTTCTAAAACGAAGTGGTAGTTTATCACCATTGGTACCACATAAAACTTTGGTGCCAGCTCTTCGGGAAAGTTTTTGAAGTGCAACTTTTGAGCTTCAACGGCTGTGCCTAATAACCCGAGTTTTAGTTTTTTTTCTAACATGCCGGAACGCGATCGCGTGCCACCTGGAAAAAAAATGCTGTGTGCGCCTCGTTGCAATGCCACACATGAATACGTTTTTAATGCTTCAAGATAAAAGCTATTCTTTTTTCTCCTATCCACTTTGTATGCTCCTAAACGGCTCATAAAGTAGGAGAGGAGTTTGATGCTGAAAAGATTTAAACCCGCGCCATAGGTGAATGCAGGCAAACCAAGTTCGTTGAGCACCCAACCAACCATTATGGAATCCATATTGCTAAAATGGGTTGGCACAACTATCAAAGTTCCTTTTTCCGAAAGTTTGCGTATGCGTTCTATATCGCCTGTTATGGGAATTTTTTCATGAATTGTTCTCGCGCCAGCACTCAAACTTTTAAACCATTTGCCGGGTGCTGCATTTAGTACGCGCCCGAAAAACTGTGGTAATATAGTACGCGCTAATTGAAATGAGCTGTTGTCGAAGTTGCCGGTTATTTCATGAATATATCTGTCTAAAATTTCGTTGGTAAGTTGTTGCGATGTGATGCTGCTATCTTCTGCACCAATTTTCATAAACTTACTTTTTACGCTTGCCCAAAATGCGCGTTCATCGGGCGGGTCGGCTTTCCACGGCTTTTCGGTAAGGCGCACTCTTTCTTGAAAAAGCACCTTGGCTAATTCTTCTTTTAACTTTTCATCATTATGTAAACGGGCATAAAGTTTTTCGATTGTAGCATCTTTTACCTGTGCCATAAAACCATCGCGGTCTTCGGCAAGTTTAGATATTGGCCATTGCCCTACATCTTCAATTACATAAGGCAGCGGATATGATTGATTAGTTGATTGTTTTCGTTGCTCCATTTGTTTCCTGCTTGTTGAAATACAATAGTTTGTAAGTATCTCAACTGTTACAAGGTTATAAAAACAATTGATACTTACAAACAACGGTGTTCTTGGTGAGATGTGAGTTTTTGATTTTTTGAAAAATCGGTGAAACTTTTTCGTAGAAGTAGGCGTACAAGAACACGAACCAAATCTAAAATACCTATGGAAATCCTATTAGCCATGCTAGTAAACTTTTCTATCGTACGCGATGACGTGCATTTGGACTTTGCTAACCTAAGCAAAGAAGAAATAACACGCATCACAATGGAGTACGAAGCGAAGCAAGAGTAAACCACATTCCCCGCTAAAGCCAAAAGAATGTTGCCTGATGCTTTGCATCAGAAAGAAAATAAAAAAGGAGCCATCAGGCTCCTTTTTTTTATGCTTACAATTTTGTGAATCGCTTTTGCAGAACTGTGTTGCCTTGTATTACTTCAATAAAATATATTGCTGCAGCAAGTTTGCTAACATCAAAAGCAACAATACTTTTTTCGGTTACAACGTTTTCAATCTTTTTGCCTGTGTAATCGTAGATTGAAATTTGCGATTGCAAATTTTGAGATGGATGAATTTCTACTTTCAATACATTGATAGCAGGATTAGGATAAAGGGAAAACAAATTGTTGTTTGCGTTTAACTTGCTTACATTAACACCTATTACATTGTGTGCTGCCGAAATACCTTCGCAACCATTGGCATCGGTAACAACCACTGCATAATCGCCATTTTGTGTGGCCGTTACAGATTGATTATTTCCATTTGGAACATCAACTCCGGCAAACTGCCAACGATAACTGCTGAAATTTTGAGTGCTTAACTCATTACCATTTTGTATTACGGTAGGTGATGGTGAAGTGTTTTCAGTTAGGGTTAAAGTAACAACACTGTCGCAAGAATTTACAGCAGTATAAGTGGCAGTAAATATACCGCCTTGAGTAAGTGTTTGGTTATTAAAAGTATAACTTTCGCCACTGCAAAATTGGTCGGCAAGATTTGTAGATTTTTCATCCAACATGGTTATGTCTAAGTTTACAGTGCTGTCGCAGCCATTTTCGGCTGTAAGCAATGCACTGTAGGTTCCACTTTGAACAATAACTTGACCGTTAAAAAGATAACTAGCATTGCCGCAAGTTGTTTCGGTTAGTTGGGTTGTTTTTTTCTGTAATACAGTTACGTTTACCGATGCTGAATCTACACACACCGAGTTTGGAAACGATACAGTAACTGTGTATCGAGTGGTTTGTGTAGGCGACACGAAAATAAAGTTGCCCGATTCGCCATTGCTCCAGTTGTAAGTTGAGCCTCCGGATGCATTTAGTGTAGTTTGCGCTCCGCTGCAAACAGAAAAATCTGCGGTAACACCCGCAGTAGGTTTTGCAGACGAAACAACACTTAATGTTATTGAATCTTTACAGCCATTATTATCAATACCAATAATTTTATAAACGGTGGTGCCAAATATTGTAACAGGAATGTTATTGCCGGTAAAGTGGCTGAGTCCGCTCGACCATTCATAGCTACTTGCCCCGCTTGCATTTAGTGTTACCTCGTCTCCATCACAAATCTGCTGAGGGCTATAGCTACCATTGATACTTGGTTTTGGATGAACCGTGATGTAAGCGGTTTTGGTGGTTGTATTTTGACCGTTGCCATTTATTGCTGTTAGTGTAACATTGTAATTTCCAGGGGCATCATATCTTATCGAAGGGTTTGCATCTGTAGAGCTAGTTGGAAAGCCTCCTGGAAAACTCCAATTGTAAGAAGTAGGTTGATTGGTAGATAAGTTGGTGAATGTTACATACGAGCCGCTACATACAGATGTAGGTGTTGCACTAAATTGAGCCGTTGGTGGTACTCCGGTTTGCAAGCCAACTATATTAATATTGTCGAGATAAAGATTGTTTTGAAAGTTGTTGTAACTCTCAAACTTTATACGTACTGCATTGTTGCCTTTGTAGGCATTTAGATTTATTTCGTAACAAGCTGTGCCTACTGTACCTGCCAAACACCAATCTGTATTGATGGCAGGAATAAAATCTACTGTTGAGGTGTTTGATGTTGCAAAAGTTCCCGATCCATTTTCGCCACGTGCAAAAATGCGTGTCCAAGTAGCTCCACAGTTTGTAGAAACATACACAATCAATGAATCGGATGAACTTTGATTGTATCTTCTATACGCGTGGTCGAAACGAAGCTTTACAGTATCGAACCCTGTAAAGTTTAGTGGTGGTGTAATCAAGCCATCACGCTGCCCGGCTGCATCATAACTGTAAAATGGAATACGCACCGATTTGTTTCCAGGCGTGGTGCCTCCTGTTGTTATTAGCTCCCACGATAAAGAATTGTCAGGGTTTTCAATCGTCCAATTATTTGTAGTAAGCGATGCGCTTTCAAATGTTTCGGTAAATGGTAGCGATATGCCTGGTGCACCAAAAACTACGAAGTTGTTTGTTTTACTATTGTTGTTTGCATTTGCATCCGATTGGTTGTTATTTATCGTAGCAGTAGTGTTTGCCGTGAAAGTGTGCGCTCCGGTTGTAGTTGTTTGTGCTGGTAAATTAACTGTTACTTCTGCTTGCGAAGCAAGATTGCCCGTCCAGTTAAAAGATGCAATACTTCCATTGTCGATTCTATACTGAATAGTTGCAGCGGTTAATGTATTGGATCCATAATTTCTTAATACCACTTGAGGGGTAAAAGTGTTGCTGCATGAACTTCCCGTTGGTGCGTTAATTACCCTTACTCCAGCATCGTATTGCGATATTGAACCTTGTGCGCACAATAATGCCTGATATGCATTTATTCTGCCACTGCCTAATTGACCAATGTAACTTGAATTTACAGAATTGATATTGTCGGCACTGGAAACAATGCAATTGCGCACTTGTGTAGGTGTAAAAGATGGATTTACCGAAAGCACTAAGCCGCACAAACCGGCTGTAATGGGCGATGCCATTGATGTTCCGTTATAGATAGCATAAGAATTTGTTGGGATTGTACTGTAAATGTTTGAGCCTGGAGCAGAAACGGTTACCCAAGTTCCGTAATTTGAAAAACTTGATTTTGCATCGTTTCTGCTTGTAGATGCTACGGCAATAACATTTGTGTAACCTGCCGGGTAAAATGTGGTTGTTACTCCATCATTTCCGGCAGCGGCCACCAATGTTTTACCCGAGTTAAATGCTGCATTCATTACATTATTTCCGGTGTTGCCGCCATATTCGCTTCCCCACGACATATTAATAACATTAGCACCATTGTTAGATGCCCAAGTTACACCTTCGTAACCATGCGAAACTCCCGCTGCCGAATTGGTAGCTTTTACCGGAATAATTTTTACCGAAAATCCAATTGATGCATATCCAACACCATTGTTAGAAACTGCCGATGCGCAACCGGCTACATGCGTACCATGTGAGTAAGCTGTTGTTGGTGGATTGGGGTCGTTGGTGCCCAGCGCCACATCTCTGCCGGCAAGCATATTGGCTGCCAAATCTGGGTGGGTGGTTTGCACAGCATCATCTACTATTGCCACTTTAATGCTTGTACTTCCTGTCGAAATATCCCAAGCGGCAGTTGCATTTATTTTATGCAAATGCCATCTGCCATTGTTGAAGTTACTTGCTGGTAAATCATTTGGCGTAAATGTATGTCGTAGCAAAGGCACATGCTCGGCATATTCGGCAAAAGACAATGCTGTCAAATCTTTAATAAACGCATCTACGGCATCTGCTTGTTTAAAATAAATTCTGATGGTTTGTTTCAGCTCAATTTCTTTTGCAAAGTAAAATGAGCGTTGCACATTTGTTACATCATATTTTTTGAATAGTGAATTCAAAATTTCAAATTGATTTAACGGCACATTGCCGGCCTCATCATTTGTAATATTCAGTTTGTAATTGTTTTGAAACTTGAAGTATATTTCGCCATCGCGCCTATCCTTATACACTGTTTGCGAAAATGAATAATGAAATAGCATTACAATTCCAGCTACAATACAAATTTGCTTCATTTTTTACTTGATATATGTTTGAACAAACATAAGAATTAGATGGAGTTTTTTGGGAGCTTAACAATTATCAAAACAGTGTATTGAATTGTTAAACAAACGATATGAAGTTTAAGCGTATTTTACATGTTGATTGTCTGTTGAATCTCAATTACATGCAATTATTACCTTGACATTTCGTTCATCTCATTGTATATTTATCATTGAACAAGCTATGAGAAACTATAAATTCAAGTCATTGAAGGTATTTGCCTCCGATGAGTGGTTGGCAAACCGTACCCGAGAGTATCGCACTGTTTTCGATAGAATGGAAACTACTTACATAAGTGGCGAACTTGCATTTTACAATAAGTTTTTTGACGAGCGCGATTGGGAGTGCCTAATAACTATGAAAGCATTTTCTCACATCAATGGAGAAAAGAAAGAACTTAGTTCGCAAGACGAAAAAAAGAAAGTGCGCAGCGATGAAAATGTAGTGTACATCAATAAAGGATGGGGCAACTCAAATCATGGTCTTTTTTGGACAAAGGGCGAATACACTTGGGAAGCCTACATTGATGGTGAACTTATTGGTTCGCGTAAATTTTTTGTAGAAGATGTGGGGCGAGTTTCACCCGAAAACAATCCGTATTTTAGCATACAGTCTATTAAGTTTTATTCGGGCGATTACAACGCGGTGAACGAAGAAGATAAAATCTATCTAAAAAAAATCAGCCGCAACACTACACAGTATTTATATGCCGAATTAAAATTCCGCAACAAGCTTTCGAGCGAATGGAGTTGCGAACTTTTCTTCAATTGGTACAATGCATCAGGCTTATTGAAAGCCCATATTGAGCGACATAGAAAAATAGATGCAGGAAAAGAAAACGAGATTTTTACATTTAATGAAGGCTGGGGAAATGATGTGCCCGGTACTTGGAAAGACGAACACTATCGTTTGGAAATAGTGTTTATGGATACCCTTATTGCGGTTGTGCCACTCGAAACAGGTTTTGAAGACGAAGAAGGCGATATTACTGTTGGCAATGTGCCGCAATCCTATCTTTTATTAAATGAAGAGCCAATAGAACCAAATGAATCTTTAGAAGCACAGGTTGCTAAAATGGATGAATTGGTGGGTTTGGAAGAAATAAAAGAAGAAATCAAAAACCATGTTAAGTACTTGAATTTTTTGAAGCTGAGGCAAGAAAAAGGTTTCAGTGATGCAGAAAGTATCAGTTTACATAGCGTGTTTACAGGAAACCCGGGTACGGGTAAAACAACTGTTGTAAAAATGCTTGGGCAGATATATAAAAGCATGGGTTTGTTGAGTAAAGGACATGTAAAAGAAGTTGATAGAACACATTTGATTGGAGAATACATTGGGCAAACTGCACCAAAAGTGAAAAAGGCTTTAGAAGAAGCAAAAGGTGGAATTCTTTTTATAGACGAAGCATATTCTTTAGCCCGCGAATCGGATGATTCAAAAGATTTTGGACGAGAAGTAATAGAAGTTTTGGTGAAAGAAATGAGCGATGGCAATAAAGACATCGCTATAATGGTTGCAGGTTATCCTCGCGAAATGGAAACTTTCCTCGATTCTAACCCGGGTTTGAAATCTCGTTTCAAACACTTTTTCCATTTTGATGATTACCTGCCGGAAGAACTTCATCAGATTGCGATTCTTGCAGCCAAGCAACGCTCTGTAAATATTACATCAGAAGCCGACAGTTATTTGTTTGATGCACTTACCGAGGCATTTCGCAATCGCGATAGGTCGTTTGGTAATGCGCGTTTTGCACATTCTACTATTGAGGAGGCAAAGATGAATTTAGGATTGCGATTAATGCAGCGCACCGATGTAAAAGAGTTGAACCCCGAGCAGCTTTCGCTGATTGAAATCAACGACATAAAAAAAGTGTTCGATGCCAAACGCAAGAAAAAAACCAAGATTAAAGTAAATGAGAAGTTGTTGCGAGATGCCTTGAGTGAATTGAATGGCTTGGTGGGCATTGGCAACATCAAAGAAGAAATAAATGAACTGGTAAAGCTTGTTAGATTTTACGAAGAAGAAGGCAAGGATATATTGAACCGCTTTTCGTTGCATAGCGTATTTATTGGCAACCCGGGTACCGGCAAAACCACTGTTGCGCGCATTATTGCTAAAGTTTATAAGGCATTGGGCTTGTTAGAGCGTGGGCATACAGTAGAAGTAGATAGGCAAGGTTTGGTGGCCGGATACATTGGGCAAACAGCATTAAAAACAGACGAAGTTATCAAAGAGGCTAAAGGAGGCATTCTGTTTATTGATGAAGCCTATTCTCTTGGCGAAGGCAACGACTACGGGCGCGAAGCTATTGAAACCTTACTTAAACGTATGGAAGATAAGCGAGGTGAATTTGCTGTAATTGTGGCTGGTTATACCGAACCAATGAATCGTTTTATTCTTTCTAATCCTGGTCTCAAATCGAGATTTGATCGCACCTATACTTTCAATGATTATTCGGTAAGCGAATTGGTAGAAATAGCACTGGATTTGTTGAAAAAAGAAAGTGTAATGCCAGATGAAGCCGCCAAAGAATACCTAAAAAATTACATCGCATCACTTTATGAAAGTCGCGATAAACATTTTGGTAATGCCCGCGAGATACGAAAGGTAATTGAACGTTCTATTCAAAATCAACATTTGCGTTTGGCCACATTAGAAAAATCTGAACGCACAAAAGAATCGCTTTCGATATTAATAGAAGACGATTTAAAAGAGTTAGATGATGTAGCTTCAAAAAAGAAAGGGTTGGGTTTTAGGTATTAAAGTATGATGGCGTAGTTTTATATTGGTTTTGCTACAAAAAGCACATTATTCATACTTCATTTCTATTTACAATTCAATGCAAATTTTACATTTGGAGTTGAAATAAAATTTATGATAAACAAAGTAGTGGCAAATGCCGATGAGGCAATAAAAGATATAAATGACAATGCCGTAATTATGCTTGGGGGGTTTGGCTTGTGTGGCATTCCCGAAAACTGCATTGCTGCATTAGTGCGCAAAGGTGTAAAAGGCTTAACATGTATTTCTAACAATGCCGGTGTAGATGATTTTGGTATTGGCTTAATGTTGCAAACCAAGCAAGTTAAAAAAATGATTTCGAGTTACGTGGGTGAAAACGCAGAGTTTGAGCGCCAATTGTTAAGTGGAGAATTAGAAGTAGAATTGATTCCGCAGGGCACGCTTGCTACCCGTTGCATGATGGCCGGATATGGCATTCCGGCATTTTACACGCCCGCAGGCGTAGGCACCGAGGTAGCTGCTGGTAAAGAAACTCGCGCATTCAAAGGAAAGGAATACTTAATGGAGCAAGCGTTTGAAAGCGATTTTGCAATAGTAAAAGCATGGAAAGGCGACCATGCCGGAAACTTGATTTACAAAGGAACTGCCCGCAACTTTAACCCCATGATGGCTATGGCAGGTAAAATTACTATTGCCGAGGTTGAAGAATTGTTACCTGTAGGTGAACTTGACCCAAACGAAATTCACACACCGGGTATTTATGTAAACAGAGTGTTTCAAGGTGCGCTTTACGAAAAAAGAATAGAGCAAAGAACGGTAAGGAAGTAATGTTAGAGATATATAAGTTATTGATGTTACACTATTCCTTTTTTATACTTTTTTGAAAACAGATTGACTTTTAACTTCTAATTGTATTTTATAAAATGAAACCTCAACCAAAAATATATTTTCGCAACTGATGTATGCTGTAATAGATGTTGAAACCACAGGTGGCAGCCCAGCGGTTGACAGACTAACCGAAATAGCGATTTTAGTTTTTGATGGAAACAAAGTGATTGAAGAATTTCAATCGCTTGTGAACCCCAGCAGGTCTATTGACCCGTGGGTTGTAAAGCTCACCGGAATTACGCAAGAAATGGTTCAAAACGCTCCTACATTTGAACAAATTCATCATAAAATTTTAGAGCTTACTAAAGGCAATATTTTTACTGCACACAATGTAAAGTTCGATTTCGGCATGATTCGCAATGAATTTAAGCGCATCGGTATTGATTTTGCATGTAAGCAATTAGATACCGTAAGTTTAAGCAGAAGAATAATGCCCGGTCTTACTTCGTATAGCCTTGGCAAGTTGTGCGATTCAATTGGAATAAATATTGAAAATCGCCATAGGGCGTTAGGCGATGCTGCAGCCACTGTTAAGTTGCTCGAATTGATGTTGGCAGCCGATAATGCAGAAAAGTTTTTAGATATTGAACTGCGCGATGGATTGGATGTTAATGCATTGCCTCCGCAATTAAAGGCTGCTCACATAGAAGTGCTTCCAGAAGAGCCCGGCATTTTTTATTTGAAAGATGAATCGGGTAGTGTGTTGTACATTGAGGGGTCAAAAAATATTCGCAAAAAAGTAATTCAACAGTTTGCAAAAGGAGCCGATGATGTTTTGCAGAAAAAGATGTTAGATACAATTCATAGTATTGATTATGAGTTGACAGGTTCTGAGTTGATTGCTAAACTTAGAGTGTTGAAACAACAAAATAAGTCTGGTAGTGCTTACAATAAACCAATAAAAGAAAATGTTCCTGCATTTGGTTTATACATTGTGCCCGATGAGGATGAAGTTTTGCATTTGAAAATTTTGCCTTTAAAAACCGACCCCGATGGCACCGCCTTGAAGTTTACATCTCGCGCATCGGCTGCCAGAGTTCATGCAAAAATTACAACCGACAATAATTTGTATGGGCATTATGCCATGTTGAATCGGCTGAAAGAAACCAATCAAGATATTTCTAAACTGCGCGATACGCTAAATCAAAAAATCAATCAAGCGGTGAAGCGTTACTTATTTCGCGCAAGCAATTTTTTTGTAATAGGCGAGGGAATGCACCCCGATGAAACCAGCGTGGTTTGGGTAGAAAATAATCAGTATAAAGGTTTTGGATTTTTCTTTAAGGAAGTTATGCAGCCTACTATTGAAAATTTGAAAGAAGTTATCAAACCCGATGTTCATAGCAATGAAGCTCAAAAAATTATTCGCCAGTATTTAAAAAAGGCAAAACCACATTTGATTACTTATTAGAGCTGCTGTAACTCTATTCGGAGATTACAAAAACATTTTGCCCTACCGAAAGCCCAAGCAGGCTTGCGGCTTTGCCTCTTACAATGGCTATTTCTAACAATCCCGAATCATTAAACAAAGCTATTAGTTCGCCTTCATCATTTGCTAAACCATAATTTGCTTTTACTTCATTGATGGTAATATGGTTTGTTCTGATGGTGAATTGTTTTGCTTTGAAATGAGTTTCAAATAAAGTTTTATGTATATTGGTAATTACATTTCCAAAAGCATCAATAGAAATAACGCTGCCTTTAATTCCGCCATTGCCGGCCGCTGCATTTTGCAAAGACATTTTCATAAAATTTGTGGTGCTGGAAGCTATACTTCCAATTGTTTTTTTTGCTATTAAATGTTGCACAACTTTAGCAATACTCATAAAGCCATTTACGCCAATTTCATTGTTGATGTCGTCATTTACTGCAAAAATTTCTGCGCGATTTTCGCGTAAAAACAAAGGAAGAAAGCCATTGTCGAAAGCAATAAAAAACTGATTGTCGAAATATGTAATCAGTAATTTCTTTGTTGCGTAATTGGGGTTGATGTGAACGATATGAATTGTAGTTTCAGGAAAATAACTATAGGCTTGTTGAAGATGATAAACAGCTTGTTTAATATCGAAATGTCTTATCTGAACATTTACATCTACTACGGTAATTTCGCCACACTGCTTGTACAATGCGCCTTTCAATGCAGCCAGATAAAAGTCTGCTGTGCCAAGGTCGGTAGTGATGGTAACAACAGCCATGAAGCGTGTTAATTGATTTTTTCAAAATCAAAACACTTCTATTCACATGATATAAACAACTTTGCTAAGTGGATAACAATGTGGATTAAAAACTAATCTATACACCAACTTCTTTCATTCAGATAGTTACCTTCGGTTAAATAAATTTTCAGATTTGACAGAACTTACACTTTCCATCGAAGGAATTGACCCGATTGATTTTTTCGGAGTAAACAATTCAAAATTCAACTTTATTAAAAAATCTTTTCCTACCATTCGCATGGTAAGCCGAGGAAGCAGCATCAAGGCCGAAGGTACTGAAGAAGAACTTCAGATTTTTAAGCAAAAAATAGCGCAGATGATTGCTACAATCGAGCGCTACGGAAAGTTGAATGAAGAAAATATTGAAAATATAATATTGACTCAGGCGGCCAAAGCCGATGCGCCAACACCTAAAGACGTAGGCAATATTATAGTGTATGGCAATAACGGTTTGGTGGTGCGTTCGCGTACCGAAAACCAACGAAAAATGGTTAGGGAAAGCGAGGCTAATGATATAGTTTTTGCAATTGGCCCTGCCGGAACAGGTAAAACATACACTGCCGTTGCACTTGCCGTGCGCGCACTGAAAGAAAAGAGCGTTAAGAAAATAATTCTCACTCGCCCTGCAGTTGAGGCCGGAGAAAACCTCGGATTTTTACCCGGTGATTTAAAAGAAAAAATAGACCCCTATTTACGTCCGCTTTATGATGCTTTGGAAGATATGATTCCGGCAGATAAGCTAAAGTATTACATGGAAAATCGCATTATTGAAATTGCCCCATTGGCATTCATGCGCGGTAGAACATTGGATCATGCTTTTATTCTTTTAGACGAGTCGCAAAACTGTACCAACTCTCAGTTAAAGATGTTTCTTACGCGTATTGGTGCAAATAGCAAATGTGTTATTACTGGCGACCCTACACAAATAGATTTACCACGCTCTCAACAAAGCGGTTTGCACACAGCTATTAAAATTCTTAAAGCCGTAAATGGTATCTCTTTCATTCGCCTTACCGAAGAGGATGTTGTGCGCCATCGCCTCGTTAAAGAAATCATAAAGGCCTACGACACATTGAATGAACATAAGCATGAAGCCGAACTTATTCTTAAAAATCTGGATGAAGAAGTGTAAACTACACGGTTATTCTATTAGCTTTGTTTTACTGTTTTAAAGGTGATAGTAAAACGATTCAACTTGTTTTCAATTTCTGTTTTTAAAATCCTCGATAGTAAGTGATTCAAAAAGAACTATACATAATTAGGCACGGGCAAACCGACCACAATGCTAAAGGTATTGTTCAAGGTAAAGGCGTAAATTTATCGCTTAACGAAACTGGAAGAATACAAGCGCAAAAGTTCTTTAATGCTTATAAACATATTCCATTCGATAAGCTTTATGCTTCATCGTTGTTGCGCGCTCAACAAAGCATTGATAATTTTACCCAATTAGGTATTCCTTTTGAATTTCGTAAAGAATTGGACGAAATTAGCTGGGGCGAAATGGAAGGTACAACAACAACCTTAGAAACAGACGACTCCTTTAAAAATATGCTTGCCGATTGGAAAAGCGGCAACATTCATGCAAAATATCCGCAAGGCGAAAGTCCCTACGAATTGCAGCAAAGACAGTTGAAATTTGTTGAATATTTACTCAACACATCCGATAAAAAAATATTGATTGCCACCCACGGTAGATTTATTCGCGCGTTTATGTGCACACTTTCAAACCGCCCATTGATGGAAATGGAAACATTTAACCATCAAAATTTATGTTTGTATAAAGTGAATTATATGGCTGATAATTCATTTAGTATTGACTTGAACTGCGACACATTGCATCTGTAAAATGTAAGTTTTTTCAGATTTTTTTTCATCAAGTAAATGTTAGGTAAGTGAGAAAATTACTTTTACTACAATCACTCGTGCTCTCTATTTTGTATCCGGCAATAAGTCAGGAAAGATGCGCTTCCATGTATATGGATTCGTTAAGACGAGTTGAGCAAGGAACCGAATCGCTGCACGATTTTGAAAATTGGTTACAAGCGTTAATGGCTAAAAATTCGCATAATATACATTACAACGGAAGCCGAGCTGTTGTTACCATTCCTGTAGTGGTGCATGTGATTCACAATGGCGATGCAGTAGGGGTCGGTGAAAATATTAGTGCTGCCCAGATAAACTCGCAAATAGATGTACTAAACGAAGATTTTCGCAAAATGATGGGCACTCCAGGCCACAATACTAACCCTATTGGTGCGGATGTAGAGATAGAATGGTGCATGGCGTTAATTGATCCTAATGGTAATATTATGACCGAGCCGGGTATAGATCGCGTAAATCTTGGTACGGCATCCTATTCTTCTACCAGCACTATTAACAGTAGTGTGAAACCGCAAACTTATTGGGATCCAGAAAGGTATTGCAATGTATGGACTGTAAACTTTAGCGGTAGTGTGTTGGGATATGCGCAATTTCCAAACGTAAGTTTACAAGGTATTGGAACAAATAATGGCGGTGCCAGTACTGACGGTGTGGTAATACGCCATACGGCATTTGGCAGAGTAGGTAATGTACAGTCGCCTTACAACAAAGGGCGAACACTAACACACGAACTTGGACATTGGCTTGGTTTGCGCCACATTTGGGGTGATGGAAGTAGTTGCTCCGCTACCGATTATTGCGATGACACACCAAAAGCAACAGCGGCAAATTACGGTTGCCCCACTAAAAATAGTTGCAATGACGGCACGCCCGACCCCAACGATATGGTTCAAAATTATATGGACTACACCGATGATGGCTGCATGAATATTTTTACCCTTTGCCAAAAAACAAGAATGCTTACTGCATTAAACAATGCACCACGCAGAGCAGGTTTGTTGAATTCAAATGCCTGCACAATTCCGGTTACATTTTCATATACCGGAAAGGTTGTAGATGCTTCTACCAATATTGGTGTGGCAAATGCTTTGGTGTTTTTAGATGGTAAAACCGATTATCATGTAACTACCGATACCAATGGTTTTTACACAGTTGCAAACTTGCAGCAAGATGTTTATTT
>Ga0209573_1000788_pt1 | contig 58153 bp, 52 predicted proteins | sample TNRBio252014_DNA_FD_185870 | JGI IMG/M metagenome (GOLD analysis project Ga0209573, IMG submission 185870) | Wastewater treatment Type I Accumulibacter community from EBPR Bioreactor in Madison, WI, USA - TNR Reactor_6/25/2014_ DNA (SPAdes)... | ecosystem: Engineered > Bioreactor > EBPR >...
ACACGGCGTAGAGGGCGGGCGTGCTGAGCACCTGCGCTGGCATGCCGCCGGCGAGGTCGACGCGGTAGAGCTCCGGCTGGGCGCCGGTGGGGAACTGCACGTTCGCGACGCTGTCGAGCCGGGCGGAGCCGAAGAGCACGCCCTGGCCGTCCGGACTGAAGCTCGTCGGCGTGTCGTCGGCCGAGTGAAAGGTCAGTCGCCGCGCCGCGCCGCCGGTCGCCGGCATGACGAAGACGTCGAAGTTGCCGTAGCGGTCGGAGGCAAAGGCGATCTGCCGGCCGTCCGGAGACCATACCGGGGCGGTGTCGTAGGCGGAGTGGACCGTCAGCGGCGTCGCGGTTCCGCCGGTCGACGGCACGCTCCAGACGTCGCCGCGGTAGCTGAAGGCCACCGTCCGGCCGTCCGGGGAGATCGCCGGCGCCCGCAGCCAGAGGGCCTTCTGGGCGTGAGCCACGCCCGCGGTTGCGACGGCGACGGGCGCGAGGAGCGCCCACGCCAGTCCCAGTGTGCCGAATCGAGCCCTGATCGTCGATGCCATCACGAGATTCTCCTGATTCGTCAGTCAGCGTGCGGTGAAGCCGGGCCCCGGAAGGGGGTACGGCGCGAAGGTGGGACGCCCGGCGACGTGGCACCGGTGCCGAGGACGAAGCCCTCTCTGGCGCGGAGCGACCCCGGCTTTTCCGTTACGCTCCCGGTGGAAAAAGGTTCTGGTGCGCCCCGGAAACGATCGCGAGAACCGCGGCGATTCCTGCGGCCCCGGGGGCACGCGCCCGTTTCGATTCCGTTCAGGTCGCGAGGCTGGCTCCCCCGTCCACGACGAGCGTCTGTCCCGTGACCCACCCGGCGAGCGGAGAGAGGAGGAAGAGGACGGCCGAGGTCACGTCCTCGGGCGTCCCGAGGCGGCCGAGAGGAGAGGCTGCGCGCGCGTGGGCGGCGAGCTCCTCGAACCGAGGGTGGAGCCTCACCGAGCTGGTCGGCACGAGTCCCGCCGAGACCGCGTTGACGAGGATCCGGCGCGGGCCCAGCTCGACGGCGAGAGTCCGGACGACGGACTCGAGGGCGGCCTTCGACGGACCGATGGCTCCGTATTCCGGTATGAAGCGCGAGCCGCCGAGGCTCGAGAGTGCGACGAGCCTGCCTCCGTCCGGCATACGTTCCGACGCCTCGCGCGCGAGGAGAAGGAACGCGCGGGCGTTCACGGCGAGGGTCAGGTCCCACTGCCCGGGCCTCACGTCGAGGAGAGGCTTGAAGGAACCGAGGGCGGCGGAGTGGACGAGAGCGTCGACCCGGTCCCCGGCCGCCGCGACGAACGCCCTCACCTCGTCAGGGTGGACGAGATTCGCCGCGACGGTCCGGACCTCGGCGCCGAGGGCCTCGCAGGCACGGGCAGTCTCCTCCGCCGCGGCGGCGTCGGCGCGGTAGCCGAGGACGAGGCGTGCTCCCGAAGCGGCGAGCCCGAGGGCGACGGCTCGCCCGATGCCACGGGTCCCTCCGGAGACGACGGCGACGCGGCCGCGAAGGTCGGGGAAGGGAGTACTCATGCGGACACTTCCTCGGCGCCGGGCGCACCCGCCGCGAAGGTCTCGTCGACGTCGCGCCGGGTGTAGGTCTCCTCGCTGCCGCCGGGGCGGGTCTTCCAGCGCCAGTGGATCCACCGCCACTGGAGAGGGTCCTCCCGGACCCACGCCTCCCAGACCCGGACGATCCGCTCCGTCGCGTCGAGGACGTCGCGCGGGGTCGGGGCGCCGTCTCCGGGAGGCTCGAAGAAGGCCAGGCGGAAGAGGAAGCGCCCCCCTCGACGGACGGCGGCGCCGACGACGATCGGCGCGCCGGTGCGCGCGGAGAGGAGCGCCGGAGTCTTGCGGGTGGACGCGGGGCGCCCGAAGAAGAGAGGGAACGGGCCGGAACGCCCGCCGTTCTCGTCGAGGAGAATCGCCACGCTCGTGCCCGAGCGGAGCGCGGCGAGGGCGGGCGCGACCGCTCCTCTTTTCTCGATGAGGGCGCCGCCGCCGCGCCGCACGCGGCTGAGGAGAGCGCCGAGGAACGGGTTGTCGACGCGCCGGGCCACCGCTGCGCCGCGCCCTCCGAGCGCCAGGTCGACCATCTGCATCGCGACCTCCCAGGAGCCGAGGTGCCCCGTGACGAAGACCTTGGGGCGCGGGTCGGCGAGGATCCGCGCCTCGAGGCCGGGATCCTCGGCATCGTAGAGCGCTTTCCAGGAGCCGTCGGCGCGCGAGGGCAGGGCCGAGAAGCGGATTCCCTCCGCGAGACTCGTCCCGAGGTTCGCGAAGACCGCCCTGACGGCGCGACCCGCCTCGGCTCGAGACATCGAAGGGCCGAAGGCGCGCCGCAGGTTGACGAGGCCGGCGCGCCGCGATGTCCCCATGACGGCCCAGGCGGCCAGGCCGTAAAGGCCTCCCAGGCGACGGGCAGCGTTCCACGGCAGGAGGCGGAGCGGAAGGAGGAAGGGCAGCGCCACGAGCGTCAGGAGGAGGTCGCGCGCGAGGACGATCGGCCGGAGTAGAGCGCTGATCGTCATGCGCCCTCCCTACGGCCCACGTGCACCGCAAAGCCTGCGGCCGCCGCCAGTGCGGCGGCGATGGAGACGGCGGCGGGGACGAGGAGCGACCAGGGCTCTTCGAGCCAGGGGTGGAGGAAGAGCTGGAGGAGCGCGCCGTGAAGGCCGGCGAAGAGCACGGCGAGGGAGGCTCCCAGGAGGCGGGCCGCCCAGGCGCTCGTCTCCTCGAGCGCCCGCTGCCCTGCGAGCGCCGCGGCGAAGACGAGGGCGACGAGGATTCCCCAGGTGACCAGGCCGCCGAGAAACAGGCCCAGCCTCGGGAGGAGAACTCCGGGAAGCGACCCGAGGAACGGCTGCACGGCGTCGAGTCCGAGGAGGAGCAGGAGCGCGCCGAGCGAGGCGACGGAGGCACGCCCCTCCCTGACGCGGGCGCAGGACGCGAGGAACGTGGCCCCGGCGAGGATCGCGAGAGCGCGGGGGAAGAGCCCCTGGAGGCTCCCGGGAACGAGGAGGCCCCACCTCGCGTCGAGCGGCCGCCAGAGCCCCGCGGCGACGACGCCGAGGCCGAACGCGAGCGGAGCGAGCGCGAGGAGCGGAGGGCGGCCTGCCGGAAGGAGGGGCGTGCGCCGGGAAGTCGCCGCAAGGACGAGGGCCTGCGCGACGGGGACGAGGAGCCACGCCGCGAAGGCCTCGTATGTCAGGTCGACGAGGTTCAGGAGGAGCCACGAGGAGAGGGCCGCGGCGACGAGGTACGCGGGGGTGAGCAGGAGCCAGTACCCCAGGAACCGCCTCAAGCCGCCACCTCGTTCAGGGCGCGGCTTCGCACCTCGGCGAGGCGCGCGGTGAGCTCGCCGGCGAGACGCTCCCGGCCCAGGCGATCGAGCCCGGCCGGCACGGGGAGAGGCTCTCCGACGACGACGACGACGCGCGAGTAGGGCAGGGGGAGCCAGAGCTTCGACCAGCTTCGCCCCAGGACGAGGGATCGCCGAGCCGCCGCTCCCACGGGGCGCAGGGGCCGACCCGTCCGCGCCGCGCAGACGACCGCTCCGCCCTTCGCGACTCCCGACGGCCCGAGGGGCCCGTCGACGACGAGGGCGAGGGGACCGTCGTCTTCGGGAAGGTCGCGCAGGAGCTGCGCGAGCGCCTGCGCACCGCCCCTCCGGGTGGCGCCTCTCACGACCCGTCCTCCGAGCGACGTCACGACCTCGGTCGCCCAGTCGCCGTCGCGCCCGGGGGCGATCAGGGTCGTGAACCGCGCCCGGCCGAGGACGCCTCCGAGAGCGAAGGCGTCCCTCTCGCAGATGGCGAAGATCTCCCGCCCGAACGGGTAGGTGGCGGGGATCACCCGCGAGCCGTCGGGGAGGATCCCCTCAAGACGAAGTGTCCGGTGGAGGAGCCCGTAGAGCCGGCCGAGCGCCCGGGCGAGACGACGCGGAAGCGAGAGCCGAACTTTCACGCTCGCACGAATGCGAGGCAGGCCGTCTGCCCGCCGAACGCGAAGGAGCTCGAGAGCGCCGCGCGGAGGGCGACGCGCCGGGCTCCCTCCGGAACGGTGTCGATCTCGCACTCGGGATCGGGAAGCTCCTGGTTGAGCGTGGGGTGGACGCGGCCGTCCCGGAGCGAGAGGGCGGTCACGATCGCCTCCACGGCGCCCGCGGCCACCGTCAGGTGGCCGATCATCGACTTCGTCGAGCTGACGGCGACGCCGCCCAGCCGCGGACCGAAGACCTCTCCCAGCGCCCGGGCCTCCACGCGGTCGCCACCCCGCGTCGAGGTCCCGTGCGCGTTGACGTAGCCGATGTCGCCGGGCGAGAGCAAGGCGTCGTCGAGGGCGCGGCGCATCGCGAGGACGGCCCCGAGGCCCTCCGGGTGAGGGTCCGTCACGCGCCAGGCGTCGCACGCGGAGCCGAATCCGGCCACCTCGGCGAGGATGTCCGCGCCCCGCGCGCGGGCGTGCTCGCGCTCCTCGAGGACGACGAAGCCAGCGCCCTCTCCGAGGACGAACCCGTCGCGCTCGCCGTCGAACGGGCGGCTCGCGCGCGCGGGTTCCTCGTTGCGCCGGGAGAGGGTGCCGAGCAGGCAGAACGACGCGAGCCCCATCGGGTAGATCTCGGAGTCGGAGGCCCCCGCGAGGACCACGTCCGCCTCCGCGCGGCGGATCCAGCGGAAGGCGTCGCCGATGGCCTCGGTTCCTCCCGCGCAGGCGGTCATCGACGCGAGGAGAGGGCCGCCGATCCCGGCGGCGCGCGCGAGGCGCGCGGCGAGCGCGCCCGGGCTCTGCCGGTCGGCCGCGTGGGGGAGGAGGCCGATGCGCAGCTCTTCCGCGAACGCCTTCCCGTCGAAGCCGCCCCGGGCCGTTCCCGCGGCCGCGGCCCCGAAGACCTCGGCGTGCCCGTAGGTTCCCATGCCCGTCGCGACGGAAAGGCCCGCCGAGGCGGCCCAGGGTCCGCGCGGCGCGAGCCCGGCGGCGGCGAGCGCCTGCGAGGCGGCTTCGACCGCGAAGTCCCAGATCCTCCCGCGCCCGCCCAGCTCTCTCTCGAGCACGCTCGCCGGGCCCCCGGAGGGGGCGACCGCCTCGGCGGCGATGCGTGTCGGGAAGGCGGACGCGTCGAAGCGCCGGATCGGGCCGACGGCCGAGCGTCCCTCGAGGAGGTTCTTCCAGAGGCCGGGTACGTCCGGCGCGGCGGGTGCGACGACTCCGGCCCCGGTCACGACGACGCGTCGGCGCGCGCTCATTCCGGCGAAGCGGCTCCTTCCGACAGGCGCTTCTCCAGGTACTCCACGACGGTCCCGACGGTGATGAGGCGGGGGAGGTCCGAGCGCGTGGGGCGGGCCGGGATGCGATCCCAGCGGAACCCGGGCCGCCGGGCCTTCAGCTGCGCGAGGCGCTCGGCAATCGCGTCGGGGTCGTCGCCGACACCGTCGAAGGACCCCTGCCAGATCTCCTCCTCGGGGATCTTGAGGCCGAAGGCGCTCTCGAGGCGGAAGACGATGTCGAGGAAGTCGATCGACTCGGCGCCGAGGTCGTCGACGAGCGACGAGTCGAGAGCCACCCGTTCGGCGGGCTGGTCGAGGGCGTCGGCGACGATCGAGAGGACACGGGCTTCGATCTCGGACGGGGACGGCTTCATGCGGCACTCCGGGCCGCCCCATCGGGCGGCAGGATCAGCAAGGATGAGGCTTCTCCGGCGGGCCCCGCGGCGACGGCCGCGACCGGGCCGGAAAGGCCTTCGACGAGGGCGAGGACGAGAGCGGCGGGGGCGTGCGCCGCGAGGAGATTCCCGGCGTGGCGCTCGAGCCGCTGGGAGGGTGCGGGCCTCGCGCCGGCCGCGAGCGCGGCGAGCCGGGGCCCCGCGGCGAGGGAGTGTGCGCCCACCTCGCCGAGGATGCGGGCCCCGCGCGCGAGCGCGGTCTCCCGCTCCTCGAGGAGGACGACGGCCGCCCCTTCGGCGGGAACGAGCGGGGACGGGCCCGAGAGGAGTCCTTCCTGCTCGAAAGCGGCGAACGCGAACGGGTGGACGGCGGAGTCGGCCCCGCCGGCGAGGACGGCGTCGGCGCGCCCCTCGACGATCCACGCGGCCCCCTCGGCGATTGCCGCCAGGCCCGCGGCCCATCCCGTCATCACGGTGGTGTTCGGTCCGCGCGCCTCCAGCTGGATTGCCACGTGGGCGCTGGTCATGTTGGGAAGGTGGACGAGGAGCCAGAGCGGGTTGAGGCCGCCGAGGGCGGCCTCGCCGAACGCGGCGGTGTCCCGCGCCGCCAGAGCCGGGTCGTCCGCGCGGGCGAGCGCCGCGGAGAGCTCCTCGGCGCCGAGGTCGGAGCCGCTCGTCCCGATCGCGACGCCGAGGTCGTCGGACGGTCCCGCGGGGAAGTGGGCGTCTTCGAGCGCCATCGCGGCCGCGCAGACGGCGAACCGCGTCCTGCGGTCACACAGCTTCAGCGCCTTCGAAACGCGGAAGCGGGCGCGCGCGTCGAGGTCGCGCACCTCGCCGGCGAGTGCCGACGCGAACGGGCTGGCGTCGAAGAGCGTGGCGGGCGCGGTGGCAGATCGGCCTGCGGCGAGCGTTGACCGCGTCGCCTGGAGACTTGGCCCGAGGGGCGTCACGAGGCCGAGCCCGGTGACGACGGCGCGCCGCTCCTTCACGTGCCCGGTCCGTCCCGCCCCTCGAGCGCCGCCACCTTCTCCTCCAGCTCCTTGAGGCGGCGCAGGAGCTCCGGGAGCCGGGCGACGATGGGGAAGACGCGCCGGGCGTCTTTCGCGGGGAGCGCGGGCGCGCCGTGCCAGATCCCGGGACCGATGTCGCGATGGACACCCGCCTGCGCACCGACGACGGTCCCCTCGGCGAGGGTGACGTGGTCCGCGATGCCGGACTGGCCCGCGAGGACGCTGAACCGCCCGACGTTCACGCTCCCGGAGATGCCCGCCTGCCCGATGACGCAGCAGTGCTCGCCGACCTGCGTGTTGTGGCCGACCTGGACGAGATTGTCGATCTTCGTTCCCGCCCCGATCCTCGTGGCGCCCACGGTCGCCCGGTCGACGCAGGAATTCGACCCGATCTCCACGTCGTCGGCGATCTCGACCGTCCCGATCTGCGGGACCTTCTGCTGTACGCCGCCGGCATCGCGTTCGTAGCCGAACCCGTCGCTCCCGATCACGCTGCCCGCGTGGATCCTCACGCGGCGCCCGACCGTCACACCGGGATACAGGACGACGCCGGGAAAGAGTACCGAGTCGTCGCCGACCTGCGCGCCCTCCCCGACGACGGCGAGGGGGTGCACGCGGACGCGTGCGCCGAGGCAGGCTCCGGCCTCGACGACGGCCCCGGGGCCGACCCATGCTCCTTCTCCCACCTCCGCGTCCGGGTCGACATGGGCGCTCGGGTCGATTCCCGGCCCGCGCGTGTCGTCGGGCGCGAAATAGGCGAGGAGCGCGACGAACGCCCGGCGGGGGTCCGGAACACGGACGAGGGAACGACCCGGGGCCTGGGTTCCCGCCGGGACGACGAGGGCCGACGCCCGGCACGAGTCGATCGACGCGAGCGCCTTCCGGTCCGTCAGGACGGCGAGCGCTCCCTCGCCTGCTGCTTCCGGAGGCTCGAGCCGGTCGATCGGCATTCCCCGGTCGCCGTCGATCTCGCCCCCCAGGAGGGTGGCGATCTCTCCGAGCGTCGTCCTCCTCACGTGCCGCTCCCTTCCTCCCTGGCGATGGCCCCGCCGAAGGCCGGGACCCGCACGGGGCGCCGCTCCGCGGCCGCCAGCACGGCCTCGGCCGCGCGCGCGTCGCTGCCCCCCGCGAAGAGGAGGCGCGACACCTCCGAGAGCGCCTGCCGCTGCTCCTCGAGGAGAGACTCGTCCCCGAGAAGCCGCGCTGCCGCGGCCGCAAGCTCGGCGCCGCAGGCCCGGCCCTGGATGTGCTCGGGAATCGCGCGCCGTCCGAGGACGAGGTTCGGGAGGCCGACGGTGTCGGAGTCGATGAGGCGAAGGGCGATCGCACTGCGGACGACGCCCATCGTCAGGGCGGCGAGACGGTAGGCGATGACCATCGGCGTCCCGATGAGGGCCGCTTCGAGAGATGCCGTCCCCGAGGCGAGGATCGCCAGGTCGGCCGCGCGGAGCGCGTCGTGGCTGCTGGCAGCCATTCCGACGACGCCCTCGAGACCGCGGCGGGCCACCTCGGCCTCGATCCGTGGCGCGAAGGCGGGATCGGCGACCGGGAGGAGGAATCGGATGGCCGCGTCCCGCTCGTGAAGGAGCCGCGCGGCGTCGAGGAGGACGGGGGTGAGACGGCGCACCTCGAGCTCCCGGCTGCCCGGAAGGATCGCCACGAGCGGTCCGGCGGGGAGTCCCAGCTTCTCACGGGAGCGCCGCCTGTCGTCCTCCGTGGCGGGACGCAGGACGTCGCCGAGGTAGTGCCCGACGAAGGTCGTGGAAGCCCCGGCGGCCCTCCACACGCGCTCCTCGTCGGGGAACGACGTCAGGATCTCGTCGAAGCTCGGGGCGAAGGCGCGGGCGAGCGAGCGCCAGATCCATACCTGCGGAGGAAAGTACGACAGGGTTGGAACGCCGCGTGCCCGAAGCCACCTGCCGAGCGCCACGTGGAAGACGTCGTTGGCGATGAGGACGGCGGCGTCGGGCGGCGTCCCCGCGACGCGCCGGCGGAGCGACGCGAACGCGCGCGCCAGGCCCGGGACGACGAGGAACGACTCGCTGATCCCGACGGTCCCGAGGGCGTTCGTGTCCCGAAGGAGCTCGACACCCGCCTCCGCCATCCGCGGGCCGCCGAGACCGAAGAGCGAGAGGTCCGAGCGGCGCGCCCTCAGCTCGCGGGCCAGCCGCGAGCCGGCGACGTCTCCCGACACCTCGCCGGCGCTCAGGAGGATCCTCACGCGGCCACTCTCCACCGCGCGCGAAGGCGTCCCGCGGCTTCGAGGAGGGCGAGCTGGGCGAGCGGCACGGCGACCGCGTGGAGAGCGAGGGGCCTCACCTCCGGCCTTCGCCCGGTCACCACCTGCGCCACGAGGATGCGCGCCGCCACGAACGTCCCCGCCAGGAGGAGGAAAAGGGCCAGCCGCCGCTTCATTCCGTGCCGGAGGATACGGCGGCCTCGAGAAGCCGGCCGAGGCCCGTCTCGCGGAGGACTCCCGCCATCCAGTCGTCGAACCCGGCGGACCCCGAGGGCCTGGGTACGGCATGGAAAACGAGCCTCGCCTCGGCGACCCGCGCGCCGCCGACGGACGCGAAGGTCCGTGCGGCCCAGACGCTCTTGCGGGCCTCTTCCAGTTCGGCGTCGAGCCGGATTTCCTCGCCGGGGCGGACCAGGCGCCTGAACTTGGCTCTTTCGACCATCAACAGGAGCGGGAAGCGGTCCGGTCCGAGCCTCGTCGCCAGGGCCCACCCGGCCGTCTGCCCCATCGCCTCCGTCAGCAGGACTCCGGGGACGACTTGTAGGCCGGGGAAGTGATCGGCGAACACGGGATCCTCTGGGCGGAAGGTCTTGATGGCCGTCGCACCTCGCCCCGGCTCGACCGACAGAAACCGGTCGACGAGGACGAACCGCACGACCGGGGGGCCTCAGGAGGCGACGACGGTCCCGCGCAGGAGCTTCACGCCGAGCGCGACCACGGCCGCCGCGAAGGCGAACAGACCGAAGGTCGAGGCCGACGGGATCGCGGCGCCATCAGCCAGGGCGGACCCCGAGAGGGGAGGTCCGGTCGTCGTCGAGATCCCGCCTCCCGCAACCTGGACCGTGATGGTGTCGGGCCACCCGTCCGCGTTCGTGTCCGTCAGGGGGAAGTAGACCTGCGGGGTCGTCTCGGTGGCGACGCCGAGAAGCCCGGCGCCGCTCGTCGTCCACGGCACGGTGATGTAGTCGGGGCGTCCGTCTCCCGTCGCGTCCCGCGGGAGCAGGCTCATGCGCGTCTGGGGGACACCGGTTCCCTCGACCTGCATCGTTTCGTAGATCCCGTCGCCGTTCTGGTCGAGGAGCTCGCCGGTCCCGCTCGCCGGGGCGGCGAGGGCACGGGCGCCGGAAGTCGGCGTGGGCGGAGAGTACGGCTCCTGGGTAAACGTGAAGAGCGTCCCGTCCGCGTTCGAGACGAGCGACTGCGTCGTGCCGTCCTGCCTCGTGCGCGAGCCGCCGATGCCTGTGTCCTCGTAAACGAGCATGCACGGAGTCTCCGTCCCGGTCCCGGGAATTCCGGACGGGAGACCGACGACCTGGGTGCAGTCCGTCGTCTGCAGCTGCGGGTAGCCCATAAGCTCGCCCGCTTCCGGCGCGCCGTTTCCGTTCATGTCGAGCCAGATCGGGTGGGCGGCGCTCCAGGGGCCCGGACCTGCGGCCGGTCCCGGTGTGGGCGTCGGCGTGGGCTGGGCCAGCAAGGCGCTCGCGGACAGAAGAGACGCGAGCGAGGCGGCGACGACGAGGCGCAATGCGATTCGGCTCATGGAAGCCCTCCGAAGTCCGGGAACAGTTGGAATCTTGCGGAGTGTAGCAAGGACGTGGGAAGGAATGGAGTCCCTCGGCGGACGGCGGGCAGGATCGCGCCGGGGGGGCTCCGCTCTTTCGCTAGACTCGGCCACCGTCCGATGACAGCTCACCTGCCCGTGCCTGAGCGGCACTCGTACCGCGCCGTGGTCGCTCTCGCGGCCGCCGTCGTGGCGGTGCTCCTTCTCCTCGCGCCGCGGACGACGCTCTGGGACCGGGACGAGTCCCGTTTCGCGCGCTCGGCGGTCGAGATGCTCTCATCGGGCGACTTCCTCGTTCCGACGTTCGCCGGAGAGCTGAGGCCGCACAAGCCGCCCCTCCTCCCCTGGCTCATGGCCCTCTCCACGAGCGTCCTCGGCCCCACGGAGACGGCCTTCCGCATCTGGTCTGCCCTGGCGCACGGGGCCTCCGTCTTGCTGACCTTCGCCGCCGGCCGGCGCCTCGCGGGTGGGAACGCCGCGCTCCTCGGAGCGGCGCTCCTCGCGCTGTCGCCCCTCGCGCTCCTGGAAGGGGCCGCCGCGACGGCCGACGCCGTTCTCCTCGCCGGGCTCACTGGAGTCCTCGCCGTCTTCGCCGACGCCGCAGCCGGCGGCGTCAGGGCCCGTCACGTCGTCCTCGGTGCGATCGCCTCGGCGGTCGCGCAGCTCGCGAAGGGGCCCGTGGCGCTCGCCCTGCCGCTCCTCGGTCTCGGGGGCGCGCTGCTCTTGGCACCAGCCGCCTTCCGCGAGAGGCGGCGGCTCGCCGGTCTCCTCGTCACGTCCTCGGTCCTCGGCCTCCTGCCGGTCCTCGGCTGGGGTCTCCTCGCCGACGCCGCGACGAACGGCCGCCTCCTCTCGGCGGCGATCGGAACCCACGTGATCGGCCGGACACTCGCCCCGATGGAAGGCCACGGGAGCGGGCTCCTCGTGGGACCTCTCTACTACGGCGTCGTCCTTCTCGTCGGCTTCTCCCCGTTCACGCTGTTTCTTCCCTCCGCCTGGTTGCGCGTTCGGCCGGGTGGCGTCCTCGCGCCCGGGGCCCGGGCGATCCTCCTCGGTAGCGTCCTCGCGCCGCTGCTCCTCTTCACCGTCGTCGCCACCAAGCTCCCGCACTACCTCCTCCCGGCGTTCCCGGCCCTCGCCCTCCTCGCCGCCGAAGCCGCGGAGTCGGGCGAACGGCGTGGCCTCGTCGCCGGCGGGCTCCTCCTCGCTCCGGTCGTCGTCGTCGCTCTCGCGGCCCTCGGTTTCGTCGTGGCCGTCCCCCCGCTCGCGGCGTTGCGCGTTCCGGCCGCTGCAGCTTTCGTCGCGATCTCGGCAGAGACCGTCCTGGCCGCGGCGTTCCTCCGGTCGGGGCGCTCGCGAGCTGCCGCCGCGACACTCCTCGCGGGAACCGCCGCCGCGCTCGCCGCGACGGTGGGTTTCGGTCTTCCCGCGATCGAGGCGTGGAAGCCGGTGCCCCGCCTCGCCATCGAGGCGAGGCGGGCCGTGGGAGACGCCCCGGCCGCGACCCTCGGGTTCGAGGAGCCGAGCGTCTTCGTCCATTTCGGACCGGGGCCCGTCGAGCGCCTCGCGAGCGAGGCGGACGCCGCACGATGGGCGCGGCGCGCGGGTCCGGGCCTCCTCGTCACGACGCGCGTCGGGCTCGAGCGCCTCGTGGCGCGCGAGGGCCTGCTGCCCCTCGTCCCGTTGGCGTGGCAGGGAGGGATGAACGTCTCGAAAGGGGCGCCCGTCGAGCTCGTGGCTCTCGCGCGAGGTGGACCTTGGACGAAGCCCCCGCGGTGACCCTCGTCGTCCCGGCGCGGGACGAGGAGGAGAACGTGGGCCCGCTCGTCCACGAGATCGAAACGGCCCTGTGTGCGCGCGGGGTGGCGTTCGAGCTCGTCATCGTGGACGACGGCTCCCGGGACCGCACGGCCGGGAGCCTCGCGGTCCTGGCGGCTTCGCGGCCCTGGCTGAAGCCGCTGGGGCTGGGCACCGCGTCGGGAAAGTCGGCGGCGCTCCGGGCCGGAATTCTCGCGGCGCGCGCCGAGGTCGTGGCGACGATGGACGCGGACCTGCAGGACGACCCTGCCGATCTCCCTGCGATGCTCGATCTCCTCGGCCGGGGGGAAGCCGACTTCGTCCAGGGCTCCAGGGTACGCCGCGCAGACGGGGCCGTGCGAGGAGTGGCGGCCTGGGTGGGGCGACTGACGCGACGGCTGGTCCTCGGCGACTCCACGAAGGACACGGGGTGCGGCCTGCGCGCGATGAGAGCTCCCGTCGCGCGCGCCCTGCCGCTCGATCTCGAGGGGATGCACCGCTTCCTGCCGCACCTCGCCCGCGAGCTCGGCGCGCGAGTCGTCGAGGTGCCGGTTTCGCACCGGCCCCGGCGGGCGGGAAGGAGCCACTACGGCCTCGTCGGAAGGGGGTTCTCCGGCTTCGCCGACCTTCTGGCGGTGCGCTGGATGGCCCGGAGACGCCGCCGCCCGGAGGTCCTCCGGCTCCCGCGGGACCGTCCGTGAACGTGCCCGATTCCTCCCGGATGCACAGGTTCGTCCTCGGAGCGTACGGAGTGGCCGCCGGGGCGGCGGTGGCCGCGGCGCGGATCGCGCTCCTTCACGGCGCCGGGGCCCTCGAGCGGGCAGAGCGCCTCGGCACGGCGCCGCCGCCGTGCGGTCCGGGGCGGCTCCTCCTCCACGGTGTCTCGGCCGGGGAGATGACCGCCGTGTCGGCCCTCGCGGCGGAGATCGAACGGATGGCCGGGGTGAAGCTGCTGCTGACGACCGGGACGAGCGAGGGGCGGATCGTGGCCGAGCGCGTTCGCGAGGCGTGCCGCGCGGTCGAGGCGGTCTCGTTCCTGCCGTGGGACCGGCCGGCTGCGGTGCGCCGGTGGCTCTCGCGCCTCGCTCCCGCCGCCGTGGTGACCGTCGAGGCCGAGCTCTGGCCCGGGCTCTTCCTCGGGGCGCAGTCGCTCGGCATACCGGTCGCCGTCGCGAGCGGCCGGCTCCGGCCGGGCGAGGCGTGGAGGTACGCGCGGGCGGGCCCGTTCTTCCGTCCGGTCGTCGACGCGGTGTCGTGGATCGGCGCGCGAACGGGGGAGGACCGAGAGAGGTTCCTCGCGATCGGCGCGAGCCCTTCCCGCGTCGAGGTGACCGGTGACCTGAAGCTCGACGCCCCGGCGCCGGCCGCGCCGCTGCCGCCCGGGTGGGAGACCGAGCTCGGCAGCGGCCCTCCTCTCCTGGTCGCGGCGAGCACGCACGCTCCCGAGGAGGAGCTCATCCTGTCGGCGGTGACGAGGCTGCGCGGGAAGGGCGCCGAGGTGCGTCTCGCGCTCGCGCCCCGGCGCGTCGAGAGGGCGGGCGAGGTCGAGCGCCTCGCCCGGAGCGCCGGCTTCGAGACGCTCCGGCTCTCGGGCTCTGCGGGCACTGCTCCGGTCCTCGTCGTCGACACCTTCGGGCTGCTCTCCTCGCTCTGGCCGTACGCCTCTGCCGGGTTTCTCGGGGGGACGATCGCGCCGGTTGGCGGGCACAGCCCCGTCGCGGCGGCGGCGGCGGGCGTGCCGCTCCTGGCCGGGCCTTCGCTCGAGGGCGTGCGCGACGTGGCCGACGCCCTCCGTGCCGCTGGAGCGCTCGTCGACGTGGGAAGGGACGGGGCCGCCGGGGAGCTCGCGGCGGCGCTGTCGCTGCTCCTCTCCGACGAGGGCGACCGCCGTCGCCGGGGCGAGGCGGGGCGCCGCGCGCTCGGCACCCTCCGTGGCGCCGCCGCGCGCACGGCGACGAAAGTGCTCGCCCTGGTCACCGGCCGGTAATCCGGTCAGGGCGCGGCGTTCGCGACGGGCTCGACCTGACCCGCGAAGAGCGCCCGGAATGGGGGGCAGGTGTCGAGGAGCCGGGACGCCGGTCCGTCTCCCGCGACGCGCCCGTCGACGAGAACGATCACCCTCGGGTACCGGGCCACGGTGGAGAGGCGGTGCGCCATCACGATCACCGTCCTGTGCGCGAGCCACGGACCGAGGTCGTCGAGGAGCCTGCCCTCCGTCTCGCTGTCGAGCGCGCTCGTCGCCTCGTCGAGGACCAGGACCGGCGGGTCGGTGAGGACGGCCCGCGCGAGCGCGATCCTCTGCTTCTGGCCTCCCGAGAGGTTTCGCCCGGCCTCGAGCAGCGACCCGTCGATCCCGCCGGGGATCGCGGCGACGAGTCCCTCGAGGCCGCAGAGACGGAGCGCCTCGCCGGCGTCGCCGCGCGACGCCTCCGGGCGGCCGAAGAGGACGTTCTCCGCCAGCGTTCCCCGGAAGAGGAACGGCTCCTGCTCGACGAGCCTGACGGCGCGCCTCAGGTCGCGAAGGTCCGCCTCCCGAAGGTCCACGCCGTCGAGCGCGAGCCTCCCCTCGTCCGGCGAGAGGAATCCCGCGAGGATCGCCGCGAGCGTGCTCTTCCCTCCGCCGCTGGCCGCGACGACGGCGACCGTTTCCCCCGGCGCGACCCGGAGGTCGACTCCCTCGAGGAGGGGGCGCGACGGCTCGTGGCGAAAACGGACACCTTCCAGAGCGAGTCGCCCCCGAACGGGCCGCGGGAGAGGCGTCCCGCCCTGCCGTTCGAGGAAACCGAAGTCGATCACCTCGTAGACCCGCGCGGCCGCGGCGAGCGTCCGCTGGAGCATCGCGTGGACGTCGGCGAGACGCCGGAGCGGCTCCACCGTCCGCGCGGCGAAGAGGCAGAACGCCAGAAGGCCGGCCGGTGTCAGCTCGTTCGCCAGCGCGAGGCGGCTTCCCCAGCCGATCGCACCGAGAAAGCCGAGGCCCGTCACGAGGAAGATCGAGGCCAGCACGGCCGCGGCCCAGAGCTCGGCGGCGAGAACGCTTCTGCGATAGGTCGCGTTCGTCGCCGCGAATCGATCCGCCTCGCGTCCGGCGGCGTCGTATCCCTGGATGGTCGTCAGGCCCGAGAGCTGCTCGGCGAAGACGGAGTGAAGCTCGCCCAGCTCTCTCTGGGCAATGCTCCCCTTGCGCCTCACGACGCGTCCCAGTCGGTCGAGAAGGAGGCCGAGGAGGGGGGCCAGGACGACGGCCGCCAGGGCGAGGCGCCACTCGACGAGAAAGGCCACCGCGATCGAGCCGAGGGCGTCGAGGCCGTCGCCGACGAGCCTCTTCAGCAGGGTCTCGACGAATCCCGAGAGGCTGCTGGCGTCCGAGAAGAGCCTCGAGGCGAGCTCGCCGGCCGGACGGCCCCTCACCGCGAGGGCGCGGCTCGCCAGGACCCGCCGCGCCGCGCGGTCGCGCAGGCGCTCGAGGAGGCGCTGGTTGACGCTCGCGGCGAGATAGCGCGAGAGAACGACGGCCGCCGCGAGGAGGAGCGTAGCCGCCGCGGCCTCGAGGAGAAGGGCGCGAACGGGCAGGAGGGAGCCTCCCGTGAGCGGCCCCTCCAGCCACTCCTTGACGAGCCACGTCAGGAGGAGCTGGGCGCCGGCCATCGTCGCGAGCGCGGCCGCCGCCCCCGCGAAGCGGGACCGCTCGACCGCCGCGTCCCTCACGATCCGAAGGAGCAGGCGTCGTCCGGCACCCGGCGCGAGGATCCCGTCGCTCACGCGGGAAGGCTCTCGGGTCTCTTGCCGCGCCGGCCCGCCCGCCGGAGGAGGGAGCGCGCCACGCGGCGCCAGTGCTCCGCCGTGGTTCGGGCCAGTCGAAGCGACTCGCGCGGGTCGACGAAGAGACGGGCGACGATCCTCCCGTTCTTCCGCGCATTGCGCTTCGCCTGGCCAGCCTGGTCGGCGAGCCAGCGCCCCAGCGGCCAGACCTCGACGACGATCTCCTTCTCGCCCAGGCCCGTCCACGCCACGTACCGCTTGTGCCCGTCGGCGACGAGCCACCTTCCGAAGAGCCGCACGACCGAGACCGGCGGGAAGAGGTCCCCCGCGCGCATCCTCTCGCGGTACCCGTGGATCACCTCCGCCGCGTGCGTCAGCTCGAGGAGGTCGACGACTTCCTCGATGCGAAGCAGCCGCGTCGGGTGGGCCGCACACGCGGGGTCGAAGCCCCTTGGGTCCCCGGAGGGCCGGAGGTTGTCCACCGTGGCCGGACCATGCCGCTCCGCCACGTGGTACGTCAAGGCCGCACCGGGTCAGCGGGAGAGGCCGGCGGCCAGCCGCCCCTACGCGAGGTCGACCTCGCGTGACGCGCGATGGAAGCCCCGCTTCGAGTCGCGCGCGAAGGCGCCCAGCTCGTCCGCCAGCGGATCGCCGAGAGCTTCCAGCCGCTCGAGGGCCTCGGCCAGCGGAAGGCCCGAGCGCAGGAGGAGGCGATAGGCCTCCTTCAGGGTCCGCAGCTGCGAGGCCGCGAACCCGGCGCGCCGGAGGCCGACGACGTTCAGGCCGCGTGCGCGGGCCGGCACGCCGTCGGTGATCACGAAGGGCAGGCAGTCCTTGATGACCTTCGTGTTGCCTCCGACCATCGCGAGGCGCCCCACCCGGCAGAACTGGTGCACCACCACCCCGCCCGAGAGGAAGGCCCGCTCGTCGATCCGCACGTGTCCGGCCAGGGCGACGTTGTTCGCCAGGATCACGTGGTCGCCGATCACGTCCTCGTGGGCGACGTGGGAGTAAGCCATGAGGAAGCAGCCGGAGCCGACGCGCGTCACGCCTCCGGGAGCCGTCGCCCGATGAATCGTCACTCCCTCGCGAATCCGGTTGTCGTCCCCGATCTCCAGGCGGCTCGGTCCTCCGCCGAAACCGAGGTCCTGGGGCTCGCCGCCGAGGATCGCTCCCTCGTGGACGCGGTTGCGGGCGCCCATCCACGTGAATCGCTTGACGACGCTGTGGGCGCCGAGCTCGCAGCCGTCGCCGATCCCCGTCTCGGCCTCGACGACCGCGAACGGCCCGATCTCCAACCCGGCGCCGAGCCGCGCGCCGGGATCGACGAAAGCCGTGTGGTGTTGTCCCATGAGGACACGATTCTAGGTTGCGTCCATGATCAGGGGAATGACGATGGGACGATGCCGCCTCCCTGCCTCATGGTCCTGTACCGAATGAAGGAGCGTGTGAGGGCGACCCTCCTCGTCGACCGCTGGGACGCCTCTCGCGGAGGGCAGGAGGGATACCTCTTCGCTCTGGCCGGAGCACTCGTGCGGCGTGGGGTCGGCCTCCGGGTGCTCTGTCGCGAGGTCGCCGGGACGGGCACCGGAATCTCCGTCGAGACGCTCGCCCCTCCGGGAGGAGGCGCGTCCGGCGAGCGGCGCTTCCTGGAGGCCGCCGCCCTGAGGGTCGAGGCCGAGGAGGGGCCCGTCCTCGCGTCGAGGCTCGTCGCATTCGCGACACACGTCCAGCTTCACGGTGGCCTCTTCGCGGACGCCCTCGCGGCGGAGCGGGAGTCGATGGAGGGGGCGCGGCGAGCCCTCTTCGGTCTCGGAACGGCCCTCAACGGGCGACGCCGGCTTCTCCTGCGCCGCGAGCGGCAGGTCCTCGCGGGCGCCTGCCCGCAGATCATGGTCTGGACGGAGGCGCTTCGGAGCCGTCTCCAGGTCCTCGGCGTACCCGACGGGGCGATCTGCGTGGCGCCGCCCGGCGTCGATCTCGAGCTCTTCTCGCCGGATCCGGACGGTTACCGGCCGGGACCGACCGCGGATTTCCTCTTCCTCGCCCACAACCCCCGTTTGAAAGGCCTGTGCGCCGCTCTCGAGGCCGTCGCCGTCGCGAGGCGGCGTGGCCTCCCCGCCCGCCTGTCCGTCGTGGGACGGGGGCGCCGGGATGCGTGGCGCCGTTTCGCCGCCCGCCTCGGGATCGTGGACGCGGTGTCGTTCGAAGGCCCGCTGTCGCCGGGGGACGTCGTTCGGCGGCTTCGCGCGGCGACCGGTCTCCTTCACCCGACGTTCCTGGACCCCTGCTCGATCGCCTGTCTCGAGGCTGCTGCCTGCGGCGTACCGGTGATCACGACCCGGAGGAACGGCGCCGTCGAGAGGCTCGGACCGGCGGGGGCGGCGCTCGTCGTGAACGATCCGAGGGACGTGGAGGGGTTCGCGCTCGCGATCGAAGAGGTCTCGAACCCGGCCCGGCGCGCAGAGCTTCGCGAGGCCGCCCTCGGCCTCAGGCTGTCGCTCGACGCGCGGCGTCACCTCGAAGACGTGGTCGACTGGCTCGGCGTCGGCTGACGCGGCGGAGCCCGCGCTGGACGAACGGCCCGCTGCGCTCCCCTCGACGCGGCCTCAGCCGCGAAGGAACGAGCCGGGAGCGAGGGAGAGGGCCCGGAGCCGGAGCGTTTCCCAGCCGCTGCGGGCGAGCCGGGCGCGGGATCGGAGAAGGCCGCGGCGTGCGGGGCCGAGGAGCCGCGGCGGGAGGTCCCACTCCGATTCCAGGCGCTTGAGGATCGCGGCCAGAGCCTCGACCTCGAGGGCCTTTCTCCGGCTGATCCCGCCGGCGTGGACGCGGTAGCGGACGAGGGGCTCGGGGTGCCCGACGAGAACGTGCGATCGCGCGACGCGGAGCCAGAGCTCGTAGTCCTGGGCCAGTTCCGCCCTGTCGGGGAAGAGGCCGGCCCGTTCGAGCGCTTCCCGGCGCGCGAGGACGGAGGAGAGCGGGACACAGTTCCCCCGCAGGAGGCGGGCGAGGCCGACCCGCGGGGGAACGCGCCGGGGCCACGTGCCCTCCTCATCACCGAAGCGCTGCACGGGACCGAAGACGAGCCCCGCGGACGGAACCGCCTCGAGAGCGGCGACGTGCGCCTCGAGCCTGCGGGGAAGCCAGAGGTCGTCGTCGTCGAGAAAAGCGACGAGGGGAGACGAGACGCGGCGGAGGGCCTCGTTTCGCACGGCGCCGCATCTTCCGCAGAAAGCGAGGGGAACGTGCAGGACGCCGGGGGCTCCCGACGCGGCGACGATGCGAGCCGTCTCCTCCGTGCCGCCGTCTTCCACGACGACGGTCTCGACGTCGCGGAATGTCTGCGCCGCGACGGAGGACAGCGCCTCGGCGAGGAGCGCCGGCCGGCGATGCGTGGCGATGACGACGGCGACGCGGGGCACGGCCGAGGTTACTCCCTGCGGACGACGACGCCTGCCGCCCGCGAGGCGAGAATGGGGTCCTTGAGGCTCCTCGTCGTCAAGCTCTCCTCTCTCGGGGACGTCGCGCACGCGGTCCCCTCGGTGGCGGCCCTCGCGCTGCGTTTCCCGCGCGCCGAGATCGACTGGCTCGTCGAGCCGCCGGCGGCACCGTTCGTCGCCGAGCTGCCGTGGGTCGCGGAGACGGTCGTCCTGGACATTCGCGGGGCCCTCGCGCGCGGCTGGACCGACCTCCTCGCCGAGCGCGAGCGGGTCGCCAGTCTCCTCGCCGGACGGCGCTACGAGCTCGTCGTCGACCTCCAGGGGCTCCTCCGCTCCTCACTCTGGACAGTCTGGAGCGGGTCGGACCGCCGCGTCGGCCGTGGCCGCTGGCCCTGGCTGCACACCCGGGTGCCGATGTACGACCGCCGGCGGACGCCGCACGCGGTCGAGAACACGGCCCGAGCGGTCGAGGCGCTCGGGGCTTCGGCTGCCGAAGGGTGGGAGGAAGCGCAGCGCGGCCTCGCCCCGCTGGCCGCGCGCCTCCGCGCCGCGGGGGCCGTCGAAGCCGAGCGGCTCGGCCTCCCGCGGCGGTTCACGGCCGCCTTCCCGATGTCTTCCGGGCAGGCCAGGTCGATCCCGCCGGAGTGGCTCGAGCGCTGGCCCGGCCCGCCGCTCGTCCTCCTCGGAGACGAACGGCTCGCGGGCTTTCGGCCAGAGCGGGCGGGGATTCTGAATCGCGCCGGTGCGATGCCGCTCCTCGGGAGCCTGGGGCTCGCCCTCGCGTCCGAGCGGGTCGTCACGGCGGACACGGGGCCGGGGCACATGGCAGCCCTTCTCGGCGCCGAGTCGCTGTCGATCCTCGGACCGACGAACCCTGCCCGGGCCGGCCTCCGCGGGCCACGGGCCCGATCGGTCGGCGCCCCGTGCGGCGGCTGCGAGGGGAAGCGATGCCGAAAGGCGGCGCGCTGTCTCGCCGACGCGTTCGCGATCGCGTCGGGGGCGTCCTGACGTTCAGGGCCCGGGGCCGGCCGTCTGTGCCGCAGCACGCGCCCGTGCGATCTGGACCTGGCCGAAGGCAAAGGGAATCGCGGTTTCGACCCGGAGAATGCGTGGGCCCAGGCTGAAGGGTCTGAAGGCGTGCGCCTCGAGCAGCGCGAGCTCGAACGGAATCCACCCTCCTTCGGGACCGATGGCGAGGACCGCCGGGGAGGCCTTCGCGACGTCGTCATCTTCCAGGCCGCGCGCGGCCGCAGGGTGGGCCAGGAGCCGGGTGCAGGACGCGCGTGGCCAGAGAGCCTCGAGCTCGTCCTCGACGAAGGGCCTGAAGAGCCTCCGCACCATCACCTCGGGCAGGGCCGTATCGCGCGCCTGCTCCAGCCCGAGGACGAGATTCCTCTCGATCTCCGGCGGCTCGAGGAAGGGCGTGTCGAAGTAGCTCTTCTCCACCCGCTGGGCGCTGACCAGAACGATGCGGCGCGCCCCCAGGGAGGCGGCGGACTGGAGAACGCGGCGCAGCACCTTGGGCCGGGGCATGGCGAGAAGCAGGTCGAGGCCGGTCGGCGGCGGCGGGTCCCCGGTGAGGCGTACCGAGAGACGGACCTCGTCCGTCTCGACGGAGAGCACCGTTCCCGTTCCGACGTGACCATTCACCCGGCCAACGGTCAGGCTGTCACCCACCCGGGCGCGATGTACCTCGCAGACGTGCCGGGCACGACGGCCGGTGAGCCGCACGGTGTCGTCGGAGGCGAAGTCTTCGGCAAACAGGAGTATCAGGTTCACGGTCGGGTTCCGCCGGTACCGGCAAGGGGTGGGACGCTCGATTATCGGATAGCCTCTTCGCCATGCTGCGCCGCTGCTCCGTGCTCTTCCTCCTCGCCGCCTCCAGTGTCCCCGCCACGGCCCAGGAGAACGTCGTCTTCCGCACGCCGCCGGAGGAGATTCGCCGGCTCGTCGACGCGCCGCTGCCGCCTTCGGTGCTGGTGGACCCGGCGGGCAATCGCCTCGTCCTCCTCGACCTGCCGGGCTACAAGTCGCTGGAGGAGCTCTCCGAGCCGGAGCTGAGGCTCGCGGGGCTGCGCATCAACCCGAAGAGCCACAACCGCGCGCGGCTCAACGTGACGACCGGCATCTCCGTCCAGGAGATCGCGTCCGGCAGGCGGTATGTGGTCGAGGGACTGCCACCGTCGCCGAAGATCCAGTGGACGCGCTTCTCGCCGAAGGGGACGTACTTCTCGTTCGTGCAGTGCGACCCGGACGGGCTCTCGCTCTGGACGGTCGACCTCGCGGCGGGGAAGGCCAGGCGGGTCACGCCGCCGAGCGTCTCGGCGGTCCTCGACTTCCCGTACCAGTGGCTCCCGGACGAGTCGGGGCTCCTCGTCCACGTCCGCCCGGCGCTCGAGCCGTTCGTCGCGCCCGTGGTCCTCCCGGTCGGCCCCGTCGTCAAGGAGGCGACCGGCCGCAAGGCGCCCGCGCGGACGTACCAGGACCTCCTGAAGAGCGAGGCCGACGAGCGGGCGTTCGCGTTCTATGCGACGACCGAGGTGCGCCGCTTCGCGTTCGACGGGACGAGCACGCCCGTGCTCCCGCCCGCGATCCGCCGCGCGGTGCGGCCGTCCCCCGACGGGAGCTGGATCCTCGTGACGACGATCCGCCCGCCGTTCTCGTACCGGTTCCCGGTCTCCCGGTTCGCCTACCGCACCGAGGTCTTCGACGCCGGCGGGAAGAGCGTTGCAATGCTCGTCGAGAAGCCGGTGCAGGACGCGATCCCGGTCGCGTTCGACGCGACCGAAGCGGGCCGCCGGGGTTTCGCCTGGCGCGACGACGCGCCCGCGACCGTGGCCTTCGCGGAAGCGCAGGACGGCGGGGACCCTGCGAACGACGTTCCGTTCCGCGACCGGCTGTTCCTCCTGGACGCTCCCTTCGACGCGAGCCCGAAGCCCTTCGCGAAGACGCGGAACCGCTTCCAGGAGGTCACCTGGGGAGAAGGAGGCCTCGCAATCCTCTCGGACTTCCGCTGGAAGGACCGCAACCAGAAGACCTACCTGACGAACGCCTCCGCCGGCGACGCCGAGCCGAAGGTGCTGTTCGACCTGTCGACCGAGAACCTCTACGCGCAGCCGGGCGATTTCGTCACCGCCCAGGACGCCCGAGGCCGCGAGCTGCTGCGCCTCAGCCGGGACGGCAAGCGTCTCTGGCTCTCGGGTGAGGGTTACGGACCGGAAGGGAACCGTCCGTTCCTCGACGCGTACGAGCTCGCCACCGGGAAGACGACGCGCCTCTGGCGCGCGGACGGGATTTCCACCTACGAGCGGATCGTCCGCGTCCTCGACGCCGAGCGCGGCGTACTCCTGACCCGCGTCGAGGGGTCGAAGCAGTTCCCGAACTACCAGGTCCGGAACCTGAAGGCCCGCGTCGCGCCGCGTCCGGTCACGTCGTTCGAGAACCCCTTCAAGGCGCTCGAGGCGGTGAAGACTCGCAAGATCAGGTACAAGCGGGCCGACGGCGTCGACCTCGCGGGCGACCTCCACCTCCCCCCTGGCTACGACCCGGCCAAGGACGGCCGCCTGCCGCTTCTCCTCGAGGCGTATCCGACCGAATACAAGGACAAGTCGGCCGCGGGGATGGTCGATTCGTCGCCGCACGCGTTCGTCCGCCCGTCCTGGGCTTCGCCGGTGTTCTGGACGCTGCTCGGGTATGCCGTGCTCGAGAACGCGCAGTTCCCGATCGTCGGCGAGGGGGCGAAGGAGCCGAACGACACCTTCGTCGAGCAGCTCGTCGCGAACGCGAAGGCGGCGATCGACGCGCTCGACGCAGAGGGGATCGTCGACCCGAGGCGGTGCGCGGCCACCGGGCACTCCTACGGGGCGTTCATGACCGCGAACCTCCTCGCGCACTCCGACCTCTTCGCCGCCGGGATCGCGCGCTCGGGGGCGTACAACCGCTCGCTCACGCCGTTCGGCTTCCAGGCCGAGGAGCGGACCTACTGGCAGGCGCGCGACGTCTACTCGCGTGTCTCGCCCTTCGACTACGCCGACCGCATCAACGAGCCGCTCCTGATGATCCACGGCGAGGCGGACAACAACCCGGGGACCTTCACGCTCCAGAGCGAGCGCCTCTTCGAGGCGATCCAGGGGCTGGGAGGCCGGTCGCGGCTGGTCCTCCTCCCCTACGAGAGCCACGGCTACGCGGCGCGGGAGAACATCCTCCACATGCTGTGGGAGACGGGGACCTGGCTCGAGACCTGGGTGAAGGGGAAGAAGCCCTGACGATCACGGGCAGGGCCACCCGTCAGGGTGGCCCTGCCCGTATCGCGGGTCAGGGGGTTCTCTTCGCGACTCCCAGCTCCTCCAGCTTCTTCGCGATGTCGGGGCCGGCCGTAGCGGCCTTCACCTCGCGGTCGACGTGGAGGAGCTTCCCGTCCTTCCCGACGTAGAACGTCCACCGGAACGGGCGCGCACGGTCGGCGGTCACGACGCCGTACGCCCGGGCGATCGAGCCGTCGGCGTCGGCGAGGATCGGGTAGTCGGCCTCGAACGACTTCGCGAACTCCTTCAGGAGGTCGACCGGGTCGACGCTCGCGGCGAAGTAGGCCACGTCGAAGGCACGAATCTCGTTGCCGCTCTCACGGAGCGACTTGCATTCCGCCGTTCACCCGCCTGTGAACGCCTTCGGGAACCAGGCCACGACGACGACCCTCTTCCCGGAGTGGTCGGCCAGGCCGTGGGTCTTTCCGTCCGAGCCCGGAAGCGAGAAGGCGGGCGCCGGATCCCCGGCCGCGAGGGGCTTGGGCACCTCGCCGGAAAAGGCCGGAGCAGCGGCGAGGAGCCCGGCGGCGGCAAGCGCGAGGACGTGACGCATGGGTGGCCTCCTGTGGGCGGAATCCTACCGTCTGGTGCTAGCGTTCCGCCATGCGCTATTCGTTCCTGACGCACCTCTCCTGCACGAAGTGCGCGGCGACGTTCGAGCCGGCGAGCCTGCTCAACGTCTGCCCCGCGCCCGGCTGTGGCGGTTCCCTCTTCGCCGGGTACGAGCCTCCGTATCTCTCCCGGGACGACGTCGCCGGGCGGGACCGGACGATCTGGCGGTGGCACGAGCTGATGCCGGCGAGGAGCGCGGAGGAGATCGTCTCGCTCGGCGAGGGAGGGACGCCCCTCCTGCACGCACCGGGGCTCGGGGCCCGGCTCGGGATGCCCGACGTCTGGATCAAGGAGGAGGCCGGCAACCCGACCGGGTCGTTCAAGGCGCGCGGACTGTGTGCTGCGGTCACGATGGCGAAGGCGCTCGGGGCGCGGGCCATCGCGCTGCCCACGGCCGGAAATGCCGGGGGCGCGGCCGCGGCCTACGCGGCGAAGGCGGGTCTGGCCTGTCACGTCTTCATGCCGCGCGACACACCGAGGGTCTTCCGGATCGAGTGCGAGGCGTACGGCGCCCGCGTGACGCTCGTCGACGGCCTCATCGACGACTGCGGACGGATCGTCGCAGGGCGGAAGGAGGCCGAGGGGTGGTTCGACGTCTCGACGCTGAAGGAGCCGTACCGCGTCGAGGGAAAGAAGACGATGGGGTACGAGATCGCCGAGCAGCTCGGGTGGACGCTCCCCGACGTCGTCATCTATCCCACGGGCGGCGGCACGGGCCTGATCGGGATGTGGAAGGCGTGGGAGGAGATGGAGCGTCTCGGCTGGGTCGGCCCGGCGCGGCCGCGGATGGTCGTCGTCCAGGCCGAGGGGTGCGCGCCGATCCCGCGGGCGTTCGAGGCGGGCGAGCCGGTCTCGGTCCGTTTCCCCGACGCGCACACGTACGCGAGCGGCCTGCGCGTCCCGAAGGCCTACGCGGATTACCTCATCCTGAAGATCCTCCACGAGTCGAAGGGCGAGGCGGTGACGGTGACGGACGACGAGATGCGCCGGGGCGTCCTCGAGATGGCCTCGAGCGAAGGGCTCTTCGCCGCGCCGGAGGGGGGCGCCGCCTGGATCGCCGTGGAGAAGCTCCTCGCGGCGGGAAAGCTCGACCGCGGCGAGCGGGTCGTCGTCTTCGACACGGGAACGGGATACAAGTACGTCGAGTAGGCGGGCGAGGACGGCCGTGCGGGCCCGGTCGCACAGATCACGGTGCCGCAGGCGGGGCCTCGTCTCCCGGTAGACTCGGCGGCCGGAGGCTCCATGCGACTCCTTCGCCTGCTCACCCTGATCGTCCTTGCCACGTTCGTCCCCGGACCCGACGCGCGCGCGGCCGGCCGGCTCGAAGTGCCCTACGAGATGTTCCGGCTCCCGAACGGGCTGACCGTGATCGTCCACGAGGACCACCGGCTCCCGATGGTCTCGGTCAACACCTGGTACCACGTCGGCTCCGCCCGCGAGGTCCCCGGCCGCACCGGCTTCGCCCACCTCTTCGAGCACCTGATGTTCAACGGCTCGAAGAACGTGCCGCAGGGCGCCTTCGACCAGTGGCTCGAGGCGGTGGGGGGAGACAACAACGGCTCGACGACGACCGACCGGACGAACTACTGGGAGAACGTGCCGTCGAACGCCCTCGAGACGGCCCTCTTCCTCGAATCGGACCGGATGGGCTGGCTGCTCGACACGATGTCCCCCGAGAGGGTCGAACAGCAGCGGGACGTCGTGAAGAACGAGAGGCGGCAGTCGTACGAGAACCGCCCCTACGGCATGGCCTCGATCGAGATCCTGAAGGCGCTCTACCCGCCGGACCACCCCTACCACTGGCCCGTGATCGGGTCCCAGGAAGACCTCTCGGCCGCGTCGCACGAGGACGTCGCCGACTTCTTCAAAAAGTGGTACGGCCCGGCCAACACGAGCGTCGTCATCGCGGGCGACGTGGACGTGGCGACCGCGAGGAAGCTCGCCGGGAAGTGGTTCGGGGAGGTCCCCGCGAGCGAGCCGGTCGAGCCCCTCGCGCCCCGGCCGGTCGTCCTCGCGGGGGAGAAGCGGCTCGTTCTCGAGGACGAGGTCGAGCTCCCTCGCCTCTACCTCGTCTGGCCGACGCCCCCGGTCTACACGCCTTCCGATGCCGCCCTGGATACCGCCGCCGGCGTCCTCGCCTCCGGCAAGAACTCGCGCCTCTACCGCAGGCTCGTCTACGAGCTCCAGATCGCCCAGGACGTCCAGGCGTACCAGGACTCCGCCACCCTCGCTTCCACCTTCAACATCGTCGTCACGGCGCGTGCCGGAGAGTCGCTCGAGAAGATCCGGGCGATCGTCGACGAGGAGCTCGCGCGTCTCGCTGCCGAGCCCCCTGCGCCGCGCGAGGTCGAGCGGTTCAGGAACCAGCTCGAGGCCTCCACCTACACCCGCCTGGAGAGCATCGGGGGTTTTGGCGGGAAGGCCGACCAGCTGAACGCCTACTGGGCGGGAACCGGGAACCCCGGCTTCTTCGAGGGGGACCTGGCCCGCTACCGGGCCCTCGCTCCCGCAGACGTGAGGGCCGCGGCGTTCCGCTTCCTCGGTCCGGGACGAGTCGTCCTTTCGGTCGTTCCGCCGGGAAGGAAAGACCTCGCCGTGGCCAGGACTCCGGAGGTGTCGAAGTGAAGCGCTCCCTGCATCTCACCCTCGCCGCCGCGGCGCTCACGACGCTGGCGGTGTTCGGGCCTCTTTCGGCGGCGGAGCCGGGCGCCGACCGTGGCCAGCCGCCGGCGCCCGGACCGGTCCGTCCTCTCACGCTGCCCGCCGTCCAGAGGTTCGCCCTCGGAAACGGGCTCGGCGTGAAGCTCGTCGAGTCCCACGGCGTCCCGGTCGCCACCGTCCTCCTCGTCGTGAGAGGCGGGGCCGCGACGGACCCGGCCGGAAGAGAGGGGCTCGCCGCGATGACGGCGGCGATGCTCGACGAGGGGGCCGGCGGGAAGGACGCCCTCGCGCTGGACGACGCCGTGACCTTCCTCGGTGCCGAGCTCGACACCTGGACCTTCTGGGACTCCACGGCCGTCAGCCTGAAGGTCCCGGTGGCGCGGCTCGAGCCGGCGCTCTCCCTCATGGCCGACGTCGTGCTGCGGCCCGACTTCTCCGCGAAGGAGCTCGACCGTCTTCGCAGGGAGGCACTCTCGCGGCTTCTCCAGGCGCGGGCCGAGCCCGGCGCGATCGCGAGCCGGGCTCTCGCCGCGGCGGTCTTCGGTTCGACCCACCGGTACGGCAAGCCGGTGAATGGCGATGCGGCGTCGATCGCGGCCTTCACGCCGGCCGCGCTGAAGGCCTTCCACGCCGAACACTACCGCCCCGGAAACGCCTTCCTCGTCGTGACGGGCGACGTCGTCCCGGCCGCGCTCACGCCCCTCCTCGAGAAGGCCTTCGGAGCCAGGGCGTGGCCGGCGGGCGGCGGCGCGCCGAAGCCGCTGCCGCCGCCGGCGCAGCTGAAGGGCCGGGTCGTCTGGCTCGTCGACAAGCCCGGTGCCGCGCAGTCGGTGATCCGGATCGGACGCGTCGGCCCCGACCGCCGCTCGGTCGACTACTTCCCGGCGGAGATGATGAACACGCTCCTCGGCGGCTCCTTCACCTCCCGCCTCAACGACAACCTCCGCGAGAAGCGCGGCTACACCTACGGCGCCTCGTCCTCCTTCGACTACCGCCTCTCGGGCGGCCAATTCAGGGCGGGCGCCGACGTCCAGACGAAGGTGACGGGCGAGGCGATGACCGAGTTCCTGAAGGAGCTGGAGCGGATCCGGACGCCGGCCGCGCCGCAGGAAGTCGAGCGTGCCCGGACGTACATGGCGCTCCGCCTGCCGCAGGACCTGGAGACGACCGACCAGCTCGCCGCCGAGCTCGCGAACCAGACCCTTCAGTCCCTCCCGGACGACTACCTCGCGAGCTACGTGGAGAAGACCCTCGCCGTCACGCCGGAGGCGCTCCAGAAGGCCGCCAGGGAGCACGTCGACACCGCGAAGATGGCGTTCGTCGTCGTCGGCGACCTCGCCACCATCCGCAAGCCGCTCGAGGCACTGAAGCTCGGGCCGGTCCGCGTTCTGACCGTCGACGAAGTGATGGGCCCGGCGCCGAAGACTCAGTGACGGGAGCTGGCCGTCAGGACCCTAGCGTGGCACGAATCGACTTGGTTTCACGCCTGGCACGAATCGACTCGAATCGACTCGGCACGAATCGACTTTCTCTGAGAGCAGGACGCCTGGCTCGAGACGTGGGTGAAGGGGAAGAGGCGTTGCCGCAGCCTATAATCGGCGCAAACACCTCACCGAAGACCCAGGCCCGTCGCGAAAGCGGCGCGCATCACTGTGAAAGCTGGAAGGCCCCTGACCGTCAGGGGAGAAGGAGACAGGGATGAAGATCAGGAGTTGGACTGTCGTTGCGGCCGTGCTCGTCGCGCTCACCGTCGGGGCGACGGCCCACGCGCAGACCGCGGAGTTCACCATCGGCTACACGCCCGTCCGGACCTCGCTCCCGTTCAGCGACCCGGGCTACACCGCGAACGGCTCGTTCACGGTGAGCGTGACGAACGTCGGGACGTGCGTGGGGGTCTACACGGTCAACGCGACGCCCATCGCGGCCTCCGGGCCGGGCGGGAGCACGCCGCCCTTTACGACCGTCACCACCTATATCGGCTTCCCGGCCGGCTTCGCCTTCCTCTTCGCGAACGCGGGAGTCGGAAGCTACACCGTCACGGTGACCCAGACGGGAGCCAACTGCGCCGGGGCCGTGTCGCCGAAGCAGCTGATAGCGGTCGTCGAGCAGGCCGCCGTGGGCGACTACACGGTCGCCGTCGTGACGACGCCCTCCCAAGCCTATTACAACTACGGCTCGGTGAGCGTCACGGTGACGGGGACCGGCGGCTGCGTCGGGACCTTCGACCTCCTCGTCACCCCCGTGCCGGGATCGGGGCCGCAGGGCGCCAACCCGCCCGCAACGTCCCCGACCTCCTACACGAACGTCCCGGCCGGCACGTACACCTTCGCTCAGGCGGGAGCGGGGGCCTACACGGTGACGGTCGACGAGACGAGCGGGGATTGCGCCCCGGTGGTCGATCCGCAGACGCAGACGGCCGTCGTCGCCGAGCTGGCCGCGGCGATCCCGACTCTCGACGGCATCGGGCTCGGCGCGCTCGTGCTGCTCCTCGCCGTATCGGGCTTCGTCCTGGCGGGCCGTCGCCTCGGCTGATCTTCCCTGTCGCGGGCGGGCGGTCTCCGGGCCGCCCGCCCGTCCCTTTCGGTCACGGTCGAAACACGAGCGCTCCGGCCCGGCGACGCACCCGTGGCTGGCCGGAGGCGGGCGCGCCCGGTCCGTCTCAGGCCAGGGCTGTCTCGACGAGATGCCTCGGGTCGTGCCGCTCGCGCAGGACCGCCGCGGCTCGGGCTGCCCGGGCGCGGAACCCTGCGTCGTCGGCGCGGATCGTCTCCGCCGCCGCCAGCAGGTGCTCCGCCGTGAGCTCCGCGACCGTGACGCCGGCACCGGCTTCCGTGACGACGCGCGCCATCCAGGTCCCGTCGGTGACGACGACCGGGCAGCCGTTTCGGAGCGCGTCGAGGGTCACGCCGGAGATCCGGTCGACGAAGTCCTCCCGCCGGTAGGGCTGGACGCAGATCGCGCCGCGGAAGAGGGCGTCGTATTCCTCCGGTGCCAGCGTCTCCCGCACCAGCTCCAGCGGGGCGTAGCGGATCCGCGCGAGCCGGTCCAGCTCCGCGTCCACTGCCGCATCCCGCTTCCCGTAGTGCTTCGGCGATACCTGGAGGCGGACCGGAAGCGTCGAGCCGGTGGCTGCGAGCCGGGCGACGACGGAGACCGCTTCGCGGAACCCCTTGTCGATTCTCGCCGCCCCCGCGAAGAGGAGGTGCGTGAACGGGGTGCTCCCATCCGCCGACAGGCCCGGGGCGATCCTGCCAGGGTCGAGCGGATACGGCACCTCTCGCACGGCGGCGAAGCCTCGCTCGCGGAGGTAGCCGGCGACTGTCGCCGTCGGGCCGGCCACGCGCATCCAGGGGCAGGACCGCGCCACGGCCTCCAGCACCCGCGCCTTGCGGGCCGAGGGACGGACCCAATGGACGAAGAGCGTCGCCTTGCCCGGAGCGACGCCTTTCGGCGCGGCGGCCCGGAGGAGGAGGAAGTCGGCCGTCCCGGCCGTCGCGACGAGGATCCGCCCCGGCCTGCGCAGGAGGCGCCAGTAGAGCGCGAGGGCCTGGAATCGTCTTCGACGTCGATGAAAGAAGGGGTGGAGCGACGCGCCGGTCGAGAGCTCGAGGACTGCCCCGCGCCCTGCCCAGACCTCGACGGCCCACCCGGCCGCCGTCGCGGCCTTCGCGACCGCCTCGACGAACGGGCGGCAATGCCCCTCGTCCGACGAGAGCGTCGGCTCGACGATGTGGAGGACCTTCTGCTCGCGTGCCGTCTCGCCCACCGGGTTTCCGCCTTCGACTCCTTCGCGTGCAGGGTCCGGCCCGCCTCGAGGCGCGCCACACGGAGCGGGGCAGGTCTGCACGCTGCTGATTCTGTACGCTCCGGGCGTCCCCGCCACGGCGAAACGAGCGTCGCCATCGCCTGGTACCTGCCCGAGGGCTTCGCGCCGGCCGGCCGGAGCTGCCGGACGCAGCGCCTCGGCGGCTACGCCGCGCGGGAACGAAGGGGCGAGCGAAGTCGTTCCGCGAGGGCCACGGTCACATCCCCAGCATCACCCGGGCCATCTTCGACATCATCCCGGGGTTCCAGGGCGGATCCCAGACGAGCTCGACCTTCGCGTCCGAGACGCCGTCGACGGACCTGACGGCCCGCTCCACCTCGCCGGGGAGAGTTCCGGCGACGGGGCAGGCGGGAGCGGTGAGCGTCATCGTCACCTGGACCGCGCCGTCGCCGGCGACGTTGACCGAGTAGATGAGGCCGAGGTCGTGGATGTTGACCGGGATCTCGGGGTCGTAGATCTTCTTCAGGGTCCCGATGACCTTCTGCTCGAGATCGGGACCGGGAGCGGCCGGGACGGGTTCGGGCATCGCGACGGACATGACGTTACTCCGTAGAGGCCGCGGCGCCGCCCCCGGCCAGGGCCGAGTGGAGCGTGTGCCAGGCGAGCGTCGCGCACTTGACGCGGACGGGGAATTCGCGGACGCCGGAGAAGACGGCGAGCTTGCCGAAGCTCTTCGCGTCGGCCTTCTCGTCGGGCGGCCCGGTCAGGAGGTCGTGGAAACGGGTGAAGAGCGCCTCGGCCTCATCCGTCGTCTTCCCCTTCACGGCTTCGGTCATCAGCGAGGCCGAGGCCTTCGAGATGGCGCAGCCCTTCCCCTGGAAGCCGATCTCGCGGATGACGCCGCCGTCGACGACGACGTAGAGCGTCAGCTGGTCGCCGCAGAGGGGGTTGTGGCCGATGCCGGAGTGAGTTGCGCCTTCCAGCGCCCGGAAGTTCCGGGGGGTCTTGTTGTGGTCGAGGATGACCTCCTGGTAGAGGTCGGTGAGAGCCGTCATGCGCCGAAAACCTCGAGGACCTTCCGGAGGCCGGCCACGAGCGCGTCGACCTCCTCGCGCGTGTTGTAGAGGCCGAAGGAGGCCCGCGCCGTGGCGGGAAGGTCGTATCGGGTCATCACCGGCTGGGCGCAGTGGTGGCCCGTTCGGATGCAGACGCCCTCCTGGTCGAGGATCGTCCCGACGTCGTGCGGGTGGATGTCGCCGAGAACGAAAGAGACGACGCTCGCCTTCTCACGGGCCGTCCCGATGATCCGGAGCCCGGGGATCTCGGAGAGGCGCCCGGTCGCGTACGAGAGGAGGTCCTTCTCGTGCGCTGCGATCCGCGGAAGGCCCAGCCCCGTCACGTAGTCGAGGGCCGCGCCGAGCGCGACCGCGCCTGCGAGGTTGCCGGTCCCTGCCTCGAACTTCGCCGGGAGCTCGGCGTACGTCGTCTTCTCGAACGAGACGGAGGCGATCATGTCGCCCCCCCCCTGGTACGGGGGCATCTTCGAGAGCCACGACTCCTTGCCGTAGAGGACGCCGATGCCCGTCGGCCCGTAGACCTTGTGTCCCGAGAAGGCTAGAAAGTCGCAGTCGAGCGCCTGGACGTCGACGCCGAGGTGCGGGATCGACTGCGCACCGTCGAGAAGGACCGGGACGCCCTTGCCGTGGGCGTAGCCGATGAGGGCCTTCACCGGGTTGATCGTGCCGAGCGCGTTCGAGACGTGGACGACGCCGACGAGCTTCGTCCGCTCCGTCAGGAGTCGGCCGAGGTCGTCCATGATCAGGTCGCCCCGGTCGTCGATCGGGATCACGCGGAGTTTCGCCCCCGTCCGCTCGCAGAGGAGCTGCCAGGGGACGATGCCCGAGTGGTGCTCCATCCCCGTGATCAGGATCTCGTCGCCCGCCTTCACGAACGCCTGGCCGAAGCTCGTGGCGAGGAGGTTGATCGACTCGGTCGTGCCGCGCGTGAAGACGATCTCGCGCGTGGACCGGGCGTTCACGAACCGTCGAACGGTCTCACGGGCGCCCTCGTAGGCCGCGGTCGCCTCCTCGGAGAGGCGGTAGGTGGAGCGGTGGATGTTCGCGTTCTGCTCGCGGTAGAAGCGGTCGGAGGCGCGGAGCACCGCCTCGGGCTTCTGCGTCGTGTTCGCGCTGTCGAGGTAGACGAGGGGGTGCCCGTGCGCTTCGCGCGCGAGAAGAGGGAAGTCGCGCCTCACGGCGGCGACGTCGAGGGCCGTTTCGGTCGGAGCGACCGTCGAATTCATCGGGTCTCCGAAACGCTCCCGGCGAGCCAGCCGAGGACGCGCTCGGTGAGGTGCGCCTTCAGCGGCGCCACCGGGACGCGGTCGACGATCTCGCTCGCGAACGCGAGCGTGAGGACGCTCCGCGCCTGCTCCTCGGAGAGGGCGCGCGAGCGGAGGTAGAAGAGGGCGTCGGCGTCGAGCCGTCCCGTCGCCGAGCCGTGAGTGCACTTGACGTCGTTGTTGTAGATCTCGAGCTGCGGCTTGGCGTCGACGCGGGCCGTGTCGGAGAGGAGGAGGTTGCGGTTCTTCTGGTGGGCGTCGGTGAAGGCGCCCGCGGGGCGGACGACCACCTTGCCGTCGAAGGCGCCGCGCGCGCTCCCGTCGAGGATCCCCTTGTAGTACTGCTGGCTCCCGCAGTGCGGCCGGGCGTGGTCGACGAGCGTGTGGTTGTCGACCTGCTGCCCGCCCCGCGCCAGGAAGAGACCGTCGAGCGTCGCTCCCGCGCCGTCGCCGTGGAGGCGGACCGTCAGCTCGTTCCTCACGAGCCGGCCGCCGACCGAGAGGACGTGGCTGAAGAGCTGCGCGCCGGGGCCGAGGTGGGCCTCGGCCGTCCCGAGGTGGTACGCCTCGACCGACTCTTCCTGGAGCGTCGTGTGGTCGAGGTGGGCGTGCGCGCCGAGGACGATCTCGGTGGCCGGGTTCACGAACGCTTCGCCGGTACCGCAGTACGCTTCCACGACCGTCGCCTGCGCGTTCTCTCCGAGGGAGACGACGACGCGGGGGTGCGATGCCACCGGTCCGGCGCTCCCGTCGGCGACGTGGACGACGAGGAGCGGCTCGGCGAGGACGACACCGTCGGGGACGTGCACGAAGGCGCCGTCGAGGAGAAACGCGGCATTCAACGCGACGAAGGGGTGTACGAGGTGCCCGCGAAGGAGGCCGAGGCGCTTCTCGAGCAGGTCGGGCGGGGCCGCGAAGAGGCGCGAGAGGGCGTCGAAGCGGACGCCGGCCGGAAGGCCGTCGAAGCGCGAGAGCTCGGTGTCGAGGCGCCCGTTCACGAAGACGAGCTGGGGCTGCGACCGCCCGGCGACGCCGATCGGTCCGAGGGACGCGAGGGCGGACCGGGAGCTGGCGGTTTTTCCGGCGGGCGCTCCGCCCGCGTCGGCCATCGCCGGGAGCTGGCGCGCGAGCGCTGCGACGCTGGTGTAGCGCCACTCCTCGTCGGAGGGTCGGGGGAGACCGAGCTTCGCGAGGGACTCGGCGCCGGCGCGCCTCAGGTTCTGGACGAACAGCGGGCTCGTCGCCGCCTCCCGCGCGCCGAAGGCCCGGGCTCGCTCCAGGGCGCTGGCGGTCCCTTCCGAGAGGGCCGTCGCCAGGGTGGTCGCGGGGGCCGGGGTGCTCAAGACACCTTCCCGGCCCCGACCGACGCATCCTCCTCCAGCCAGCCGTAGCCCTTCTCCTCGAGGAGGAGCGCGAGCGACTTGTCGCCCGTGCGGACGATCCGGCCGTCCGAGAGGACGTGGATGACGTCGGGGACGATGTAGTTGAGGAGGCGCTGGTAGTGGGTGATGAGGAGCATTGCCCGGTCCGCGGAGCGGAGGGAGTTCACGCCCGAGGCGATGACGCGCAGGGCGTCGATGTCGAGGCCCGAGTCGGTCTCGTCGAGGATCGCGAGCGTCGGGTCGAGGACCGCCATCTGGAAGATCTCGTTCCGCTTCTTCTCGCCGCCCGAGAATCCCTCGTTCACGTTCCGCGAGAGGAGCGCGTCCTCCATCTCGACGAGTGCGGCCTTCTCCTCGACGAGGGCGAGGAAGTCCATCGCGTCGACCTCGGGGAGTCCGCGGTGCTTCCGGACGGCGTTCAGCGCCATCCGGAGGAAGTAGGTGTTCGCCACGCCCGGGATCTCGACCGGGTACTGGAACGAGAGGAAGACCCCCTCGCGGGCCCTCATCTCCGGCGGCATCGAGAGGAGGTCCTTCCCCTTGTAGAGGACGGACCCGTCGGTCACCTCGTAGCCTTCGCGGCCGGAGAGGACGTGGGCCAGGGTGCTCTTGCCGGAGCCGTTGGGGCCCATGATGGCGTGCACCTCGCCTGCACGGACGGTCAGGTCGACCCCCTTGAGGATCTCCGTCCCGTCCTCGGCGATGCGGGCCTTGAGGTTCCTGATCTCGAGAATCGTCGTCGTCACGTTCAACCCACGCTTCCTTCGAGGCTCACGCCGAGGAGCTTCGTCGCCTCTACGGCGAACTCCATCGGGAGCTCCCTGATGACTCTCTTGGCGAAGCCGTTGACGATGAGCGACACGGCGTCCTCGGTCGTCAGGCCCCGCTGGCGGCAGTAGAAGAGCTGGTCCTCCCCGATCTTCGACGTCGAGGCCTCGTGCTCGATCTGGGCGGTGGAGGTCTTCACGTCGAGGTAGGGGAAGGTGTGCGCCCCGCACTTGTCCCCGAGGAGGAGCGAGTCGCACTGCGAGTAATTGCGGGCGCCGATGGCCGACTTCGCGATCGACACGCCGCCGCGGTAGGTGTTCTGGCCGTGGCCGGCGGAGATTCCCTTCGAGACGATCGTCGACCGGGTGTTCTTCCCGATGTGGATCATCTTCGTGCCGGTGTCGGCCTGCTGGTAGTTGTTCGCGAGGGCAACCGAGTAGAACTCGCCGACGGAGTCGTCCCCGAGAAGGACGCAGCTCGGGTACTTCCAGGTGATCGACGAGCCGGTCTCGACCTGGGTCCAGGCGATCTTCGACCTCTTCCCGGCGCACTTGCCGCGCTTGGTGACGAAGTTGTAGATGCCGCCCTTGCCTTCCTTGTCGCCGGGGTACCAGTTCTGGACGGTGGAGTACTTGATCTTCGCGTCGTCGAGGGCGACGAGCTCGACGACTGCGGCGTGGAGCTGGTTCGTGTCGCGCTTCGGGGCCGTGCACCCCTCGAGGTAGGAGACCGAGGCCCCTTCCTCGGCGACGATGAGGGTCCGCTCGAACTGTCCGGTGTCGGGCTGGTTGATCCGGAAGTAGGTCGAGAGCTCCATCGGGCAGCGGACCCCCTTCGGCACGAAGCAGAAGGAGCCGTCCGAGAAGACCGCGGAGTTGAGCGTGGCGAAGAAGTTGTCGGTGTAGGGGACGACGCTTCCGAGGTATTTCTTCACGAGGTCGGGATGCTGGTGCACCGCCTCGGAGAAGGAGCAGAAGATGACGCCGACCTTCGCGAGGCTCTCGCGGAACGTCGTCGCGACCGACACGCTGTCGAAGACCGCGTCGACGGCGACACCTGCGAGGATGGCGCGCTCCTCGAGCGGCACCCCGAGCTTCTCGTACGTCCGGAGGAGCTCGGGGTCGACGTCCGCGAGGCTCTGCGGGCCGTCCTTCGTCGATTTCGGCGCGGCGAAGTAGCGGATCGCCTGGTAGTCGATGGGCGGGTACGTGACCTTGGCCCACTTCGGCTCGGTCATTCCGAGCCAGTGGCGGTAGGCCTTCAGGCGCCAGTCGAGGAGCCACTGAGGCTCCTTCTTCTTGGCGGAGATGGCCGCGACGATCTCCTCGTCGAGGCCGGGCCGGAAGACCTCGGACTCGACGTCGGTGACGAACCCGTGCCTGTACTCCTGGTTCGTCAGCTCGGAGAGGACTTCGTTCGAGCTCATGGCGCGATGCTCCTGGGCAGAGAGTCGATCGACGGAAGGAGCGGGCTGGGGCAGGGCGCCCTGGGTGGAACGGGTCGCGTCATCTCGGCCAGTGTCAGCTTCGAGAGCGCCTGCTGGATGACGTCGTTCACCGCGGCCCAGTTCGGCCTGGCCACGCAGCGGCCCTCGTGCTCGCACGCTCCCGGCATGCTGCACTCGGTGATGGCAAGCGGCCCCTCGAGCGCCTCGATGACGACTGACACGGGGACCTCTTCGGGCAGTCTTGCAAGGGCGTAGCCCCCCTTGGTCCCACGCTGCGAGACGAGAAGCCCAGCCTTCAGCAGGGTCTTCAGGAGCTTGACGACGGTCGGCTGGGGGATTCCCGTCCGCGTCGAGAGCTCGCGCGCGCTGATTCCCTGTGCCGGCTCTCGGGCAAAGGTCGTCAGCAGGACGACCCCGTAGTCGGTGAGCTTGTTCATCCGGATCATGGCTGTCTGGTCTTCCCGCCCCCGTCCTAATCGAGACGGTGATTCAATTAGGACTACGATAGTACTGTATTTCCGGATCCCGGGAGTGTCAAGGGAGCGGGAAGTGGAAACGGGGGTTGCATGGGGCCGCAAAACGCGAACCGCCCCGGCGTCTCAGGGCGCCGGGGCGCCAGGACCCGTCCGGACTGTCCCTGTTACTCGACCTTCGTGACGCTTCCCTTCTCATTGATGACGGCCTGGAGGATGACCTGGCCCTGAATCCTGTTCTTGCGCGCCTCCTCGGGGTAGGTCGGCTGGACGCGGGTGAGCACGACCGGCTCCTTCACGTCGCGGCCGACTTTCAGGATCTTGCCGTCCTCGGAGGCACCCTCCAACACGCCTCCCTTCACCCCCTCCTCGATGCCTCCGGGGACTCCACCGCTGACTCCGCCGGCGATCCCATCGGCGACTCGGCCCTCGACGGAGCTCCTCGACGTGCCCGCCGGGTCCGTCGTAGCCGCGGGCTCCGCCGGAGAGCTCCCGAACGGTGGTTCAGTGCCGGGCGCGGTGGTTCAGGGTGGTTTAGGGTGGTTTAGTTCCAGGTGGTTTAGTTCCAGGCGTGCAATCGTGTATTGCTGAAAGCAATACACGATTGCACGCTTGGAACCGGGTTTCGGGGTGGTCAGAGGAGCCGGAAGGTGAGCGTCACGCGGAGGATCACCGCCACCGGCCTCGCGCCAATGCGCGCGGGGACGTAGCGCCAGCTCGAGACGGCTTCGAGGGCCGCCCGATCGAGGAACGGGCCCACGCCCTTCTCGATCTCCACGTCGACGACCCGTCCGGTGGCGTCGATCGTCGCCGACAGGACGACGGCGCCTTCCATCCGGAGTATCCGTGCGGGGTCGGGATAGCGGGGCGAAGGCGTGTCGAGGGGAACCGGGAGGACGATGTCGGGACGGTGCCCTCCACCGCGGACGTCGATCGGGCCGACCCCGGGTCCACCGGGAGGACCCTCTCCGGGCGGGGTCCCTCTCCACTCGTCGAAGCCGTCCGGGACGCCCACGACGCCGATGTCGTACGCTGGCTCGAAGGCCGGCGAAGGCGGGAGGTCTTCCGGAATGGCGTCCGGCTGGACCGTGGCCGCTGCGCGCTCCGCGTGCGCTCCTGCGGCGGCGGGACGCGGAAGGCCGCCGTTCCCCGCGGAGACGCTCCGCGGCGTCTCGGGCTCTCGCAGGACGACGGGCTTCACGTCCTGGGGGATGGCGAGGACGGGCTGGGTGACGAACCACACCTCTCCCTGCCATCCGGGAGCGATCGGGAAAGCGAGCAGGGGAACGAACCCGAAGGCGGAGGCTGCCAGGGCGTGGATTCCGATCGAAGCCAGGAGCGCGGGCCGGTGGCGTTCGGGGGGCGTTGCGAGCTGGAGCATCGTCGTCCTCCTTCGTCGTTTGGGGTTGAGACCCCGGGGGGAGCCGTAGGTTCCCGCTTCGCTTCGGCTATCGTGAGACCGCCATGGAGTTGAGCCTCACCACGCCCGCGCTTCTCTTCCCCGCGGTATCGCTCCTCCTTCTCGCCTACACGAACCGCTTCCTCGCGCTCGCCTCGCTCGTGAGGAGCCTCCACACCCGCCACCGCGAGCATCCCGACCCGCTCATACCGAAGCAGATCGACAACCTCAGGTACCGGATTCACCTCATCCGGAACATGCAGGCGGCGGGCGTCTCGAGCCTGCTCGTCTGCGTCCTCTGCATGTTCGTCCTCTTCTTCGGGAAGGTCGTTCTCGGGAAGGCTCTCTTCGCGGGAAGTCTCTTTCTGATGATCGTGTCCCTGGCGCTCTCGGTGCGGGAGATTCAGGTCTCGGTGAAGGCGCTCGACCTGCACCTTCTCGACCTCGAGGAGAAGCCCTAGCGTCCCCCGCATCTATCATGTCCGGATGCAGCTGCGCGCGATCGTCCTCGCTGCGCACGTCGCCCTTGCGGCGACGGGCGCGGCCGCCACGCCCGCCGATCCATTCCTCGCACCGGTCCTGACCGGCCGCTCGGTCTCCGCGGCGAATCTCGCCTTCTCGGCCGGTGCCGGACGGTACGCGTTCACGTCCGGGACCGCCTGGGAAGTCGCGGACGCTGTCGGGAGGCCGCTCGGCTTCTGGATCCGGGGCGACGGCCGGCTGGAGTGGGCGACGGAGGATACCGGCGCGATGACGGTCTACCGGGAGAATGCCGGCCGGGTCGGTGGCCTCGATGCGAAAAAGCCCGGGCCGATCGTCGCAGAGGTCAGTGAGGCCATCGTCCTCTACTCCCCGGCCTCGACGCCACCAGGGCTGCCGGAGTTCCAGGCTGGCGCGGCAGCGGCGGCGCCGACCCGGGCGCTGGTGTTCTTCCTCGCCCGCTGGGAACTCGACCTCCTGCCTCCGCCGGCGGCAGGTCTCGCGGCCGGGAGCGTCGACGGCCGGAAGTACTTCGTCGCGCTCCTCGCCGCTGGAAAGGACGTGCGCCACGAGGTGGACGAGACGCGGGAGGACCTCGATACGCTGACGGTCGTCGAGCGACCGGGCGGGCTTCCGACGAACGTGGACGCCTTCCGAGTGGGCCGGACCGTCGCTTCCCAGCCTCTCGGCCGAAGCCGCCGGGCGGCGCCGAGGGTGGACTGGGTCCTGTCGGGTCTATCGGTCGACGTGCGGGAGACGGAGAAGGCCAGAGGCCTCTTCGCCGTAGAGGAGACGATCGTCCCCCAGCGGGCGATCGCCGCGCTCTCGTTCGAGCTGAGGACGGCCACGTTCTCGCCGAAGCTCATGAACCGCCGTGAGATCGCCTCGTTCGAGGCATCTCTCGCCGATGGCAGTCCTCTCCCTCACGCCCTCCTCGGCAGGACGCTCGTCGTCTTCCTGCCGAAGCCCGCCCCGGCTGGCGTTCCCTTGACGCTGCGGTTTCGCTACGACGCCCCGTACTTCGACCGCTACGGAGGCGACAACTACTGGGAGCTTCCGCTCGCCGGCGCGTGGTATCCGCAGCCTCCCTCGCTGATGGTGCAGGCGCGCCATGGCATGAAGGCCGTCGTCCGCGCGAAGAAGCCGCTCATCCCGATCGCGCCGGGGAAGACCCTCAGGCGCTTCGAGGACGGGGAGTGGAACGGCGTGGAGGCGGTCATCGAGGCTGCCGAGCCCTTCCAGACGATCGTCGCGGGCAGGTACACCCTGTTCGAGGAGACCCGGGGGGGCGTCACGGCGCGCGTCGCCACCTACGGAATCTCCAAGCCCCTTTCCGCGGCCAAGCTCCTGGCGCTCTTCCACTCGATTCGGGAGTTCTACGAGCCGTACTTCGGCCCGTTCCCGTACCCGGAGTACACGATCGTCGAAGTGAACGACTACGGTTTCGGGCAGGCGCCTCCCGGGCTGATGCTGATCACTCGCGAGGCCTTCGAGTCGAACAAGTTCACCGGCGACCTCGAGGCGCAGGTCTTCTCGGCGGGCGTCAACCAGCGGTTCGCCCACGAGATCGCGCACTCGTGGTGGGGTGCCGTCGTCTGGAACGCACAGCCGGCGGACGTGTGGCTGGTCGAGGCCACCGCGCAGGTGGCGTCGGGTCGGGCCCTCGAAGTGCTGAAGGACCCGGGCGAGTACGACCGGCTGTCGAGACGGTGGCGGTCGGACGGAAAGGAGGCGGCGTCGCGTGCGCCGCTGCCGTTCGCTGAGGAGCTCGTTGCGAAGGCCGCTCCGGGCGCGGGCGACTCCCTTTACGCGGACGCCGTCCTCCTGTCCTATGCGAAAGGACCGACTCTCCTCGTTGCGCTTCGGAGGGAGCTCGGCGACAAGATGTTCTTCACCGTCCTGAAGTCGTTCCTGAAGTCGTTCGCCGGGCGCAAGCCGGCCGTCGTGACAGGCGACTTCGTCGACCTTCTCGAGTTCGCGACGAGGAAGGACTGGGGCCCCTGGTTCGAACGCTATTTCTACGGGACGGAGGTCCCCTGAGGGACCGGATCCTCACCCGACCGTTCGTTCTCCTCGTCGCCGCGACGGCGGTCCTCTTCTTCGGCTTCTACTTCCTCATCCCCGTCCTTCCGCCCTACGCGGCGGCGCGCGGGGCGTCGAAGAGCGAGGTGGGGATCGTCATCGGCCTCGCGTCGATCGCCGCGGTGGCGACGCGGCTCCTCTCGGCGCGTGCGATCGACCGGCGAGGCCGGCGGCCGTTCGCCCTCGGCGGGCTCGCCCTCTTCGCGACGGCGACGGCGCTCCTCCCGCTCGCCGCCTCCCTCGCTTCGCTTCTCGCCCTGCGGGCGGTGCAGGGGGTCGGCTGGGGACTCGCGACGACGGCGATCGCCTCGCTCGTCGCCGACCTCGCCCCGGCCGCACGCCGGGGCGAGGCGATCGGCATCTGGGGCATGGCGCCGACGGTGGCCATGGCGCTCGGGCCGGCCGCCGGAGGGGGACTGACGCGCATCGGCGGCGCGCCAGCGGCTTTCTTCGGTACGGCCCTCCTCTTCCTCGTCGCCCTGGGCCTGGTGCTCCCCGTCGCCGAGCCGCTTCGCAGCGCCCCGGCATCCAGGAGAATGAGCTTCCCGCGCGGTGCCCTGCTTCCCTGCGGCGTTCTCTTCCTCTCCTCGCTTTCCTACGGGGCAATCATCGCGTTCGTCCCGGTGGAGCTGGGCTCCGGACCGGGCCGGACAGGGGCCTATTTCGGTGTCTACGCCCTCTCCATTCTCGTCGTGCGGCCGTTCGCCGGGCGCCTTTCCGACCGTCACGGGCGGCAGGCGATCGTCATCCCGGGCCTCCTCGTCGGGGCCGTTGGCGTCGCGCTGACGGGCCTGGCACGGGGACCCCTCTCGCTCGGGATCGCCGCAGCCCTCTACGGAATCGGCATCTCGGGCCTCTCGTTTCCGGCCCTGACGGCCTGGACGGTGGACCGCTCGGGCGAGGCGCGCGGGGCGGCGATGGCGGCGTTCTACGGCTCCTACGACCTCGCCATCGCCCTCGGCGCCGTGGCCCTCGGCCCGATCTACGAGCACTTCGGGTTCGCCGCCGTAAACCTCGCCGGGGCCGCGGGGATCGTGGCGGCGGCGGTCCTGGCCGGGGTCGTTTTTCGGGGTCCTTCGGACCCGGTGACGGGAACCGGGAATCCGGGACCCCTCCCCACACGTTAGCGCCTTCGATGAACGTCTCCTCTCTCGCCCTCCTCTTCGGCGGCCTCCTCGTCCTCACCGGCGCCGGCGGCTACGCCGCGTACCAGACCCCCACCGCCCTGATCCCGGTCGGGTTCGGCATCCTCCTCGGAATCTGCGGCCTCGTCGCCCGGAAGGAACACCTGCGCCGCCACGCCATGCACGCGGCGGCGGCCGTGGCGCTCGTCGGGTTCCTCCCGTCGGTCTCGGGGCTCCTCGGGATTCCCGCGCTCCTCGCCGGCGAGGCGGCCCGTCCCGCGGCCGTCGTCCTCCGAAGCGTGATGGCGCTCCTCTGTGCCGGTTTCCTCGTGGTGGCGATCCGGTCGTTCATCGCGGCGCGGAAAGCCCGGGCGGCCTGAGGGGCGGAAAGGCCTCCAGGTCCGTTCGCTCTTTCAGCGGGCTCGACTGCGATGTCCCGGCCCTAGAATGGCCGGGAGGCTCTTTTTGTCCGCTCCTCACCCGAGTCATCTCGGCCCGTACGAGATCGTCGGCTTCGTCGGTTCCGGCGGGATGGGGGAGGTCTACCGGGCTCGCGACCGGCGGCTGTCGCGGGAGGTGGCGGTCAAGGTCCTCCCGAAGGACGTCCTGCGAGACTCGGACGGCTTCGCCCGCTTCGTGGAAGAGGCCCGGGCGGCCTCCGCCCTGAACCATCCCGGGATCGTCACGATCCACGACTACGGCGAGGAGGACGGCCAGCCCTACATCGTCATGGAGCTCGTGGAGGGCGAGAGCCTGAGGCAACGCCTCGTGCACGGTCCGCTATCGTCGAGGGAGACCGCGGCGCTGGGCGCCCAGATCGCCGAAGCGCTCGCGGCGGCTCATGAGCGGGGCATCGTCCACCGCGACCTCAAGCCCGCGAACGTCGTCGTCACCCCCGAAGGGCGCGCGAAGGTCCTCGACTTCGGCCTTGCGAGGCGTTCTCCGCCCCGCACCTCGAGGCCGGAAGACACGGTCGCCACCCGGATGAAGGAGACCGCCGCAGGGCTCGTCGTCGGGACCGTCGACTACATGTCGCCGGAGCAGGTCCGTGGAGACCCGGTGGACGGACGGTCCGACATCTTCGCGCTCGGCACCGTCCTCTTCGAGCTCCTCTCGGGGCGCTCCCCGTTCTCTCGTGCGACGCCCGCCGACACGATGGTCGCGGTCCTGACGGACGAGCCGCCCGATCTCTCGGGGAGCGTGCCGCCGGTCGCACCCGGCCTGCAGCGGCTCGTGCGGCGATGCCTCGAGAAGACTCCGGCGCTGAGGTTCCAGTCGGCGCGCGACGTCGCGTTCGCCCTCGAGGCGGTCGGTGCGGCGAGCGCTCCCCGGACGGCCGCGGCCGATCGACCGATCGTGCCCTCCCGCCGAAAGGGCCGGGCCGCCGTCGTCGCGGGCGTCGTCATGGGAGGCCTCGCTCTGGCCGCGGCCTTTGCCGGCGCAGGCTGGTGGGCGGGCCGCGCGGGCGCTCCGGCCGGACCGCCCGAGATGACGCGGCTCACGTTTTCCCGGGGGAGCATCCGATCCGCCCGTTTCGCCCCGGACGGAAAGACGGTCGTATTCGGAGCCGCCTGGGACGGTGCCCCGATCCGCCTCTTCGTCGCGCAGCCGGGAAGCCCCGAGCCGCAGCGGGCCGAGCTGCCCGACGCGGACGTCCTGTCGGTCTCACCGTCGGGGGAGATGGCCCTCTGCGTCGGCCGAAGCTACCGGTCGCTCTTCGACGCCTCCGGAACCCTCGCGCGGGCACCCATCGGAGGCCGCGCCCCGCGCGACATCCTCGAGGCGGTCCGCGAGGCCGACTGGGCTCCAGACGGCGAGACGCTGGCTGTCGTGAGGGACGTCGACGGGAAGACGCGGCTCGAGATGCCGATCGGCAAGGTCCTCTTCGTGACGGACGGGTGGATCTCGCATCCTCGCGTGTCGCGCGACGGATCGCGCGTCGCCTTCATCCATCACCCGCTTCGGTGGGACGACCGGGGCTCGGTGACCGTCGTCCGTGGAAAGGAGCCGCCCGTCACGCTCGGCGGGACCTGGCAGACCGCCGGAGGGCTCGCGTGGTCTCCCTCGGGAAAGGAAGTCTGGTACGCGGCGGCGCCGGCGGGGGCCGGCCGGGAGCTGCGCGCCGTCGATCTCTCGGGACGTGACCGCCCGCTCCTGCGCGTCTCGGGGAACCTGACACTTCACGACGTCTCGAAGGAGGGGCGCGTCCTCGTCTCTGACGACAAGTGGCGGCGCCGGGTCTTCTACCGTGTCGCAGGGGCCGAGCGCGACGTGGAGCTCTCGTGGCTCGACTGGACCTACCCCCGCGGAATCTCGGCCGACTGGTCGCGACTCCTCTTCGACGAGCTCGGGGACGGGGGCGGGCACGACTACGCGATCTACATTCGCAAGACCGACGGCGGCCCGGCAACGCGCCTCGGTCGGGGCAATGCGCTCGCACTCTCGCCGGACGGGAAGTGGGCGCTCTCGGCGACCCTCGACACCCCCGCGAAGCTCGTCCTTCTCCCCACGGGCGCAGGCTCGCCGCGGGCCCTTCTCTCCGGTGCGCTCGACCACCGCGTGGCGAGCTGGCTCCCCGACGGCCGGCGCATCGTTTTCGGAGGGGGCGAGCCCGGCGTGCCCGCCCGGCTCTACGTCCAGGACCTGGGAGGAGGGTCTCCTCGACCTGTAACCCCCGAGGGGGTCGTCTTTGCGGCGGGCGCGGCGTTCCCCGTCTCCCCGGACGGACGATTCGTCCTGACGGCGCGGGGCGACGGCACCACCTGGGTGCAGCCGCTCGACGGCGGCCCGCCGTCGGGAATCGCGGGGCTTCTTCCTGGTGAACGCGTCGTCGGCTGGGCGGACGGCAGGGCGCTCTTCGTCGTTTCCTCCTCGGCCCTTCCCGCGCGTCTCTTCCACCTGGACCCGGCGACGGGCGCTCGTCGCCCTTCGGCCGAAATCTGGCCCGCGGACCCGGCAGGGGTCGTCTCGGTCGGTCCGATCCTCGTCCGGCCCGACGGCAAGGCCATCGTCTATGGCTGCCCTCAGATCCTCTCCGACCTCTACGTCGTCGAGGGGCTACGGTAGGAGCCGTGGGCCGGTCCGCTCATTCGGGCCCCGAATCGGTGTAGCGTTGAAGGCGTGAGGCTCGCGAGCGCGGCCCTCGAGACGCCGGTCGGCCGGCTCCTCGCCGTCGTCTGGGACGGGCGCCTCTGCACGCTGACGTTCGACGCCGACGCGCCGTCCACTCGCAAGCACCTCCTCGCCCGATTCGGGACCGACCTCTTTCCCGAGCAGCGCGACCCGGGTGGGGTCCTGTCGCGCCTGCGCGCCTACTTCCGCGGTGATCTCGAGGCGGTCGACGCGATCGAGATCGACCTGGCCGGGACGCCGTTCCAGGAAAAGGTCTGGGCCGAGCTGCGACGGATTCGCCCCGGCTCGACGCGTGCCTACGGTGACGTGGCCGTCGCGATCGGCGAGCCGAAAGCGTTGCGGGCCGTCGGGATGGCCGCGGCGCTCAACCCTGCGGTGATCGTGGTCCCGTGCCACCGGGTCCTCGCCCGCGACGGCGGCCTCCACGGGTTCTCGGGCGGGATCGAGCGGAAGCGCTGGCTCCTCGTCCACGAAGGGGCGCTCCTGACCTGAGACCGGGCGACGGTAGAATCCGTCGCCCGGGCGCGACGCGCCCGCACCCCTGGACAGGAGAACAAGAGAATGAAACACCCCCTCTCCACGACGATCGCCGTTCTGGCCTTCGCGACGATCGCCGCCGCCCCCGCTTTCGCCGCGACGAGGTACGGCAAGGGCGTTTCCGAAGCCACCCCCGTCAAGCTCTCCGAGCTGATGGCGAAGCCGGACGACTACGTCGGCAAGGTCGTGAAGGTGGAGGGGCTCATCACCGAGGTCTGCCCCAAGCGCGGTTGCTGGATCAACGTCGCCGGCGACAAGGAATTCCAGACGATCAAGGTGAAGGTCGAGGACGGCGTCATCGTCTTCCCGCTGACCGACAAGGGGAAGAAGGTCGTCGCCGAGGGGACATTCAAGAAGATGGAGCTGACGAAGGAGCAGGCGATCGCGCGGGCCGAGCACGAGGCCGAGGAGAAGGGGACCAAGTGCGACGCCAGCAAGATCACGGGCCCGCAGACCGTCTACCAGATCATGGGTGTCGGCGCCGTCGTCGAGTAGGCCGCGTCCGGCCTTGAACTGGCGCCGGCTCAACAACGTCCTCCACCGCGACCTCGGATATCTCGCAGCCGGGCTGACGCTCGTCTACGCGATCTCCGGGGTCGCGCTGAACCACCGGGAGGACTGGAACCCCAGCTGGAAGCTCCAGGTCGAGACGCGGACGTTCGCGCCGGTGCCGGTCTCCGACCGCGACACGATGACGGCGGCCCTCGTCGAGCGCCTCGCGCTTCCCGGGCCGCCGAAGTCGTCGTTCCGCTCCGCACCGCACCTCGTCGAGCTCTTCTACGAGAGGTGGAGCGTGAAAGCCGACGCGACGGCGGGGACCGCGACGATCGAGAAGCCCCGGGGCCGCTTCGCGCTGCGCGAGATGAACTTCCTCCACCTGAACGAGCCGAAGGGGCTCTGGACGTGGGCAGCCGACGTCTACGCCGTGATCCTCGGATTCCTCGCGATCTCGGGCCTCTTCGTCCTCAAGGGGAAGAACGGTCTCTCGGGTCGGGGCAAGTGGCTCGCCGGCCTCGGGGTCGTCCTGCCGATCCTCGCGCTCTTCTTCCTCCTCTGGCGGCCAGGCGACTCGGGGCCGCGCGGCGAGGGGGAGGGGCGGGGCGGCGGACGGCATCGCGGAGATGTGCGCCCGGAGGCAGGCACGGCGAGGTGACGCTGCGGAGCAAGTCGCGACTTCGAGACGCTTCCCCCGCCTCCCGCGGTTAGACTGAGGCGTTCACGAACGGGTCTTCCCCGGGGAGGCTGCATATGCCGACGAGCGCGTCCAGTCGCGCGTTGCGTGCCATCTCGCGGATGCCGTCATCCGACCTCACGCTGCTCCTGCAGGTCAGCCGCGAGCTCGCTGCGTCGCTCGACCTCGAGGACGTCCTCCAGACGGCCATCGAGAGCGCGGTGAGGGCGCTCGGCCTCGACACCGGGGCGATCTACCTCCTCGAAGGCGGCGAGCTGATCCTGGGGGCGACGACACCTCCGCTGCCTCCGGACGTCCCGGAGGCGTTCCGGCGCGAGACGCTCGACCGCCATCCCCACGTCGGTCGCTGCCTGAGGGAGCGCGAACCTGTGGCGCTCGACGACTGGACTCCTGACGGGATGACCGAGGCCGAGCGGTCCGTCTGCGAGACTCGCGGCCTGCGTTCGATCCTGTACGTGCCGGTCACCGTGGCCGAGGAGGCGGTGGGGGCGTTCATCGTCGGCTCCGTCGGGGCCGTGCGCGCGTTTGCCGAGAAGGACGTCGACCTGTGCCGGGCACTGGCCCACGAGATCGGACTCGCTCTCGCGAACGCGCGCCTCTTCGAGTCGCTGCAGCGATCGCACGAGGAGCTCGCGCGGGCCTACGACGCGACGATCGAGGGGTGGTCGCTCGCCCTCGAGATGAGGGACGACGAGACGCAGGGGCACGCCCTGCGCGTCGCCGGCATTGCCGTGGAGCTGGGGCGCGCCGTGGGGATCCCGGAAGAGGACCTCGTGCACCTGCGGCGCGGCGCCCTGCTCCACGACATCGGGAAGATGGTCGTTCCCGACGCAATCCTGAGGAAACCGGGTCCCCTCACCGAGGAGGAATGGGCGGTCATGCGCAAGCACCCGGAGAACGGGCGCGACTTCCTGCGGAAGGTCGCCTACCTCGAGCCGGCACTCGACGTCCCGTACGCGCACCACGAGCGCTGGGACGGGACGGGCTATCCCCACGGCATCCGGGGCGAGGAAATCCCGCTCGCGGCGCGGGTCTTTGCCGTGGCGGACGCGTTCGACGCCCTGACCTCAGACCGGCCCTACCGGGCCGCCTGGCCCGAGGCGGACGTCCTCGAGCACCTCGAGCGGTGTGCCGGAAGGGAGTTCGACCCCCGGGTCGTGGCGGTGTTCCTGGCCGGGCGAGCCGGGGAGAAGGCACCGGGGCGCGCGTAAGGCCCCCGGGTTCCGTCCGTTCCCGCCCGTCTCAGGCCGCCGGCCCGTCCCCGGACCGCGCGAGCGCTTCCTCCACCGCCGCGGCGGGCTCTACGACGCCCCAGCCCTGACGGTCGACCGGGACGTGGGGGAGACGTCGCGCGGTCGCCACGAGGATCGACTTGATCTCGTGGGGGCGCAGGGCCGGGCTCGCCTCGAGCATCTGCGCCGCGAGGGAGGAGACGATCGGCGCGGCGAAGCTCGTCCCGTCGACGTGCTTGTAGGCGCCGCTGATGACGTTGTTGTCGCTCAGCTTCGCCTCGACGAGCTGCCGGATGAGCGGCGGTGCGAGGTGCCGCGCGGCGTCGAGGGCGGCGTCGACGCCCGCGTGGGCCTCCAGGACGACGTCCAGCTCGTCGTCGCGCGCCGTCGCGAGGTGGGTGTAAAGGCTCGCTTCGGCCGCGGTCGGCGTCCCCGGAAGGATGGGCGCGGCGAGCCAGATGGCGGGTGCGATGACCTCCGGTTTCTGGAGGCCGTCGATCGTCGGGCCGTAGCTGCCGTGGTAGATGTCGTGGCCGGCCCGGTGCAGCCGGTTCTTGTCGTCCAGCCCTCCCACCGTCAGGACCGAGGGGGCCGAGGCCGGGGGAAGGACCGGGTGCCCTGCCGATAGGCCGAGGTTTCCCGCGGCCGCGACGACGAGGACGCCGGCGCGGGTCGCCTTCTCGGCGGCCTGCGAGAGGCCGTCGAAGAGATACGAGGCCTCGTAGTCTCCTCCGCAGGAGACGTTGCAGATCCGGATGCCGTAGCGCGCCCGGTTTCGAACGACCCATTCGAGACCGCGGCGGATGTTCTCGTGCGTGATCCGCCGCGCCGTGCCCACCTTCACGAGAACGACGTTCGCCTCGGAGGCGAGGCCCCGGTAGAGGCCGCCCGAGAGCGTCCCGTTCCCGCACGCGACGACGGAGGTCATCATCCCGTGCCAGCTCGACTCGTCGGGCCGGAGGATGCGCGGGTAGGCGGCGCGGGGGTCGGTGACGTCGACGTACCTCAGGACGCGGTTGCGCGGCTCCACGAGGTCGGGGTGGGCGTAGAAACCCGAATCGAGGAAGGCGATGGTGACGCCCCTCCCGCGGAAGCGGTCGTCCGCGCCGAGCCGGAGCGGTGTCGGGAGAATCGCCCCGCCTTCGGGCGGAGGGGCGCTGGGCGGGCCGGGGAAGGTTCTCTCGGGCACGGACGAGCGACGCTAGCCGTCCGCGGCCGCTCCGTCAATTGCCGGTGGTAGAGTTTCGTCGAGAGTCCGTCTGTTTCGTTCCGGCCGGCCACCAGATGCGGGAGGGAAGATGCCTCAGCACTTCCGCGCCGTCGCGCTCGACTACGACGGGACCCTCACTTCGACGGGCCGGCTCGACGACACGATCCTGAACGCCCTGCGGACGCTGCGCGAGCAGCGGCTCAAGCTCGTCCTCGTCACGGGGAGGATCCCGTGGGAGCTCCTCGACCTGTGCCCTCACGCCGAGGAGCTGTTCGACCGGATCGTCTGGGAGAACGGCGCGGTCGTCTGGGGAGTCCGGGGGGCGCGGGTCCTGGCGCCGCCGGTCCCGGCCGAGCTGGAGGAGGCGCTGGCGCGGCGCGGGGTCTCCCTGCGGCGTGGGCAGGCGATCCTCGCGGGCCACGCGCGGGACGCCTTCGCCGCGCTCGAGGAGATCGGCCGGCTCGGGCTCGAGGTCCAGGTCGTGCGGAACCGGCAGGAGCTGATGCTCGTTCCCGCGGGGGTCTCGAAAGGGACCGGCCTCTTCGACGCGCTCGGCGACCTCGGCATCTCCCGGCACTCGACGCTCGCGGTCGGCGACGCGGAGAACGACCACTCCCTCCTCGGGGCCTGCGAGCTGGGCATCGCGGTGGCCGACGCGGTCCCCTCGCTCAAGGAAGCCGCCGACGTCGTCCTCTCCCAGGCCGGAAGCGCGGGCGTGGCGCGCTTCCTTCTCGGCCCCGCGGTCCTGAGCGACGAGACGCCGGAGCCGAAGCGCTTCCAGGCCGTACTCGGGACCTGCGAGGACGGCTCGGCCGCGAAGGTCCCGGCCTCGGGGGTCAACGTCCTCGTGACCGGCGGGACGATGTCGGGCAAGTCGCACCTGACGGGGCTCTTCGCCGAGCGGCTCCTGGGTCTCGGCTACTCGCTCTGCGTCCTCGACCCGGAGGGGGATCACGTCTCCCTCGGGAGGCTGCGTGGGGTCCTCGCGGTGGGCGGAAACGAGCCGCTCCCGGGGCCGGAACAGCTCCCGCGGCTCATCGAGCACCGGTTCGGGAGCGTCGTCGTGGATCTTTCGTTCCTCGACGCCCCCGAGAAGATGGCCTACTCCCGGGCCGCGCTCGAGGAGCTCTCGGCTCTCTGGAACGACACCGGCCTTCCCCACTGGCTCTTCGTCGACGAGGCCCAGGTGGCGCTGAACCTGGCGCACGATCGGGTGGAGGGTTTCGACCCGCGCAGGCCCGGGACGTGCCTGACGACGTGGATGCCCGAGCACCTCCCCGCCGAGGTCCTCGAGACCCTCGACGTCGTTCTCGACCTCGGCGCCGACGAGACTCCGAGCCTGCCGGCCTGGGCCGCGTCCGGCGGGCTCCGGCCCTCATCGGGCCAGGCGTTCCTCTCGCGTCGCGGCGGCACCGGGCCGCGGCCGTTTACCGTGGCGAGGAGGGCCAGCCCCCACGCCCGCCATCTCCACAAGTACAGCGCGAAGCCGCTTCCGCCTCCGCAGCACTTCTATTTCCAGTCGGGAGCGGGGGAGACCGGGCGTTCCGCGGCAAACGTGGAGGAGTTCCACCGCGAGATCCGGAGAGCGGAGGGGCGTGTCGTGAGGCACCACGCTCTCCACGGCGACTTCTCCCGGTGGATCGCCGACGTCCTCAGGGACGAGGTTCTCGCCGAGGCGGTTCGCAAGGGCGAGCGGGCGCTTCGACACCGGGCCTCGGCGTATGAGATCGAATCGCTCCGGACCGGAGTCCTCGCCGCGATCCAGGATCGCTACCAGGGCTAGGAATAGCCGTTCGCGAGGCTAAACTCACGGGATGATCGACGCGCACGCACGCCGCGACCTCATCTCGCAGTGGGCCTTTGATTCCCGCCCCGTCCTCGGACGTTTCCACCTCTGGCTGGAGGACGTCGAGGAGCGGCGCGTCGCGGGGGAGCCCGCGCAGGACCTGTCGTTCGTCGGTACGGGCCTCGAGAGGTGCCTGGTCATGACGGCCGCCGTCACGGCGCTCGGGACGCGCCTCTTCGGGAGGTGGGGCGAGGGGAAGGGACTCGACGCCCAGCAGACGAACCACGTGAAGAAGGACGCCGACGCCGTGTCGGCCTACGCCATGAGCGAGGGGCTCTGGTACCTGACGCGGTCCCTGCCGGAGAACCACGCGATCATGGTCTGCCTCGGGGAAGGCCTGATGCCGAAGGGAGGCGAGACGCCCGACATGGGCTCGAACCCCCTACTCGGGTTCGGCCGCGTCTACGCCCGCCCGTCGGTCGCGAAGTGGCTCGACGCACGCGTGCACCGCTTCATCAACGACCCCACCTACGACTGGAAGAAGTTCTGGACCGAGCTCGTCGCCTCGCGCATCACCGTGTGGGGAGCCGCCATCGACACGCTCGAGAACACCTCCCGCTTCGCCAAGGGCGCGCCGACCGGACCGACGACGGTACTCCACCTCTTCGACCAGCCGCTCCGGATCGCCCGTCCCTACGAGGGGTACACGGGGGCGATGACGCTCCCGAAGAAGGTCTTCGAGGCGGCGGCCGACGCCTCCGTCCTCCTCGACTTCCTCGCGCCCCGCCAGCTCGTCATGCAGGCGATCCGGAAGGCCTACCCCGGCATCGAGCCGAGGGACGTCCACGTCTGGACGCTCGCGGGGCCCACGCGCGTTCCGCGGATCGGCAGGCTCTGGGACGAGTGGCAGGCGATCGGCGCGCACCTCGTCGAGGACGGCTGGTCCCTCCCGACCGGGCTCGGCGCCTTCACCGACTCCGGTACCTACGCGCCGACCTTCCTCGTCGGGCCGTTCACCGGCGCCGACGGGAGGCTGCAGCTCTTCATCACCGACGGCTACGCCGCCTCCGCCGAGGCCCTTCAGGCCGCGAGCCTCGACCCGGTCCTCGGGAACCAGACCTCGATGTGCCTCTTCACGTCGAAGTTCGAGATCTCCTACGAGAAGGAGCGCCTCCTCCTCCACCTCGACCCCGCCGCTCCGGACTTTCCGCAACGGCTCGCCGAGACGCTCGGCCGCGACGTCACCGCGAAGGACTGCCTCGGCTACGCGTCCATCCTGAACAACGCGCGCGAGGCGGCGATGCCCGTCGGAAAGAAGACGGTCACCGCGGACGACTTCTTCCAGAAGAAGGAGTGGCACGTTCTCTCGCTCATGGGGAGCATGCTCCCCGAGCCGTACACGGGGCTTCCGGGCGTCGAGCAGGTCCAGCAGGGGGTCTACCGCGTCACGACCCGCGCCTCTTCGGACCACGGCATCCTCGACGTGACGCTGACGCTCCGCCTGATGGAGTCGTTCGACCAGACGCGTCTCGTCTTCTCCCCGCTGCTCGACCGCTTCTACCGCGGCCAGGACTGGAAGACGCGCCCGGTGAAGGTCTCCGACTCCGGGCGCATTCGCAACGAGCTCCAGACCCTCGCCTCCGAGGCGCTCGAGTACTTCGGCGACAACGGCATCCGGGTCCACTTCGACCGGATCGACGACGCCGTCCTGGCGCCCGACAAGAAGGCGCTCATCCGGGAAGTGCTGACCTGGTACCGGGAACACCACCCGACCTGGTTCGGCTGGCTCGAGATGGTGTGAGAAGGCCGCACCCGAGATGGCACTGATTCCGGTCGAGCTCCCCTGGACGAAGACCGAGGTCCTCGAGGGGACGACCGTCGGCGAGCTGCTCGACGCCGGCCCGACGGAAGACCTCGACGTCGTCGCGGCCTGCCTCAACCACCGCGTCGTCGCCCTCGACTTCCCGATCGAGTGCCCGAGCCGCGTCGAGCCCGTCGGCGCCGCCTCCCGCGAGGGCGAGGAGGTCGTTCGGCGAACGGCCACCCTCCTCCTCCACGGCATCGCCCGAAAGCTCTTTCCGGAGGCGCGTCTCCACGTGGGGCAGAGCCTCAGGGGGGGGTATCACTACGGCGTGTCGGGGGCTCACCCGCCCCTGCCGGAGCTCGCCGCCGCGCTGGACGCGGCGTTCCACCGCGAGGCCGATGCCGGCCGGCAGGTCGTCCGCCAGGAAGTCTCGATCGACGCCGCCCTCCACCTCTTCGAGCAGGAGGGAGAGACGATCAAGGTGCGCCTCCTGCGTGTCTGGCCGTCGCACCGCGTTCCGCTCGTCTCGTGCCTCGGCTTCACCGACATCCGGCACGGCCCCTACGCCCTTTCCGTCCGCTGCTGCCGGAGCTTCCACGTCGAGGCCTATGCGCAGGGGCTTCTCCTCGTCTTCGACGGCCAGGCCGTGGAGCCGGCCGGGGTGAGGGAGGAGGGGCAGGTCCTCTTCAACGCCTACACCGAGACGAAGCGCTGGAACGAGCTGATCGGCGTCGGAACGGTCCCCGACCTGAACGACCTCTGCCTCGGCGACCGGATCAAGCACGTCATCCAGATCGTCGAGGGACAGCACGAGAAGAAGATCGCCGAGCTGGCCGACCGGATCGCGGCCCGCCGCGACGAGCTCCGCGTCGTCTGCATCGCAGGCCCTTCGTCCTCCGGCAAGACGACCTTCGTCAAGCGACTCTCCATCCAGCTCGAGGTGAACGGCATCACACCGCGGACCCTCTCGCTCGACGACTACTACATCGACCGCGAGAAGACGCCGCTCGACGAGGAGGGAGACCTCGACTTCGAGGCTCTCGAGGCGATCGACCTGCCGCTCTTCCTTCCGCACCTGAAGGACCTCGTGGACGGGCGCGAGGTCCTGACGCCGGTCTACGACTTCCGCGTGGGGCAGAGGAAGGCCGAGGCCGACTGGCGGATACGGCAGCTGGGGCGAAACGAGGTCCTCCTCATCGAGGGAATCCACGCGCTCAACCCCCGCCTGACCGAGACGGTCGCCGAGAACCAGAAGTTCCGGATCTTCATCAACGCCCTGACGCAGCTCTGCATCGACGACCACAACCGGATCAGGACGAGCGACGCGCGCCTTCTCCGCCGCATCGTCCGCGACCGGAAGTACCGCAACTACTCCGCCGCGACGACGATCCTCCGGTGGCCGAAGGTGCGCGCGGGGGAGGAAAAGCACATCTTCCCCTTCCAGGAGCACTGCAACGCGATGTTCAACTCGGCCCTCGCCTACGAGACGGCCGTCCTGAAGAGCTTCGCCTACCGCTATCTCCTCGAGATTCCGCCCGACTCGCCCGCCCAGGCCAAGGGGTACCAGCTGCGCCGCTTCCTCGAGCTCTTCGTGCCCGTGTGGCCCGACGGCGTCCCGGCGACGAGCATCCTCCGCGAGTTCATCGGCGGGAGCGGCTTCTCCTACAAGTAGGGCCGCAAGGCCGGTCCGGCGCGCGGAACAGAGGGCCGGGACGACGACAGGGCGCGTCCGCACGCGCCCTGTCGTCGTATTCGGTCGCAGCGACCGGGCGGCTTCGTTGCCTAGAACAGCTTCCCGCCGAAGGCCACGACGACGCCGGAGAAGACGACCGAGACCATCGTCATCAGCTTGATGAGGATGTTGAGGGAGGGTCCGGTCGTGTCCTTGAAGGGGTCGCCGATGGTGTCGCAGGCGACTCCGGCCTTGTGGGCGTCGGACCCCTTGCCGCCGTAGTTGCCGCGCTCGATGTGCTTCTTGGCGTTGTCCCACGCACCGCCGGCGTTGTTCAGCATGATCGCGAGGACGAACCCGCAGGAGAGGCTGCCGACGAGGAGGCCCATGACGCCGGCGACGCCGAAAACGAGGCCGACGACGATCGGGACGACGATCGAGAGGAGCGAGGGAACGAGCATCTCGCGCTGGGCGCCCGCCGTGGAGATCTCGACGCACCGGGCGTAGTCGGGCCTCTGTGTGCCCTGCATGATCCCCGGGAACTCCTTGAACTGGCGGCGGACCTCCTCGACCATCGAGCCGGCCGCGCGGCCGACCGCCTTCAGGGTCATGGCCGAGAAGACGAGGACCATCATGGCGCCGATGAAGATGCCGCAGAGAACGGACGGGTTCATCAGGGTGGCGTCGTAGGCGGCCATGAACGTGGCCATCGTCGCGCTGCCAGTACCGACGAGGGTCTTCCCGGCGGCGGCAGCGGCCGCGACGACCTCGGCGGGTGCCTCGGCGGTCTTCCCCTTGAAGAAGGCGATGGGACCCTGGATGGCCAGGAGGTTCGGGGCCTCCGCCGCCATACGGCCCAGCCACACCCGGATCTCCTCGAGATAGCCGGCCAGGAGCGCCATCGCAGTCAGCGCCGCCGAGCCGATGGCGAAGCCCTTGCCGGTCGCCGCGGTGGTGTTTCCGAGCGAGTCGAGGGCGTCGGTACGGTGGCGGACCTCTTCGGGGAGGTGCGCCATCTCGGCGTTGCCGCCCGCGTTGTCGGCGATGGGGCCGAAGGCGTCGGTTGCGAGCGTGATGCCGAGGGTCGCCAGCATGCCGACCGCCGCGAACCCGATGCCGTAGAGGCCGAGGGACACGTCGGTGAAGCCGCCGGGGGCCCAGAACGAGACCAGGATGGCGACGACGATCGTGACCACCGGGATGCCCGTGGAGTACATGCCGACCGCCATGCCGTCGATGACCGCGGTTGCGGGGCCCATCGTGCACTGCTTCGCGATCCCCTTCGTCGGGCCGTACTCGTCCGAGGTGTAGTACTCGGTGGCCTGGCCGATGATGACGCCCGCGAAGAGGCCGGCGATGACCGAGATCCAGACGCCCTGCGGCACGTAGCCGAAGTACGCGAGGAGCGCGACCGCCGGGACGATGAGGGCGCTGGCGCCGAGCGTGCCGATGAGGAGCGAGCGGAGCAGGTTCTTCTGGGTGGCCTCCTCCCGCGTGCGGACCATGAAGATCCCGATGATCGAGAGGACCGTGCCGACGCCGGCCACGATCATCGGGGCCAGGACGCCCACCTTGCCGAGCGCCGGGATCGCGGCGCCGAGGGCGGCGGTGGAGAGGATCGAGCCGCAGTAGGACTCGTAGAGGTCTGCGCCCATGCCGGCCACGTCGCCCACGTTGTCGCCGACGTTGTCCGCGATGGTCGCGGGGTTGCGGGGGTCGTCCTCGGGGATGCCGGCCTCGACCTTGCCGACGAGGTCGGCGCCGACGTCCGCGGCCTTCGTGTAGATGCCGCCGCCGACGCGGGCGAAGAGGGCCTGGGTGGAGGCGCCCATGCCGAACGTGAGCATGGTGACGGTGATCTCGACCAGCTTGTCGTGCTCGTTCGTCCCGGCGTGGACGAACGTCAGTCCAAAGGCTCTCAGGCCGTTCAGCATGTTCGCCGGGGTGTAAACGACGTTGTCGAGGATCAGGTACCAGATGCAGATGTCGAGCAGGCCGAAGCCGACGACGACGAGGCCCATGACCGCGCCGCTGCGGAACGCGACCTGCAGGCCGCGGTTCAGCGAGTGACGGCAGCCCTCGGCCGTCCGCGAGGAGGCGAGGGTCGCCGTGTTCATGCCGATGAAGCCGCAGATGCCCGAGAAGAGTCCGCCGGTCAGGAAGGCGACGGGGACGAACGGATTCTGGATCCCCATGTAAGCCAGAACGGTGAGGAGGATGGCCAGGGCGGCGAAGACGATCCCGACGACCCGGTACTGCCGGCGCAGGTACGCGAACGCGCCCTCGCGCACGTACTGGGCGATCTCCTGCATCCGCTCGTTTCCGGCCGGGGCCGCGCGCATCATCCGGAACAGCACCCAGGCCATGGCCAGCGCCACGACCGAGGAGATCGGCGCGATCCACCAGATCGCGTCGATGTTCGACGGCGTGCCGGCCGCCGCCGCCGGCGCACCGGCCGCCAGGGCGGTGAGGGCAGCGAAACCGTGAATAGTGACCTGCCTGGGCAGCTGGCTCATTACGGGTCCCCCTTGCTCTGTTCTCGCGTTCACCGGGGAATGCGGCGTGGGAAAAGAAACGCGTGATTCTCTGCCGGTCCACGGCGTATTTCAAATCCTTTCCCGCGGGGCCGGCCGGGTTAGCATCAGCCCGGATGCAGGATTCCCCCTCCGCCGCCCGGCCCCTGACGAAGGGCGAGGAGATCGCCAACGCCGTGACCCACGGCGCCGGCCTCGTCGCCAGTCTCGTCGCCTTTCCCTTCCTCCTCGTCGCGGCGGCCCGCCGCTGGGGTACGCCGGAGGTCGTCGGGTCGGCAGTCTTCGCGAGCTCCCTCGTCGCGCTCTACCTCGTCTCGACGCTCTACCACGCGGTGCGGCCCTCGCGCGCCAAGCAGATCCTGCAGAAGCTCGACCACACGGCGATCTACCTCCTGATCGCCGGGTCGTACACGCCGTTCACGCTCGGCGCCCTGCGCGGGCCGTGGGGGTGGACGCTCCTCTCCCTCGTCTGGGCCATCGCAGGGACCGGCATCGCCCTCGAGTTCGCGTTTGGCAAGAAGGTCCACAAGATCGCGGTCGGTCTCTACGTCGCGATGGGCTGGCTCGTCGTGGTGGCGGCGAAGCCGCTCCTGGCGTCGGTCCCGTGGCCTGGCCTGGCCTGGCTCGTGGCGGGGGGCCTTCTCTACACCGGCGGCGTGGCGTTTTACGCGGCGAGGAGGCTCCGTTACGCACACGCGGTGTGGCACCTCTTCGTCCTGGGAGGAAGCGTCTG